>Ga0065711_1029092_pt1 | contig 37679 bp, 18 predicted proteins | sample Hoacrofraction12_FD_59098 | JGI IMG/M metagenome (GOLD analysis project Ga0065711, IMG submission 59098) | Hoatzin crop microbial communities from Cojedes, Venezuela - Epithelial fraction 12 v2 (version 2) | ecosystem: Host-associated > Birds > Digestive system > Esophagus > Crop | place...
AAAAAAAAAAAAAAAAAAAAAGCCTTGTTTCATTTCAGTTGATTGAATCAACCTGGAATGATTCATTTTGAGTCAGTCACATAGTTAAATTATTTGCTCCATATTGGCATTCGTTTTATCTGAATTATAGTTGGAAGTTCCATGTCCCAGCTTTTCCTATGTTTAACAACAACTTTCATTCACCTTCATGCAACTCAGAATGATATCTATGTGCATTATTTCAGCTATCATTCTCCAGAAAGACTGGCCAAAAAAGGCAGTCTGAAAGCACAGTTTAGAGCAGCTCAAAAGCAGTTCACTGACAGAGCAATCTATTGATTCATGCATTTTGCAACTGTTTTCTTGAATCAACTTATAATTAAATGCATAGTAAAATGCTAGTAAAACTAGAAAAAAATATTTTTAATCAGATCAACAAAGACAAAGCAAATTAATATATTTATATTTTCCCTTTAGAAAATAAAAAGTATCTGGAAATTAATGTTAATTTTTTAACAGAAACTTTCAACTGTGTAAAATTGTCATTTTCAATTGCAAAATTTGCTTTGGCAAAAAATACTTGTGTACTTGAATACTACAATTCTCTCAGCAGCCATATATATTGTAACCTCTTTTATGTTAATTATTTAGACTTCCAGGAGTTTTCAGTCAATATACTGAAGTTCTTTAGATCATAGCGCTCCTTGATATCAGCACTCACAGTCTACAGACACCAAGTCTGTGATGAATGTGAGTACGTGTGAATTTGTGTGTGAGAAAGAGAGAGAAAATGGCTTTGAAAATCTGACTTGCCTTCAGGTAACACATTTCTGTCCTATTGGCCCTTCCTATTTCTTTGTGTACTAGTCTGGGAATTTTATGAAGTCAGTATTTTCCTGTACTTGCTGAAATAGCAAAGTTTCAGAGCTTCATAAAACACAAATGCCATTGCGACTGAAAAATGGTAAAAAAGAGTATAAGGGGCAAGGAATTTCATGTCCCAATTCATGTACCTAGGTTTTGTCTGCTCAAGGGTATGATGTTGTGAGAAATGGAGGGGAAAAGCGGAAAAGAGAGTTTACAACTTGAAGAGAGATTTTGCTTCTTAATGGTTCAACTGAGTGTTAGAAACACCACTGCAGGCTTAAGAGGATTCAAGACAGAATTTCAGTTACCTTTACAAACATTGTTTTTCTATCTAAAGCACAGTGCAAGTTGTGCTAGATAAAGAGCTATAAAAAACCTACTGTTCTTTTCCTATGGTGTTCTTTTTGGGGGGGTGGGTTATTTTTTTTTTTAAAGTATCACTTGTTTCTTCCTCACTTCACAAAATGAGGCTTAGTTGATTGTACCTTGTGTCAGACCATCTGTCCATGTGGCAGTCCTCTGTTAATCATTTCAACTACTTTCAAACACATTGGGCAGGGAGAAGCGGCCTAAACAATATAAAGTGCTTGCAAGCTTTATAAAAAATCAGTGGCTTGAAATGGAAAAGAGAAAATTTCCCTATAGAAGGAAAGACTTCTATGCATGAGATCATGAGGTCAAAATATATCAGCAAACAACCCCCTTGTGCAACCCAGAGCTAAAGACAGCATGTATGCCTAGACATTGCCTAGACAGTACTTGTAAGACACATGGGCAACTAGAGGTACGGCAGAAACATGTCCAAGAAAGTGTCATGGAAGAGCTCTGAGTAACTATGAGAAAGAAAATGCAAAAATCTATAGAAGATCATGTTTCCTTAAATCTGCTGCTCATGGAACAACTCATTAGCAGTTTGCTAATTTCAGAGGAAGGCTCAATGGAGGATCCAGCTTCTAGTGTAATTTAGACTGATTTCTTAACCGAACAACGTTTTTTTTCCACAGTCTTGAGAAAAAAAAATAGGACTGTACCATACCATGTCTCATGAAGTCCATTACACAAGAATAGATTCAATAGTTATTACTTGTATTATCCTTTGTGTGGAGCTGTGAAATTTCCTTCCCCTAGTAGTGCCAGTGCAGTTAGGGAAATGAGAAAGCACAAGAAGTACAGCTCCTCTGAAACTGAAAAGAACATAGAGATGTCTGCGTGTGGGAAGTAGGGGTTTACTGCTTAACGTGGGATGTAGAACCTGGGTTCAGTTTCCATGTGACTTTGGACAAGTCAAAAGTCTCTAGGTACCTGTTTCCTTCAGAATGGAAGATGGTTACACTCCTGCAGTATCTATGAGGAGGCATGATTAAGATACCCATCCCAAAAATCAGAATACTAGCGTTCCTCTCTATCACAGGAATTATGTAAAAAAAAGCACGTTGATGATGATGAAGCAATCAGACACTGCCGTAATCAGTAACTTAAAATGTATTCAGGATTGCTGCTGTAGCCACTCCAGAGGCAAGTAACAAAGAACTGTAAAAGCAGTTCTCTGTAAAAAAAATTCTTAAAGGTACTGTCAGGTTTCCTTAAGCAGGAGGTGATCTGAGTCTCAGTTTCACACTACACATGCTTGCAAAGAAAGTCGTTATAGCCCAGTTTCCTGTTGATAAGTGTCTGATTTCCTAGGTCCTCTTCTCACTGCAGTAGCTCAAGTAACCTAACTCCAGTTCTCCCAAGCTGTACTGACACCTGCACAAAGCACAAGCATTATTCTGTGCCCTGCTGGCATCTATGCACCCAGAAGCTGGTTCAGAGCTGTGCACACATTGAACGCCTGGCAAGCACTCATGGGCTGGATGGTCACCTGGCAGGCTAAGGAGAACACATACTTTTTCACCTTCTATATAATCCTTTTCTCACTGGGTATTACTCGTGGTCTTCTCTCTTCTTGCATTTCTGAATTTCTAACCTTCAAGTGATGTGTGGAAAGCAGACTCCACAATCTGTAAGATTGTAAAGTAGGTATGTTTACTCGGCGCTGGGCAGCACAGGGGGTAGTCCCACCAAAGTCATGCATGCCGAGTAGCAACGTGTCTCTTCAATTTATACAACCAAATATTACATATACATTAGATTTCCCAATACACCTATACATATGCATCTATCCTCATTGCATATCAAAATCTGTTCCGAGAAATAATTTCCATAGACTCCTCCCAGTTGCACTTGTGCAGTGCCTCCTAGTGGTGGTCGTCGGGGGTCCCAAGACGAAGGCCCATCCTCTTCATCATGGTGTCCGCTGATTGACCTTTGTTTCTGCGCAAACTCAGTTCTCCCCTGGCTCCCATCCATACAGCAGGGTCAGTCTTGACCGGTTCTAGGCGACTCCCAGCCCCTATCAGGAACTAACCCCTTTGTATGGAGATGCAAGACTCTCTGCTTCAGTTAATTTAGACAATAGATAAGCATTATCAGTTTTTCAAATTCACAGCAACTATTAAGTAATGCCACTTCTATTAAAATCACTTTTAACCCCTTCCTTCACAAGTTTGTGCTGGGTTTTCATTGCAAGGTTTTGATAGTGGGGGGCTACAGAGGTGGCTTCTGTGAGAAGCTGCCAGAAGCTTCCCCCGTGTCTGATAGCGCTAATGCCAGCCGGCTCCAAGACAGACCCGCTGCTGACCAAGGCCAAGCCCATAGTGACAGTGGTAGCGCCTCTGGGATAACATAGTTAAGAAGGGGGAAGAAAACTTGCTTGATGGCATTTTGCAGCTGGAGAGAGGAATGAGATGATGTGAGAGAAACAACTCTGCAGACGCCAAGGTCAGTGCAGAAGCAGGGAAGGAGGTGCTCCAGGTGCTGGAGCAGAGATTCCCCTGCAGCCCGTGGAGCAGACCCTGGTGAGGCAGGCTGTTCCCTGCAGCCCATGGAGGTCCACGGTGGAGCAGATCTCTAGCTGCAGCCCAGGGAGACCCCACATTGGAGCAGGGGGATGCCCGAAGGAGGCTGCGACCCTGTGGAGAGCCCATGCTGGAGCAGGCTCCTGGTAGGACCTGTGGTCCCATGGATACAGGAGCCCACACCAGAGCAAGTTTGCTGGTTTCCCATGGGGGACCCACACTGGAGGACTGCACCCCATGAAAGAGATCCACTCTGGAGCAGTTAGTGCAGAACTGCAGCCCATGGGAAGGACTCACATTGGAGAAGTTTGTGGGACCCCATGCTGGAGCAGGGGCAGAGTGTGAAGAGGAAGGAGCAGCAAATACAACGTGTAATGAACTGATTGCAACCCTCATTCCCTGTCCCTCTCCACTGCACAGAAGGAGGTAGAGAACATCAGGACTAAAGTAAAGCCCAAGAAGGCAGGGTAGGAGGGCAGGTGGTTTGAAGATTTGATTTTATTTCTCATTATCCTATTCTGATTTGGTTGGTAATAAATTAAACTAACTTCCCCAAGTCGAATCTGTTTTACCTGTGACAGTAATTGGTGAGTGATCTCTCCCTGCCCCTATCTTGACTCACGAGCCTTTCACTGTATTTTTTCTCCCCTGTCCTGCTGAGGACTGGGGAGTGATAGAGCAGCTTTGGTGGGGACCTGGTGTCCAGTCAGGCTAAACCACAAGGAAGTTGAAATTTAAAAGCTAGTAAGGGAAGGTTCTTGTGGCCCATCAGTGCCATAAATATATCAGCCATTGCTAGTAACAGGCTTGTACAGGCCTTGATCCGGCTTTTCAGGGTGTCAAGACTGAGGCTCAGCAGGCTTTGTTTGAACTTGGCCTGCCTGGACTTTTGTTTTAGCTTGTTCAGATGTAACAGCAATTTTTCTACTTGAACAGGTTGCTGTGCTGAATTAGTTTTATTTGTGCTTAACTTTCAATGGTACAACCACTTGTGCTTATCTTTTAATGGTACAACCATAGCTTTTCTGTAAGCAGAGTACCAAGTAATTCCTCTGTGTAGAGTGAAATATTTACCACTCCAGCACAACGACATAGTGGTAGAGCAGCACAGGGATGGTATGAGAGCAGCGGGAACAGTGTAGCAGTGTACAGGCATGGAGGTGGTAAGAAAGAGGCCACAGGGTAGCACTGGAGACCTCAGGGATGTAGACAATTCATCAATCATCAGTTAAACATACAAACATACAGTTTACATACAAAATTTGGATGTAACTTGATGTTGCAGATGTCAGCAAAGAACAGAGTGCCAATCTGTGTCAGAAAACATGAAAAAAACCCAAAGCGAACCTAGAGTGAAGAAGAAACCATCAACATGATACTTCCCTGGTAAACATGAAGAAACACCACCAACAACATGACTCCTCTCAGCAAAGAACATGGGACATTGAACTTTTTGGCAACCCCCTGCTCCCTTGCCTTCTTTGTGAGAAAGGCTGGACCCATTGATCCAGGATCCAGTAAAGCAGTGGATGGATGTGCATAACAATTTAAAGCATATTATTACTATTAAGACTTACTTGTAGTAATATTATTTTTATTATTTTTCTTCCTTTTTTTCTGCATTAATTATATATAACTGTTCTTTTGATTATTCTGTTGAGAATTCAGTTATACCAACAATAAATTCTTGGCTTTACTTATAAGGTTTATTTCTTTTTTGCATTACAAGATCTTGAATTTAGCAGTGTAACAGAGAAACGAGAAATGAGTACAATGATTACATAAATGCTCTTTCTTTAGATGTCAGGCTTAGAATTGAAATCCAATTGCATCAACAGAGTAGAATCCACTCTCTTCTATATCTTCTTTATTTTTTTTTTTTTTGGCCTTGATACCACTCTTTGCTACTTAAGTCTTTTGTCAAAAATTACAAGAGCTAAGCTTTCCTTTCACAGCATCAGTGTGGATACTTTCACTTCAACAATGTAAATAGCAGCACTAATTCAGTAACAGAATAAGAGGCTGGTGGTGTATTATGATTTATTTAAAACTGAATTAAGGAAGATTTACTTCAGAATGTAAAAGAAACTTTCACATGACAAGAATAGTTGAGATTGCCACAGATTACATGTGGAGGTTGTAGAACAGCTTTGTAATTTGAGCTTTTACATTACAAGTTAACCAGGCTACTACAAATGAATAGTTCAAATGGAGTCAAGCCTGAGTTGGGGCAGCAGGATGGAACAGATGGTCTCTTCAATCCTCTTCCTGCTCTATTTTCTCAGATAATTCTATACATAATGCATTAACATCTATTTCCTAGTTCACATTTTTTCCTTTGTTGTTGTGTCTCAGGCTAAGGCTAGAAGTTTTTGGGTTTTCTTGTGGCACAGAATGCAAAAAAACATGCAAAAACCACAGCACCAGATACAGAAATGATCTCGCTGAGTGAAAAGCAGCAGCTAATGCTTCTGTGAACGCCTAAAACAACCAGCTACCCCTGGATGTATAATTGCTTCATTTCATTTTGTAGGACCTGATGGACTGTAGAACTATTATTTCTGTGAGACTCTGAGCATCCTCCTTGTAACAACTACACAGAGAAAGAATTTAGTCAGGAAGTTTCTTCTGCAGTGCATGTATGGCTGAAACGCACAATGTAAGGTTTTCTGGATTGTAAGGATATCTGGTTCAGAAAGGTTTTTAGTTACTGGCTATCCAGCGTAGGAGACAAAGACAAGGAACAAAAAAAGTTACAAATCAAAGACAGGGGTACACAAACCCTAAAGAGCAGCAGATAACCAAAACAATAGCAAGGACCAGAACTCTCGCTGACCGATGGGCCTTTTGGGACTCATATGCTCAGCAGTTGAAAGGGTCAGCCAGCGCTTTGTAACTGACATGAAGGCAAACATGAATAGAGGTCTCATACAAAAGACCGAATGTTTTATGTGATATTTGAGGAGGCTTGTGGGACTGCATAAAACTTATTATGGGGCATTTTGAAGGGACTGTAGGAATGTGTAGAGCTTACTACAGGATCTTTAGGGAAAAGGACAAAGATAGTGGCCTGGATCAAGGTGGACTGGGGAAGAGCAGGCATGGAAAATTGAAGAGGAGGAGGAATTAGAAGGGGGCAGGTCACAGGTAAGCAGGCTGCAGGTCAGTACTGCTGTGTGGCCAAGCCCTGTACCTGGCCTCTCCATTAAAGTCTATTTCTGTCTATTATCTGTGGAAGCATGCTCTCTATTCTGTGCGTGGGTGTGCATGTGTATGCTTGCATGTGCGTGTGCACATGCTCTGCTACTGAACTTCAGGCTGGACCACCTAGGAAATATACGGCCAAGCATCTGGACAGGCCCCAGGACTGAGTGGCTGACAGCACCGATGGAAGAATTCCAGTGATGGAGACAGTATATTTAGGTTTAACTGTATTGGTGAAACAGCAAACAACAGCCATAAAATGTCTGAGCATCCTATGGGCCTCATACTAGTCTTTTCCTGCACTGAACATATGAACGAGTGGAATCAAATACAGTATACAAAGAAGTTTGCAGAAAGTTACTAAAATTACACATAAATCAATAGAACTATGTTATATACTTCAGGTTTATGGCAATTTCTTCAGTGTCTCCACATGCTCTACTTTGATCTGAATAAAAAAGTTTTGAAATAATATAAGAAAATACTAAAAATATGCTCAGTAAAACTATGGGAATAGGCTTTTACCTGGACAACTTGACTCATCTGCCGTGCTAAACCCAAACATTGAGTCTATCACAGCTGGAAGAGATGTGACCAGTATAAATTCTTAGGGTCACCTTTTAAAGTTTACAATTAAAATATAGGTTCTAGATTTTGAACATGAAAACATGCAAAAAATGAAGAATGGCCTGACCAGTGGGTAGGTAAAGAAGTAGCTTTTATGTTTTCTTTATAGAACTGGTAGCTTTTCTTTGAGAATTTTTTGATGCAATAAATTACATTTCCCCAGTACAATGCCCTTTGTTTTCTAAGACAAGAAAAAACCCTAAACACTTTTTTTACAAGTTACATGCTATTTTGAAGTCCAGTAGATTACTCTTTACTTTTTACATAGACTGAAAAGACAAAAAATTTATGTGAGAACAAAATACTCATCCAGAAACAAAAGTCTTATGCAAACACAAAATGTGCAATATAAGGTATGAGGGTTCCCTCTGCTGGAATTCTGTGTTGTTCCAGTCCTGAGATAAAATGCACATAAAAGTTCACACTGCGTAGTTCAAAATCTTCCTGAAGCATGCAGCAAATAAATTAATACTTTTACTAGCCTGATTACAGTCATTCTTAAATTGTTGTAATGTGAACTGACATGGAAGACAATAAACCATACCACAGCCATTACTGAGGAAAATGTATCAGCCGTATTTATGTGCATTTAAGCTATTCTAGAGGCATCAAATTCAGGAAAAGTTATACAAGTTGTAATACTTCTAAGCTACCATTTTCAAGGAATCCATGCAAGCTGAGCACTGAAGATACTCCAGTCAGAGACTTAGTATTCAGTTTTTCACAGTGTTATAAAAGCCTATACAGAAAATCAGGCTCAGTTGCAAAGTTGCCTTTAAAACTACTCAAAATCTTAATCCAAAATGGAACTTCAACATTATCATACCAAACCAAACAGTTCTGACAACAAAACGGAAAAAAAAAAAATGAGACTATGAAAAGTTTAACTTGCAATCATAACTGGAACACAGACGTGTAAGAACATGCAACCTTCAGGAAAAAAATAGAAAACTAAACAAAGTAAGGTAACATGAGCAAAACCAATTTGTTTGTGTCAAAATTATTTTCTGAGCAGAATTGTAAAAGAGATTCTCCTGGAATAGTGCTACACACAGGATTGAATATAAAAACAGAGAGATATCCTGCCCATACTGCTATCAAATGGCAATTCTGCTGGGAATTGTATCATGACTGGAGACAAGAAGATATAATATTATGAGAGAATAAACTGCTATAGCATATGCTATCCGATGTCTAAGAGTAACACGCGTACAGCACAGAACCAACAGACTCCCTGTAGTGAGGGTCCGTTGCTAGCACTGACGAATACCTGAAAGTAAATCTTGTATAAAAAAAAAGTATGCATTTGAAGCAAAGAATCAAGAGGAATTCTTTAAACTGATCTGTGTATATGAGTTCTTCTAGATAGTGATAGTTCCTCAAGTGCTTCTCTAGAAAAACCCACTGATCTAGAGTAAGTCAGTCATGTATTCTCAATGAATTTTCATTGTAATAGGAATGTCAGATTTCACCTGCATGTTTCAACATACTAGGCTGAGATTTTCCCTTTGTCGATGAGGTTCATTCCATATACATACAACATCTTGAGTTTCATTTTCCTCATTTTATCATGTCATTTCAGAGATAACCTGTTTTCCTTTAGAAACAATTTGTGGTTTTCTATGTACTGTGACAAGCCTGATGCAATATCTTATGAGGTCTCATTTCTTGTTGGATGTTGAATGTTTTATTCCTTTCAGCTCACACAGTTTAAGCAAGAGAGAAAGTGGAAAGAAGAGATGAACAGAAAACCTGCTGAAAAGTCCTCACTTAAGATCTGGACTTCACACCATAAATCAGTACCACTTTGGTGTCTTTTTATGGAGTTGTAACTTCACATCAACCTGTTACCGACCGAGGTTTGTTTCTAGTAGTCATGGTGTGTGTGGGGAATAGCTCTATTCTGCCACTGGTGATGAAGTTCTTCAGAAAATGCCATTTAAGCACAGCCTGTTGTTTCAAAAAACATTTTGCCTCATTCCTATTCAGCAAGAAAATGTCTTCTATTCCCTTTTCTCTTTTCAGTCCAGGACAGATGATAGAGAGTAGATTAGTATTTAAGTTGGATTTTTCGTAGCAAAACATAGCTTGGGGAAGTCTTTCGGTCACTACATACTATGTCCAGGGTGCGCAATACAGGACTAGTTTAGGGAACAAGAAACCTTTTTTTCCTGGAGCATTTCACAAAATGTCAAAAGGAACACACTGCAGAAACAGTCTTGGCTGTTTGCTGGGCCACTCTCATCTGGACTGCTATCAGTGTACCCACTGAGGTTTACTATGAGTTAATTCTTTTCTCACATATGTATAATGTGAATTTTGCAATACTCAGAAAGACCACTCCAACTTATTAGACAAAATATATTTTTTATTAGACTTGTTCAGAAATATTCCTAGAGTTATTAAAAAAAAAAAATAAAACAAAACAAACAAATCCCTAAAAGAAGATAAGAAAATCTAAGTTTCACGTACCACTTTGGGCAAAGTATATCTGGTATTTGTCATACATTAGCAGTTACATATATGAATTTACAGCTATGTAGGACAGGGCTGGTATGTCCTCCTCGGCAGAGAAAGAAAATTTTCAGATCTTGGCCTTCTAGGGTTACAAACGTCAAGTAAGAGCAGGAGACATGCTCTCCCACAATAAAGCATCACTCACATGGGGCCTGCTAATGCCACTGCACCACCAGGGCAAATGAATGCAGTTTTGAGGCATGATGGATCCTCAGCTGTTTTGGCTTCTGTGAAAGCATTTCCTTCAAATGGGAACAAGAGTACAGACACAAGAAAGCAAACGGTGTTGCCTCATCCCAGTAGAGGTTCCCTTCTTGTTCCAACGCGACTAGGGCATGCACTAAGAGGGAATAGCAAGTAATTACTCTGAGGTGCCTGAACGCAGCCTCAGAGAAAAAAAGAGTACAAGTTCCATGAAAACTTTATTGACTTGAAGTATACAATAGGCCTTTAAAATACTAAATATTCTGCTTGTAAATTTAGTCTTGTAGTCCTAGTTAATCTGAGGACCTCTACCGAAACACATGGGACATTATTATGTTTTTAATTAATTAAATACAAGAATAAGAATATCCCAGCATGGTGAGATTCAAGCCCTAATTCACTAGATCCAAATATAAAAGAAAATTATTTCCTGATTAAAAGTACTGTGCACTTGCCTGGAATGCATATTCCACCTTTAACATTTTCAGGGAAAGCAAAACAGCTGTTCTACAAAAGGGTATAACAGAGTAAATATTAGGAGCTGCAAGATGAGACGAGTATGAAGATGAATCATCAGGAATGATTTGCTGAGCCTTTGTAGTTGTATTCCCATTTATCTAGAGCACTCAAATGGCAAAAGCACAGTGGCCATGTGAAAGTTTCAGACTATGGCTAGTTGCATTCAAAGTCAGACGTTTGACCTCCTATTCTGTAGCTCTCTGATAACATTGCTGGGATTGCAGAGGCCCATGCCTTTGACTAAAAACTGTTTCTCCATGCTTTTGTAGTTCATTCAACTAAAATTAGTATCTTAGCAAGGCTTTCCACATGGTGTCCCAAAGTAGTCTTTAGTCAAATTGATGAAATACAGTTTCAATACTTGGGCTATAATATGAGCGGAAAAGTGGCTGGGCCGGCTCAAAGGGTTGCAACCAACAGCATAAAGGGCAACTGACAGTGAGTTCCCAACAGTGCTGTTCCTCAGGAGTCTATGCTGGGGCCAGTGCTTTCAATGCCTTTTTTAATGACCTGAGCAATGGAAGTGAATATACTCCCAGCGGGTTTGTAGAGAATATCAAACTGGGAGGAACAGGCCAGTACACTGGAGGGTGGAGGAATTTCACTCAGAGGAATTTCAACAGACTAGAGATACGGAGTGATCTGAAGTTCAACAAAGGTGAATGGAAAGTCCTGTACTTTGGATGGAATAACCCAACTCAACTGCACGTGCTGAGTGCTACCACCTAGAAAGCAGCTTTGCAAAAAGGACCTGTGGTCCTGGTGGGCATGAAATTGAGTCAACATTGCACCCTTCTAGTAAAGAAAACTGGCCTCTATTAGCAAGAGTTGGCAAGCAGGTCCAGCAAAATGATTATTCTATTCCATTCAGCACTTATGAGAGCTCACCTGGAGTACTGTGTCCAGTTTTGAGCTTTCAAGCACAAAAAACATATTGTCATACTTAGGCAAGTTCAGCAAAAGGGTCACCAAGATGATTAGGGGGCTGAAGAACAAGATGCACAAGTAGAGGCTGAGAGAAAGCCTGAAAGCAAGAAATCTAAAGGGAGATCTACAACTGCTTGAAGAGAGGGTATAGAGAAGATAGAGTCACATTCCTCTTAGAGATGCAGAGTGATAAGACAATTGGCAATGGACACATATTGCAATAAAAGAAATTCTGACTAGTTAGAAAAAAACATTCACAATGAGTGTCATAAAAAATTGGGAAAAGTTGTCCAGAGACACTATGTCTCTTCGTACTGGAGATATTCAAAACTCAGCTGGACAGACCCTTGTGAAACATGCCCTAATGCTGGTCCTGCTTTGAGCAGGGAGTTGGACCAGATGACCTCTAGACATCTTTTCCCATCTATTTCGTTCTATTAAGAAGACAGATTTCTTTACAGGCCAATTTATTCCGTCTGTTCTAGGACGAAGTGACTTATTCTACAATATGTCCCTCTCTCTTCACTGCCTAGAGAAGCAGCATAGAAAACTGCTTATGTAACCGCTAACTTGTAGATGGTAAACATTACACAAAATAAATTCATCCTTTAGTATTCATTATCCAGTAAACTACTTGCAAAAAACCCTACACAACTAGTTTGTTAGCTATTTAATGCCCAGAACAATCTGTGAACTTGAAAGAGAAATCCTGGAGAAAAACAAACTAATTCTTAGATGAGATGTAGGAAGATTTAAAAAATGAAGTAGCAATAACTCTAAAAAAATATTTTTTTCTTCTACAGAAAATCCATTTTAGATACACAAATCCATAGGCTAATAAAAATCATAGGCTTCACTCCTTAGTCTATATACCAGAAAGTACAAACGTGTTACAGAACCACTCAACAATGACTTCTTTAGACACTTAAGCTTTTGAATAGAACCATTAGGAGATGATTCTGGCTAAAAATCTCAAGCACTTGACAGTTGAGATTGGTCAAAGAAAATTATGTTGATCAATACGAGAGTAACAGATTTATTTTAACTGTTAAGGTGATCTTTTTTTGGAGCAACTAAATAAGACACTTTAAGCAGACTGATACCATTTATACATTGTGGAGGTTGGATCCTAGCCCAAAGCTACAATTTTAGTTGTTAGACATCTAAGTCTGAGCTACTCATTGTAGATTCCTTTTATATCAATAAACAAATAAACATTTCAAGACATCAATTCTGAGAGATTGTTCAAGTGCCAATCAGTCACATTCTGGAGTTGCCTATTTACCTTCACTGATTGTTAAAGAAACATTAGATGACTAACTCAGACCAAGAGCATATTAGTGCTTTGGGTCAAGATCATGTTTCTAAAACAAATCTCCTGATTGTTAAGTGGGGACTGTGCTTTCATCTCTATCACAAAGTCATCTTGCAGCACGTGAACTGAATTCCTTTGAGAAGAAAGTAAACCAGAACATTCATTCCAGGATCACAACTGAACGCTTCTTCGCTCATCATTTGACAGAATGAGGCTAAAATTAATCAGGAATAACCTGTTCAAAACTTGCATATTGTAGGTCTCCACTCCTCAGAATCAATTGTTTTGGTTCTACAGATTCATTCCTCTTGCCTGCATAATTTTCTAATTAAGACATAGCCCATGACTGCATTTTAGACCAATATGTTTAACAGAGATTAACCTGATTTTAGGAATCCAGTCACAGAATCATAGAATCATAGAATGCTTTGGGTTGGAAGGGACTCTTAGAGGTCATCTAGTCCAACCCCCTGCAGTGAGGAGGGACATTTTTCATAGAATCATAGAAAGTTTTGGGTTGGAAGGGACCCCTAGAGGTCATCTAGTCCAACCCCCCTGCAGCGAGTAGGGACACCACTAACTAGATCAGGTTGCTCAGAGCCCCATCCAACCTCACCCTGAATGTTTCTAGGGATGGGGCCTCCACTGCCTCTCTAGGCAACCCATTCCAGTGTTTCACCACCCTCATTGTAAGAAATTTCTTCCTTATATCCAGTCTAAATCTACCCTCCCTTAGTTTAAAACCATTACTCCTTGGTCACTAACAGTCACTAACTGGTCACTCCTGTCGCTAACAACTCATTCATGTTTAAGACTATGCATTTATTTCACTATGAGGGTACAGCTTACCTTCTACTTTTCAGAATCAGATGTCACTGAAGCTCTCAATCAATTTTGTGATTTAGAATTCATCTCCATTTACTGACTCAAAAGAAGAAACATTGACATTAAAATTCTTATCTGTAAATATTGCAGGGTGTACACAGGCCCTCTACTGATATTTGGAAGGTCCCCATGAATGTCATATTAATGTGGGCTTTAAGAGACAGTTGCTTCCCAGAGGACCCTTAGAGAAGGGGTATTCTTTCTTCTTTTCCTCTCAAGAGTTCTTAGTTGTCCTGCCTCCCACTTTACAGGGAATTTGAAAACAAAGTAACTTTCCTATGACACACATCACAGAAGAATATGATCTTCTCTAGCTCCTCATGTTCTCCAGTGAGCTCTTGATAATAATTCTAATGAACTATTAGACTATTTGTGATTAAGCTTCACTTCAAGGAGTCAATCAGGTCTACCAGACTTGAAACAGAGTTTCAAAAGTCACAGACTCCTAGTATACAATTTAGAAGAAAGTGAATGATAAATGAATAGATAGAATCAAAAATAAATTTACCTACTGGAAATCTCACTGATGGATCACAGGGAACAGATGCGGGCAGAACTCACTGGTGATGGACTTCATAATTAATTTTGATATGACTATGTTGTATCTTTATATTTAAATTATTACTTATGTTTTTATTATAGTTTGCTTCAGATTTTCAGGATTTATTCAAGTTCTGGTGTTCCTTTTCACTGTTTCCTTGAAATCATAAATTTGTACAATAAACCAAAATAACTCCACTTAATAAAGATGTACTAAGTTTTGTTAGGTGACATTATCATTTTAACCTGTCATGACATAATTTAAAATGTAATTTTTGCTACTCTTAGTATCCAGTGGAAAGTATACACTGCAATGGTGCTAGACATTACAAAGAGTTTTTCTGTCAAACTACACAGGCCAGTGAGAAGGCTATGCAAAGTCGCACGCCTTAGCAACGTAAAACCTAAGTAACTTACATTTTCAACTCAGTTATATACCAGGAATACGAAGAAGAGGCATCAATTGCGACTTCCAAGATCCCCCAAGATCAACAAGTGACAAACACATCAGTCCTACTTGAAAGACAGCATTTTGGAATGCAGCCTTGGAACAAAGTTTGAGATGATCAGTAGAAATTATGAGTGCCCTGTAATGCCACACCTTGTCACTATTCAAAAGACATTCTTTGTGGTCTTGAATCTATCACAGACCAAATTAGGCAGCTGGCCTAAGGGTTACAAGGCTTTCTTCCAGGCTACAAAAGCCCAGTCCTACCTACAGAACTTAGCATATAGCAAGGAAAAGGCAAGGCGGACACTGGAAGGAAGGGAAAGTAAATGTGTCAGACTTTATCTGTCTAGAGTCCTGACGTGTGGGGCATCCGTGAAATTCCCCAAGTTTCATTGTTAGGTCATGGTCAGAGAAGTTCCGCTTATTGCCAGGAAACCCACTAAGGGAATTCATTGAATTAAAAAAAAAATCAACCCAATCTGTAATTGGCAGGAATGCAGTGTACAAAAAAAAGTCCATTTCATGAAATGGAAGTATAAAACAAAACAAAAACTGAGCCAGGCATTAAAAAGCTTCTGCAAGTTATTGTAAAGTGAGGTGTCTAGTTTGCAGGAAGGGTGGAGAGTACTTCCCAGCCACTGGTTAGAGTAAAGTGAAACCACTAGGTGCTACTCTGAACAAGAAAAATGAAAATTAGGAATTGAATATTATGATTTTGCACAACGAAAAATAATATCCAATAGGCAACTGGAACAATCTAAACCATAAGAAATGAGAAAGTTTGCTATACAAAATATTTTAGCTATGTATATATAGGCAGATTGTAAATAATTTTCCATATCACGCTAGTGCCACTGCTTTCAAAGCTCGTGGTAAAGCTGACTAAACATTTATTACACAGACAAGTTCTTTTACTCTGAATTAAGATTTTTTTTTAGAACTGGATGTTTTTTCAACCCTGTTTGTTGGTTTTCTTATCAGCTTTGGGCTGTATTTATCAACAAGTTATGACAATTTTTAAGATCTCATTTTCCTCTGTAGTTCAAAAAATACAATCATTATAAAAGGTTGGTTTAAAAATTCTATAAGTGTCATTGTCAAATCTTCTTGCAAATCACTTCTTTCTTCTGTATAGTAAATCAACAGTGCAACTAATATTTTTATGTATGTGTATATATTTGCATACATACACAGCAGTTTAGAACATCTCACAATTATATATTCACAATTTAAAATATCTTTCTGAATTGATAACAGCAGCAATTAAAATAAACTTATCTCCTTTTATCTCCAACTAAGAGATAGGAAAATCTGCTACTTTATGCTGTTTTGGAAGATTCTGAGATTTGAGGAAAAATTGTATTTGCGGTGAAGTATGAAAAATCATAAAGCTTTAAAAATACCTAATAATAAAATATTATTTCAAATACCTCTCCTAGAACAAATGAACAAATTTGTGCTAAAAATTTAAACTCATTGAAAGTACACTGGTTATATATTTTTTAATCTGAAGGAAAAGTTTCATATGTTTAAGTTTCTAGATTGTGTGAAAAGTCAGGTATAGATTTCTAAGGCCAGACTTCATAAAATGGCTTTGTAATGATGGTGCATTTTCCCATAAGTACCCTGTTTAAAAAAACCGACACTGAAACTTGTGATTGTTACTGCAAGTCATGACAGAACCCCTTGGTACTGACATTCTAAAAGATTAGGAAGACTATACATATCTTCTAAACGTCCATTTCTGGGAACAGAAAAAAAACTATTTTATTCTCTCCTCATTTGTTACCTCCTCTTCCCATTCATTTTGCACCAAAGTTAAGCTTTCTTAAAGTGCAGTGACTGCAAGGAAACAGAAACTGCAGAGTGCTTAATATACACAGCAATTTAAAAAAGGTCTCCTGTAATTTTTGCCATCTGCAAATGATTAACAACTTAAATGTTTATGAAAATCTCATAAATTTAATTCAGTTTTGTTATAAAATCAATGGGTGGAGGTAGTCCAAAACCCCATATTAACAGTTCCCAAACTACCTTGGTTCACTTAACACATTGTGAAAAATTTGTTTTATTAAACTAATGTACTTGCCTTGTGTCTATCACCCCTTAATTGAAACATGCCTGCACAAGTGCCATAAACATAAAACATTTCATTATGAATGAGACTGGCACTGTCTGGATTATGAGGCTGCCTTATGCTATGCAGAGGAGAGTTCTGACCTTAGGTCTCCTACATTCAGGTTGCAGGTTTATTCACTGGGCTTTACATAAATATGAGTGGCTTGCTATGAATTTTTAAAGACTTGAGTCCTCCCAAGATTTCCTGAAACACAAAATGAAGGTGCTTAGACTCTGGAGACTTCCAGTTACACTCAGTGGCAGCAAAAATGAGGCATTTGATTTTTACTATACACTTGGCTATTTTGTCATATCTACAGACAAGAATGGAAAACAGCTGCAGCAGTCATTGTAACAGAAACCATTTCAGTTGTGTTTCTACTCTTCTGCTATATTATTATAGATGCAAAACCCCTCATTTCTGGAGATGTACTTGAGAACTGAGGACACTAAATTTTCAGTGAAATAAAACCTTTTCTTTTCATATTGTATTATCCATTATTCTTTGTTGCCCTCCTTTCTTTTTTAATCCTCAAGCTTTTCCATGCAATAATTAGTAACGAACAACCAGATTCTAAAAGGCTGAAAGTCCCCCGGACATTTCTAGTTTCATTCACTTTTTAAATGTCAGAAGCCACATAATGATATTTTCATGCAGGTGGGTGGAATCTTGTGAATAATGGAGTTTTTTCAAGTTATAGATTAATGCATATTGACATTACAATGTACATTACATATATAATTAGAGGGAAAAAAAAGTAGTTATAACAGTAGGCAGTAATGTCTACTTCTGTAAAAAGGATTCTTTTGGAACAATTCCAAAGAGAACTGAATTAATATCGAAACCATGCATTATACACTTATGTTCAAAACTTTAATTCTGGAAGCCTTAGAGATGTCTGAATTAACAGTTCCTCAGCTTTTTGACATGCCAGTCATTTAATGTTCTCCTGTACTCTACTGAGGCTGTCCAGCATCTAGCTCATGTTTAAGCATGGCAGGTATCCAATCCCTGAAACTGGAGGGAGTCACCCAAATAGATATACTTTGGGAAGACAAAATGGATCTACTTTCTAAAGAAATCAATGAAGTTTGCTTTTAAACTGTATCTGGGCAAGAACAGTAGTGCCTCTTTCCCTTGGCATGCTAATAAATGAAACACTCTTGAACTGGAAGTCTATACATCTCTCGTATTGCCTGTAACTGCCTCAGTAAGCAGTTGGAGCAGGCACAGGACTTAACTAAACATAGCAGTTAACACAAGCTGGATGGTGGTTATGTTCAGCTCTAGTCAGTACAGCCTTCCCTAATCACCAGGTTATGGTTTATTTTAAACTGAGAGACATGACCCATGTTTCTGGCTGTTCCTCTATACACACACATTTCTTTGGAATAGACATACTAATTTAACATAACCATTATCCTTCTTACCGGGAGGAGGGTGAAGTTCTGTTATAGGATCTCCAACAGTTTACTTGAGGCCAAGATTTCTGAGTGTCCCTACTGTCTAACAGTAGCAGGTCCTGGGTTGATCTACTCTAAGGGAACCCGGAGCCTTTCTAGCATTTGGCAAAGGAAGCCCACAAGCTAGACAGTCCACTCTGTGGAGGACTCTGCCTTAAGTCTCCTAAATCCACCAACTTATATTCCACAGTCATATGTGACAACTTAACCCACCACACCACCTGGCAACCCTCATTGTCCTGTGCCCTACATATGACATGCCTCTGCAGGGCCTTCACTGCATAGGCACACAGCATTTCATTTAGAACAATGCAATCACAATGATGAGAGATGACAATTAATGTGAACACATCAGCCAGCCAGCAGACAACACTGAATAACTAATAAACTTTCACTTTTCCCTCCACGTGGATGTGGTTTTCTCAGCAGAAGTCTGAGATCAGTACCAGCATGCATCTACAGAATACAAGTGTACTGATGACCTGGGAGAGAAGAAGATGAAAAAGACAAGCGCTGTCTGCCCATGTAGGTCCTTTATGTTTGTAACCTACACTGTAAATAAAATAATTGTTCTTTCCCAATAGTTTGCTCTTGTATACAATCACAGAATCTCAGAACAGCTGAGGCTGCAAGGGATCTCTGAGGTAACCTTGTCCAAATCCCTACTCAAGCAGCACGACCTAGAGCTGGTTGCCCAGGACCATGTCCAGATGGCTTTTGAATATCTTCAAGACTCCACAACCTCCCTGGGCAACCTGCACCAGAGCTCAGTCACCCTCAGAGTAAAAAAGTGTTTCCTGATGTTCAGGTGGAACCTCCTGCATTTCATTTGGTGTCCATTGTCTCTTGTCCTGCTACTGGTCACCACTGAGAAGAGCTTGGCTCTGTCCTCTTTGCACCCTCCCTTCAGTTACTTATATACTTAATAAGATTCCCCCCAGAGCAGATTCTTCTCTGGGCTAAATAGTCCTAGCTTTCTCAGCCTTTCCTCATAGCAGAGATAGAATCATATAATCATTAAGGCTGGAAAAGACCTCCAAGATCATCAAGTCCAACCGTCACGCTCCAGTCCATTAATCATCTTCATGGACATTCACTGGACTCACTCCAGTGTCTCTTGTACTGGGGAGCTCAGCACTGGCCACCGCACTCCAGGTGTGGCCTTGCCAGTGCTGAACAGAGAAGAAAGTTCACCTCCCTCAACTTGCTGACAATACTCCTAACGCAGCCCAGGATACCATTAAACCTTCTTTGCTGCAAGGGCACATTCCTGGCTCCTGTTCAAATGGTGTCCACCGGGACCCCCAGCTCCTTTGCTGCAAAGCTGCTTTCCATCTCAGTGGTCCCCAACATATACTGGTGCATGATGTTGTTCCTTCTCGAGTGCAGGACTTTGAACTTCCCCTTGATGAACTTCACAACTTTGCTGTTGGCCCATTTCTATAGCCTGTTGAGGTCCCTTTGGATGGCAGCATGGCCCTCTGGCATACCAGTGCTCCTCCAAGGCTGGCATCATCTGCAGACTTGCTGAGGATACACTCTGTCACATCATTCAGATCACTAACGAAAATGTTGAACAGGACCGGAGCCAGTATTGACCAGTGGAGTACTCTGCTAGTTACTGGCCTGCCACTAGACTTTGTGATACTGATCACCACCCTCTGGTCCTGGTCGTTCAGGCAGCTTTCAACCCAACTCACTGTCTGCTTATCCAGTCCATACACCAACAGCTTCTCTATGAGGATATTATTGGAGACAGTGTTGGAAGCCTTACTGAAGTTTAGGTAGACAACATCCACTGCTCCCCCCATCTACCAAGCCCTCACAATCCTTAACATGTATTTTAAAAACTACCTCTTTTCAACTTATATTTAATTATTTCTTTCTTTATTCAATGGAAAGCAACCGAATTTGCTGTGTGCTTTGGAATCTAGCTGCACATGCAAGCAACTCCTGTCTTCCAACTGCAGGAGTAAAACCACAGATCAGTAAGCAGCAGACACTACCAACCTGAAGGAAGAAATCATGTATTTCTTCTTTAGATTAGTCTCTCAGTGTACCCAGTGTTTCAGATCTGTTTTAAAGCACCTGACTTCTCCGGGTACCATTTCTGGAACCTTTGTGCCTATCTCAGAAGCCCAGACTTCACATTAGGAATCACGTAAAGATAAAGAACACCACGAGGCTTAAGAAGTTTGCAGAGATTTGAAAATTGGTAGTAGAGTTTTCTATTAATAGCCTTCCTCCCAGTTTTACTTCTGTTTCTATATTTTATTGACCTTTCTGCTCTTTTATTCTTTCCCAAAGCAGCAATTTCATCTGCCCAACACAAAACATGGGGTTTTCTGATGAGAATTTAGTGGTTTTCCATCTTTCTTATATTCCTATAGGGCAGTACAGGTTTTTCATGTATCCTGTCACAAACATCAGTCATTTATGTTTCCAACACTGGCTAAATACATCCATGTTGCATTTACCTTTAAATATGTGAGAAATTCTACTGAATTTGATGGGAGTTAAACAATTCATTGAACTGGATCTTAATTTTAAATTTTGAGTTGTGAACTGTCACATTCTACTGAACTAAACAACAGATTTTCAAAAAATATTTTTGCATTATTTTCTGACAGACTTGAGTTAATTAATAAAGCCTAAGTCCTAGCAGGGCTTACTTTCATGCACATTTTCATACAAATAGGGTGAGTTCAGTGTAAGTTTCAAGAAAACCTGCAAGGTTAGACATGGCCATAACTTTCAAAATAACTGATAATTTTTGATATTTTAATTATTAAAAGTATCATCTTCAGAGACTAAGTGATCAGCACTTCCAGGAAGCCAAGCCTTCTTATAGTGCCTCAGTACGGATGCCAAAATAACAATGACTAAAATGCTTCGTATTACAATATTGATAAAGAGATTATATAAACCACAAACTTCTTCCAAACATGGACTCAGGAATATCTGGCACATAGAGCTGGGTCATTGTATGAAAAATTGTACACAGAAAGAAATGAGTGAGAATTCTACAACAGACGCATAATCTTCAGGAATAGAAAGCAGTGAGTATTAAAAGCTATGGAAGGAAATGATACCAAAAGTAGTAAGGATTAACAATTCTCAAATGAGGTTCAGGCACAACCAGAATGATTAACTAATCCGACAATTTGTACAATTATTTTAATTAGAGGGTGACATCATTCTGAGAACATCTGAAGAAGAGGCAGTTTTTATTTTACTGACATTTTCTGGCTTTCGGATCACAAGTTAATCTAGCTGAGTTAAATAAAACATTCAGAATGATGTTTACTCTAGCCCACATATTAAAAAAAAAATGAAGAAACTTCTAAAATCACCAAATCCAGCCTCCAGCTCTGGCACACATTGGATTACATTATAATTTTCATCAACTTATAAAGCCTGTATGTCAATACAAAATATACTTTATCACTACTCTAATTAGAAAATTTGTCCAGAACCCGAGAGCTCCAGAGGTTGGAACATTCAGAATGACAGTTAAATATTGGTATGTTTAAAATGGTTCCTCTGCAGTGGAGAATCTCTCAAAACAGCTGTGCTAAGTACACTGAAAGACCTGGCCCTAATGCAATCAGGAAGCCATCAGTCCTCTGCACTATTTCTCTAAATACAGGAAGGTTCCTTCAGCTTCCTACAAATATGAAGGCACCTGACTTGAGATCTGAGGACTGATGTCTTCAGGCCATGTCCATAACTGTCACTCTCCATAACCTACCCTGCCACCTAGTGATGCCACATACACACAGCTTCAGTATTCAAACAATACCTTGCTTTCAAAATAAATAAAACGCTGGCATGCAATCCAAATTTAATCATATTTGCCTTTTCTTCTATACTAAAATGTAGCATGCTGAATCAAGACAATACTGATGACCAAATAAAACAGAATTAAAACCCCATCATCTTAATAGCACATTATTGAATCCCCATTGGTCTTCTCCATTCACCCTCTGCATTCTTATATATTTAATGTACTAATAGTCACAAAAATATTATAACCTGTTACAAAATTTCATTTAAGTTAGAGTGAGACAATTTAATAGGGTTTTTTTAAGCAAACTGAATTTATTTCCCATGAAACATCAGGTACCTATAGCTGTCATAAAATACTATTACTCTCTCACCTTCCTGGTAAATATTTTAGTTTTAGAATTTGTCATTCTAAGCTATGACAAATTTGTAGGACAACTACCTTGTGGAAACTGAAAAGAAAAACCCATACTGTGTAAATACGTGTGCGGTTTACATCATGCTGCAGGTGTCTCCACTAAGAATGGTATGCGTGGTTCAAGTATGACAGGAAAGAGTCCACGCATGTTCACATGGCTGTGCCTCCAGAGAGCTTGCTGTTCACGGCTATGCTACTAATACAAGCTCTCGCCTAGTTTTTTTTGCTTTATTCTCTAACAATATTCAGGCAGCCTTCTGCAGACAGCCAAGCCTTCTGCTAAACTCCTCCAAATCAACACAACCCTAACTTTTCCTATGGACGCTCTTCTAGAGATAAGAATAATTAAAGCACTAAAGAAAAAAGTGGTTGCACAACGGTCACCAAAATAAAAAGTCTGGATGTCCAGATCTTCCAAGTTCCATTTTGGTAACTTAAAGATGATTTATAACCTGTATTTATACCAGGCCTAAAAAGGGTTAATCATTTCCTCACTATCCACCTTGAACTAGTGAAACTAAGTTTTTTTGAGAGCTTTGATGATATCATTTCCTTTATAGGACTCTAGTCTTAAATTCTAAGCGGTGAGGTTAGATCCAAACTTTTTGGATTACTTTTCCTGAGCAGCAGGAAATGACTTTCTTTCAGGTGTAGCTTTCACTTTCTGCAGACACGCTTTATACAGTAAGGTGTGCCTTTTAAAAAAATCTAGTTCACACCCACAGTAAAAAAAAAAAAAGGGTCAGGGTGGAGCAGAAACACCTCTCCCACACACATCAATCCCAAACAGAACGGGATCTTCTGGAACAAGGAATTTTTACAGTTACACAGCGATCCTGCCAGTATTCAGTTACCTCACTTTGAGAACACTAGCTCTGTTTCCTCTGGCAAACCAGCAGAAAGGGGCCAAAATACAACTGAAACTGTGGTTCTCATGTTCAATAAATATTAATTCTTTTAAATGCCTTTTTGTTTGTTTGATTGTTTGTAAATGTTTTCACTAGAAACAGAGCAGAGCAAAAGTTTTACAGCATCTTGTAAAAGGAAAACCACAAGAGAGGGAGAAAATGTTAAAGTAAAAAAACAAAAGCATTTCAGATGCCTAGCTTGGGTCAGTCACAGAGTTCCAGTGTGCAAAAGGAAATGACAACTTTATCCTGAAGTGTGAAGCCTAATGTTGAAAGCTAAGCAGGGTGGAAAAAATGAAGGGGCATATTTTCAAATACAGACATCTGTCAGTCATCTTTCAGACCAAGAAAAGTCTATCACACTAACAACAAAAAAGTAGTATTTTGCTTTTCTCACTAAGATAGTCTAAATTTACAGAGAAATACATTTAAAAAAAAATCTGTCATTGAAAGACTTTTAGGTTCAAATAAGATTATTTACACAGCTAGAAAAAATGTGACCTTTCCTTTTCTCATTTTCTTGTGGTTTTTTTTTCTTCATAAGAACATATTTGAATTCCTATGCCAGATAAATGATTACAAACATTCACAGAGGTGAACAGCAGGCTCACAATACGGTTATTTCATCGGACTTCTGAGAAAGAACCTCAATTAGCCAACATAACATAAAGAAACATCTTTTGAAAGCTGACTGGTTTTAGCTGCAGCCCCACTGAACTCCTTGCTTGAATACACCCTTCAAAGTAGTCCAACTGAATTTTATTGTAGGTACAGTAAAATAACAGAAACAATAGTTATTATTTAGTCACAAGATACTACACATCAATCATTGTGCATCTTCTATCCCGTAGACTTCATCTCTCAAGAAGCCACAATGGGTAAAGGAATAAATGAGAAGAGAAAGACAAGGAGTGCAGGCAATTTTCATGCAACTGTTCTCCTCCTCCAAAATGCCTATGGGAAGTCCATTGAAGATGTACTATATAACCTATATTTTCCAATTTTTACTGCTGTTGAATGAAAAGCAAACCTGAGACTAAATATCACATGAAAAATCTAGGGTACCACTGTTTAAAGATATTTGCATTAACATACATAACATGCACATTAGAACCCGAAACAGCATGGTTCCCTATACACAGAGCAATTTATATTTAGCACCATGCAGTCTATTTAAAGCATTTTACAAAGTTACTCAGTTCAAAGGGAAACAAATATTTTCAATCTCACAAACAGGATCCACCATTTTAGAATCTCAGAACTGCTTCTTTATACGGTTGTTCATTGAAACTGAGTATCCAACGAGTAAGAAACTTTCTGCACTGAATGCTAAGAAAGGAACAGTGAAGTTTGCACACAACTTCAGTGGTCTAAAATTCCATTCTTGAAATTTAATCAGTAAATTATCACCTTTCTTATTTTTTGTTAGGCACTGAAAAGTCAACACATCTGAATATAATTAATCCCTTAGATTCAGGTCCACATCTGTAGCATCAAGTTAGGCAGCCAGGTAGCTCACACTGAAAGGTGTGATCACACTAAAATGGGAAATCAAGTCAAAAAACGTTCCAGCTTCCAACACTATACTGTTCCTGATGTCCTCTTTGTCCCATTACCACTGCTCTCTATTCAGCCCTGACATAGCATTATGCTGACAGCAGTACCCTGGATTTTACCTTCCCTAGCGGCTGCATGTATCTTGTGGTAGATATTTAAGTCCTGTATCCAGAAGCTACTGCTGAAAAGATGTTCATGAAACATCTCCAAAACAAGATAAAATGAGGCCTGTCCTATCACACCCATCTAGCTACTTATTCTTAGAAAAGTGGCAAAAATTGCCCTTAATTCCAGATGTTAAGTTTCTTATTACAATTCCTGTAGAGTTATGATTAGCATATAGAGAACAGACATCTACTAGCATTACTAAAGTAAAATTATTAAAGATGGGGAGGTATTTTGTCAAGGGACAAACTGAAAAAATCCTACAGATGAAAGATACAAATATCTTAATGAGCTTTTCAGAAATTTGATGTTAGATATCTAAGGACTTTTAAAACTATAAGCCAATACATCTTAAAAAAAAAAATCTTTAAAAATCTGGTGCGAAATTCCTTCTCTCTGCAAGTAATGCAGTGCTTAACACTTAGACAAACTGTCACAGAGAAACTTTAGGCAGTTAGATGAAGGGGCTCAGAGAGATACAAAATAGCAAGAACAGTACATGTGGATTCTAGAGCTGCTTTGAGTTTTAATGGGATTTAACAGCCCCCAGGAGAAAATTTAATGAAAATATAATATTATTATTAAGACATTTTCTAATTTAGTAGGGATTAGCTCTCTTGGCAATTAATTCTCTTCAGCACCTTTGAATACTCCAACCTACAGTCTATGAAAAACTTCTGCTGATTACTTCATAGAACTTGGTGTAACTAGGGGAGGTAACGTGTGTATATTAAGTACATACAGACATACATATGTGTATATATACATACACGTAAACATACACATACACACATTTACATATGTATGTACATGTGTGTGATGCACATATATGTACGCACATATGTATCTGTATTTTGCATTTGAAAGTAAATATAATACCTATAGAATGATAAAGTTAGATGTTCACACAGAATGAGTACAGTTGAACTTTTTTACTGTTCTGTTCAATATTACTTATGCAAGCATAAATCACATGGAGCAAGCACTATGAAATTGTACATTCATAATGTAAATACAGAAGACAATATTTGTTTATATTGAAGAACAGAGACTTTATTGCCTGTATGTGAAAATTTACAAACTGTTAACTATAATGGTGATGTAAAATCAAGTAAAATAAACATTAACATTTTGTTCTACAGACTTCAGCCATCTAGTTCCTGTCTGTTTAAATTAAAACTTTAAAATGTGGCCTCCCTGCCACCCACATATAACCTCTCCATTGCCTGGAAATCAGCATACCTGAAGAGACGGAATACTGAAAGAAGGAAGTTTCACTCTGCATCAGCTGCTGAGAGGAGGTGGTCAGGGATTTGTAATAGTGGGAGAAAAGCATTTAAAAGGGACTGAGATAGCTGACAGTATGGTGCCCCAGGAGCCCTACCGAAGCGCACAATCAGGAGCTGAATATAATCCACAAGGTAGGTTTCTTTGATTTTATTGCTGATTTTTCTAGATGAGATTAACTTACTCATTTATTTTTTCCTTTTTCCTTTACTAGTGTAATAACAAATGACTTTCATGAAAATCAAATCTGACTAAAGTATAACCTCACATTTAGAAGCAATTGCTTTAAATCATGTTATGAGTTACAGGTAACAAAGTTACAGGTGTTATCACAGAACAAACTGCTGGAGAAATAAAAATAAATCTATTTTTTAATTCATTATTTAGTAGGCAATAGTTTACATTTAGTCAAATTTACTATAGCAAATAATGCCGGTTTTCTAGATACTATATGTGTTTATCTATGTAGAAAGAGTGGGAAAATAAGTATTCCAGAACATCAGAATTGGATTTTTAAAAAACACATACAACCATTTACTTATTATATGAATAATACAAAAAAGATTTTCTTGCACTTTTTTTTTCTTTCTCTTTATATTTTGGATAAACATATTTAACTTTCAAATGTTCCACCATAAAATCTCAACTCATTAGGTCTATTAATCACAGCACATCAGTAAATACAGAGTAAAAGTGAACAAGCAGCAGCAAACGATCAACGGTGCTTGTGTGACTTTACAAAAATGTAAAACAGTCCTGATTCTATTAAGCCTTCTGTCTTCTTCTTATTGTTCCAGAACTACACAATGTATTGCCCCGGGGGCTGCTTTTTCCTCTTAACTGTCTGCCTTATTGCTACATCCCTTGGTAATCACCAAAGCAACAGTGATCACTGCTTTCAAGGCGTGCAGTGGAGTGAGCTTTTAAAGCAGATTGAGAAACTGGTAAGTCAACGTGAAAAATATTGTCACAATCTATAGACGTTGTTTTCAATCTTTCTTCAGTTTAGATGTCAAAAATTCTCAAATGCCTAGTAATTGCCTGCTTACATTTTCTTTTACGTTATAAAAACATGATGAGCCAGACGTCCATTCTCTACAAAGCCAAGAATCTTAGATTTTTTAATTCAAACTCATCCTGTTGAATATATGACATTTGTGTGTCTTCCCAAGAAGAGCTCCATGTCCTCCACACAGAAGTCACATTTTAGAGTACACAGTCATCTGTGATTCCTGCTAATTGGCATCAACTGAAACCGTAACACCACAAATTACTTTACCATGCCATAATGCTACTCAAAGAAAAGGGCACCCACAGTCACAAAGTTTTTGGTACAAATACTCTCTGAAGGTGTTTTTGGAAATCAGCCATATGGAAAGCATGCCTGCTTCCCCAATTTGGTTTTGTTGAGGCCTGCCCTTTCCTCAACACCATACAGACTGAGCTCCCTGGAACATTTATGAAAAGGTGAAACAGGTAAACAAGCAGCTGTTTCTTCCATTTTAAATAGGCTTGGGAACATATAAGCAAATGAAACTTCTTCACACAACCTCATGAGATATGTAGTGTTCTCTATTGATGTAGTCATTCACAGACTCCACTGTTAAGAGACCAACTGAATAGTGAACTCTTCTATTAATTGTTTCCATAATAAATCTGGTTTTTACAAATGCTTAAAATTTCTACTTCAATGTTTTCTTTAAGAACAAAAGAGGCTTTTCTCTGGAGTGTGAGGAAGTGAGCAACGAAGATTTATGTTTCCCTGAGCAGATGCTAAAAGCAGTAAGTAGAAAAAGATACATACTTGACATTACCTCGTTGTTACAGCTCTACCTCACACAGCATATGCACCTTGTCATGAGACTTTTATATTAGAATTACGACTTACTAAATTACTGGCTTAAATAATAAATCTGACTTTTCAGTCCAAATTCTTTTCTCTGAGAGGCTCCTCACAGAAATTGCCTTTTTTTTTGCTTTTCCTATTATTTAAGTTGTGATATCAGTTTTATAAGAAAAGGGTTATATTCGCTTTTGTTAGTCCTGTTGTTTAAAGTGGAAAATTAGCTAGAATCAGCCTGGTAGCCTGGAAACTACCAGAACCACATGCCAACTTCAGGTTCAGTCAGAAGCAGTCCCCATAAAAGTAGAGCAGGGGTAATTTTCTGTACTATTCAGTACATGCATGCACTTTACGTGCACAGTTCACTTTCAGTCTAGGTCTGCAGTGCCACAAAATAAGAAAGTACTGGGTTGAGAGTGTGCTGCTGCACCGAAGCAATTAATTCAGCCCACGTCCAGCTCATCTCTTCAATGGAGCTTCTCAAATGCAACCAGGGAACAAAAGGGAGAGACACCATTATCAACCTCTCTTGTATTTCCATCTTCTCTGAGACAGGGGGAGCTCCCCTTCGTCAGATATGTACTGTGCTGGTGAGGAAAGAGTTGCACGTTCTTAGTCTGTTGTCTTGGGTCTGAATACAAAAGATCTGCTTTTGACTCTTGCCCTCTTATTGACTATTCCTTGTACATCGTATATATCCAAGAATATCAATGCAGTCCAAAAATGCAAGATATATTTACATTACAAAATAGGGGTCCACCTTATGAAAGCAAAAATTGCAACTGGAAAATGCACATACAATTCCTGATTTTCAAATAAATACCACCCTTGCAATGAATATTACTCTATAATTTTTATACTAAAAAACTCAGAAGAGCACAAGAAAGTGGTGAAAATTGTTTAAGAACATACGATAACTGGACTCAGGCAGTTGAAAAATGTACCATTAACTGAAACCTACGTGTAAACTTCAGAAACCAAATTTGTCTGTATTTGTTTTTTTTCATCACAGGTTAAATATGATAATGCAGCTATTGTTCACATAGTGCATGAAATTGCTGAGTTTTTCAAAAGAGCAGATACACCTTTTCAAAATAAGAATACTTTTCTAAGAGGAATGTATGAAGCTCATGCTCAGCTCAATGCTTGTGTAAGTTTGTTTTTTTTTTTACACTTTATGATATTCAAGTCAGGTATTCATGGTGAATAAAACTGATAATATGTATTCATGGTGAATAAAACTGGTAATATGTATGCTGAAAGTACAACAGAAAAATTTAAAGATCATATTTTCAAATAATGGCACCTAAAACATCTGTATGCAAATGACAGGCATTTGTCAGGACTTTCACTGACCTGTATGACACAGGCAGTTTTAAATTCACACATATATATTTGTGGGCCTGTTTTGAGATGTGATGCCTAAAAATGTGGCTAACCCAGTATTCAACTTGCTTCTCCTTAAAGAGTGCACTAGTTCTGCACAGAAGTACTTACTATTCTCACTAAATATTAATTTCATGTGCTTTTCTTCAACTACTTCTGACTTCTGTCAAGACAAGCTAACATAAAGAATTACATGCAAATTGTATGCAAAACACTTCAGGAAAATATTTAGATCTGCATTCAGCCTATTACAGTTGAATAAACCACTTCAACGTGTGCACAAATAGTTCATTCAGTTGGGGTCAGCTTAAGAACTATTTACAGAGGACAAAGCCTCATCTTTACTACAGTTTGCCTTGCAACTAATGCATATGCCAGGCACCAGATTTGTTAACAAACTTGCAGGAGAACAAACCTCAGCATACAAATGTAGACCCTAATACACCCTTCTGCGCTGTTGCAGAGGGAACCCACTGCACTTTTCTGCACGAGAGGGTCCCAGTCCTAGACATGTGCCTGAGCACAGAAACACTGAACTCCAAAACCACACTGCTGCTTCTGATCAGGCAGACCCCAGGACAAGATGTGCACAGCCAAGGATAATAACTAGTCCTTTTTTAAGCACATTATTATTTTTTTTAATGAACACAATAGGTACGTCCATAACATTGTACATCAAATGACCACCAGTTACTCTGAAATCAGTTTCCTTCAAAGATGGTATACATAAACAAAACCAGTATTGTCACAGAATAAAAAAATCCATATACCCCTTACCTTGCTTTGAACACTGATATATTCATTTCCTGATCTCTGTAGACACAGCACGTGTGTGCTACACTACCTTTAACATTAACACAGTCAGCAGGCTTGCATATGACAGAGGCATTACAGTGCTCTCAGTCATGACCGTGACTATCAGAGGGTACTGTTTTACTGAGTCATGTTGAACTTCTTTACTTCTCACTGTTCAAACTAACAGTTTCTTTTCCATTAAAATAACAGCTCAAGTCCAGACTTAGCATTATCCATGATTCCACAGTGAAAGGCTGCTTCAAGAAAATGGATCAATTTGTGGCCAGAGTAAGTAGACTGTTTCTTTACTTCCAGCTCACTTTCAGAAATTTTAAAGATGTAGAAGAGCTTCTTATACAAGCAGTCCCAGTGCTGCTCAAAATTGTACGCATCTGTGGGATTGTGCCACATTACCAGGCATTATAGCTTTCCACTCACACAAAATCTTTTGCCCACATCCATTTCAAGGTCGATGTGTCATCACAGGCTTTTAAAAAACATTTCATTTTAATTCAGCACCAAAATCCAGAGCAGTCTGTGCCTTTTTAAAAACACTTTACATCACATGGGTCAAGATTAGCCATACATTTGACAACACCTATTTCACCTGGAAAAGCAATGATCATTTTACATACCAAAGAACATTTGAATCTTAACTAGACTTCCTAAAATTATTTTTTCTTTATCTTTTTGAATAAATTATTACATGTTTGTTCTCATTTCACATTTTGCTTGACATAATATTGGATGACATTTTTAACAAAACAGCTAATAAACACTTCTTAATAATCTTTTCTTCACAGTCAAATGATCACTGCACTTGGCAAGAGATCCATGCACAATCCAGAGAGATACTTCAAAGAATTGAAAACTACTCTTTCAAGAGAAGAGCAAAGCATTAGCAAAGTCAGTTTCCATCAAATACTTTTAGGATCTACTATCATGTCAGGATAAACGATCCTATTTTTCTAAAAATTAGAGGAAGTAGTATACACATAGTTCCTATTTAAAACTATAAATTGTTTAACTTATTTTTGCCAAGATATTTTTTCTAAATGACTATATTAACTTCAGCCTTACTAAAAAGGATGCAAAAGAACATGTAAATATGTGTTTGTTTTACTACAAAAAAAAAAAGGACCATTTTTCATAAAAGAGATATCATAGATACAGCTCTCCAAATATCGTGTTTAGGCTAAAAAGTGAGCCTATCAGTTACATGACATAGCAGTACACTCATCAAGTTGTGGGAATATGAGTCTATGAGTGCCTAATGCTTTTCCAACACACATCTCATACCACACATTGCCACTGCTGCACTTTTACCACTGCAGTTACAAGGCTATCTAGCCATTCATGTGTGAAAAGATATGCCTTTTTCCACAATGCCATGCTGCCAGGCTTCCACAACCATTCATGAAGAATTCTGAGATTTCAGTTTGATCATCCAGATGTAAACTATATATATATATGTGTGTGTGTGTATATATATATGTATATATGTAAGCAACAATAAAGCAGCCAACCAAAACCCTCTGCATTCTGTTATGCAGACAAGACCCTAAACAGCAAAACCCCTTTAAATGCTCACATGGTATCTAATAGGCACTGGCAGCACTGCATATGGGCACATTTTTCCAAAGAGCTCACTGTTTATTTGAAAGCCTGTAAAACAAGATAACATCTATGAAGCTGACAGTTTTGGCGAAGAGAAATGAGGGGTAGTGTGAATGAACAGTGTTTTGTAACATCTTTCAGCAGTGAGATAAGCCTTATTACTGTGGTTCCAGATTTCCAGGCACTGATTTTCAACTGGCCTCTTCAGAGCAATACAGATGTTAAAACAAATCAGGAGACTTTGCAAAAGAGTCTAATATTCATACTTAATTCAGATTGCATGAGGATAAAAAGAGTAAAAATATTTGTAATATCTATCTGTCTCATTTCCTTACCATTTGTTAATTATTTTTTTTTTTTATAAATCTGGTTCAAGACTTCACAAGCAGCCTAGCACCTCACTTCAGTATGACTTTCCCACAGCTCTCCTTTCAAAAATGGTTTGGGAAAAAAAACTTTATCTTTACAAAGGAAAATGAGAGTAACCAGGTAATCAATATTAACCCTTCTAGATCTACTGCTTCATCACCCAAGTTTAAGAACAAACACTGTTTTGATGTTTTGATCACCTTTGATGACATATTCCTTACGCTGCCTTATTCATGCATGATCTGAATTGGAAGCCGTTCACTCAGCTGGGACCTGTGTCACAGATCGGTGTGCAAAAAAAGTGCAGACAGTGTTCCAGCAGAAAAAACAACCCTTTGAACTCACACAGCAATCAATACAAGAATCACACTTCTTCAATGACTAAATTTAACTAAGACAAATAAAAAAAATAAAATAATGAACAAAATTCCCACATCTTTGAACTGAGGAAGTGCTTTTGCATCTACTGCATTCTAAGGGAGATGTTGATATACATTACAGTAGTTTAGATGTGGATCCAGTCTTTCCATCATAAAAGGCACATTGACAGTGTAAGCACATTATATACACTGGTGGCATTAAATATCTAAAAATAAAAATTAAAATTGTCTTACTCTTACCTTTCCAATGTATTCCCTTGAATATATTCAACAATATGAACATTGATTCATTCCTTAACACATAGATATTTGTAAACTGAGTCAGGGGAGGATTATTATGCTAATACATCTGTCTGAATATTTATTTTAACAACAGTCATAACCTATTTTAATCAGATTAGTAAGGACACCAATTATTTTAAATATTCAATTAAGAAAATATAAGCACTCAAAAACAACTTTGCAAAAATAAAGGAGCAAAGAGATGCACTGCGCTTTAAAGTCTCAGCTAATGAATCATTTGATTAAAGTATCATTTTTACAATATCTATCTCAATCTCCTACCACACAGGAAGATATACTAGGATTAGGAAATCTTTAGGCATCTAGCAGTGCATTTCAAGCAGGAGCCAAAGACAGACACTTTAATTCCTGCTGGAAAAGTTGGCAATTTCTAACCTTCTTAGATGCCCAATGAATAAAACAACCTGTGTTCTCTTCATAGGAACATATTTTTCTGTGTATTTGCAGACATGCGGACAAGTTAAAGCAATAGATGAAACTAAGAAGTCTCTATCTTCTCTCAGGGGCAAAACAATCACAAACAGTGGCCACAATACACTGAGTATGCCAGATACGAACAGCTTGGACTAGTAGGTATAAGGCTTCCATTAAGGACCATTCTGAGGACATCTCTCTACAGCACAGGGTAGTACAAAAACAGCTGAGCTAGCTTTAAAACATTTGGCCATAACATGATAAAAACTCAGGCTAGAGATAATAGTATCAGTTCTTCACCTAGGCAGCGAAGACCAGATTAACCGCTATCCTGATTTTATACAGCAAAAATGCATCTTGAGTCAAAAAATACCAATGCAGAACTCACTATCATGAGTGGTTTAATTTTTTTTCTGAAAAACAGCATTAGAATGGCTAAAGATTTTTATGTTTTGGTAAAAGACAAAAGTTATTCAGCATCTTCTAAAACACTAACTGTATACTGAGAAGAAAAGGTGGAGGTAGGAGGAGAAAGATTTTTAAAAGGAAGAGAAATAAAAATATGAAAGAATGATCATGTTAAACAGCCTATGATTTGTCTCAGAAAGCTGTAGATACAGGATAAAATATATGTTGTCCTATTTAACATATTTTTTACAAAGTATTTCAGGATATAAATAAAGCAAACAGACCATATACACTATGAAACAGTGCTTTTGGAACAGATTAGATTTATTTTTTCCTCCATTTGAAGTCACAAGTATGCACAGGCTTAAAAATACTGTTTTCTATCACAACAATTTGCTTGAAGAACACATTTCAAGGGACAACACTGAGTCAGAGGTGGTATTAAATAGCATTTTTAATTCTCTATGGAACAGACAAGAGAGCTGTCAACTCTTTCCAATACACATGTAGCTCCATGATGACTTTGAAGATTTGTATTCCTGCATTCTTATTTTTGCAGGCTTTTTCCACTGTCATGCCATGTAATTTGATCTTAAATTCATCCTCATTCTATATCAGATATCCAAAACCACAGCAAAAGTGCAACCTTCTTATAGCCTGAACTAATTAATTTAATGAAGCACATTACATCATAGGGTTTGTCATTGAGATTCAGTGTGTATATTTTAATGTATCTAATAGGCTAACAGCTTGCAGCTGTCCTTGACCCAGCTATTACTCAGGAGAAAGGGACCTGGTGGCACACAGGAACGGCAAGAATAGCAGGGACAAGTGAAAACTGAGACATTTATGTTATTAGCATATGACAAACAAAATATACACTAGGCACTTAAACTTTGAAGTTTTCAAACATTCCTTTTGCACAGAGGCATCTCAAGAGGGACGTGGAAGAACAGCATGAGCCAAAGTCAGGAACAGGAGACTTTTTCCTACTGGAGATATTATCCAGCTATAGCACTGAGCTGTTTAGGTGACATTAGGAAAATAGCAGTGTATCAGCTTTTTAACATGAGCTTAGAGCTGAAAACAAGCAGAAATGAGCAGCATACAGAGTTTCTATAGTTTAAGCACCTATGTGGTGCTACAAACATTCTGAGTTAACCACAGCATCAGAAGAAAGAAGCCTTGCATTGCCATTTTATGTGATCTTCACACTGAGACATACTCACAAGAGAAAAAAAAATTTGGCATAGCAAGGACTGTCACAAACCAGGGAAGCTATTTGCAGCTAATAAGAAAAAAAATAGGTGCTCTGAATTATACTTCAGAGAATCCTCCTTCTCCCCTGATCATAACAGCTTGCTATTTAGCTTAAGGAGCTTAAGCTTGTATGTGTCAGATTCCACACTGTGCTTTCAAAACTCTAATACTCTATGGTGCTTTGATGAAGGGATAATTTTGTATTGTTTTATTGGACTTTGTTAACCATACACTCTTCATGTGAGACAACCTTACTGCTGTAATCATCCTAAACCAAAGTGTTTAGTTTAATTTAGATAATTCTAAAAGATATTAAGGATTTTGTAACACACATTTTGCTCCTTCCAATGTACCTTTACTACTTCACTCACTGTGATACTACAACATTACTAAATTTCCACTTCTTTAAACACCACTCAAGTTCAGTGCAAGTTAATAGCCCCATTGTCTGTAGCTAATTTGGAATATCAAAGCGTTTCTTTCCAATGGAAACTGTTCACAGACAGTGCTGTTTCTGGCAAACTGAACAGCAGTTCTGCAATAAAGAGGCTGTGCTTTATAGTGAATGCTCTTTCCTGTCTGGTTGTGTTTTTATGTTCCTATCCCATCTTTCTTCCTGCTTCACATGCATTTTCCCTGCATATACCAGAACTGCATATCCAAAAACACCCAGAAAAGTCTAGCTCAGATACCCAATCCTCTTCCAAGTAAGGCTTTTCTTGCAGCATAGAGTCTTGAAAAAAATTCTATCATGAGTGCTCTGTAAGACAGTCTCATCAGAAATACTGAGTTTACCTGGAACCCCAGCTTTCCCCTCTGAAATGTGGGGGGGTCTAATACAGAAGACCACTTTCAGCATTTGTCCAGCACAGCAGATTCCAGATTCTTTCTGGACTCAGCCTTGACACTATCATGGAAATAGAATACAGGGCTCTCCATGTCCACACTGCTAAAATTACAAAGATAAGACTTTCCTCTCTTTTGTCATGGAGTTGTTAACGTTGTTGGATATTTAACCACTGTCCATGTTTTTGTTTTGTGGATCATTGCTGCCTCTTAAGAATCAGTACAGATAATCCAGGTACAATTGCTAGTGAATATTATACACTGCAGATAAATAATAGAAATGCTAATTATTTACACTCCTATAAGCAACAGCCTGTCCTTTAATTTCTAGTAGGTCCTATGAAAGTGAAGAAAAGTTTAACTGTTCAATGTGTTTGTTTTATGCATAAGCAAACTTAGTATCAAAATGCGAATTATTCATAAAAACAAAACACTGTACCACTTTAATTTTTACTGAACTGTCATATGGTACCTTCTCACATCTGAATTCTTGGTTTCTGGTCAAATAAATTTTCTTCTAAACTCTTAAGTCCTTGAAAGAGGGACTTTCTTCTCAGGGACTGGCTGCGGATCAGCCATCAGGTGGTGAGAAAAATTGTCTTGTATATAGTTTGTTTTGCTTATTCATTATTATAATTACTATTATTAGTAGTATTATTATTATTTCCTTTGTTGCCTTGTTAAACTGTCTTTACATCAGCCCACGAATTTTCCCTTTTGTCCATTTCTCCACCCCATCCCACTGCGTGGAAGGGGAGTGGTGAGTGAGCAGCTGTCTAGTGCTTAGCTGCCAGCTGCTGAGTTAAACTACGACAAAGAGAAAACCAAAAGCAACTTTTATTTTTAAGTACAATACCTGCATGGAAAAATTATTTCAAGTTAAGTTGGAAACTATTTCAAGCCCATCTGCTACACCATAAAGCTGTAACATACAGAAATTTTAGAACATGTTTGTGCATGTCATGGATTATTACTGGAAAGAGCAATCACAACCAGAACAGAGAAGGCAAAGCAAATAAAACTTGACAATGTGATACTATTATCCTAATTCCATGTTTACATTTATAACTTATAAAGGAAGTAGTGTACTTTTTGTAACATTTCATGTACAATCAGCACTACCAATGAACAAGGTGAGTTGAAAACGAACCTATCTTGGAATGATTTCACAGGGTTAAGAACACAGATGGTGGTCCAAAATTCTGACACAAAAATTCTACAACAGTGGTGGCCAAATATACTAGAAATAGTGCTTAAAATGTTTAAGTAGTCTTCAGTGAAAGAGGAATGAAGACTGAAGCCAGCTGTATCTTTTATATGAATAGAAATGATTTCATAGCCTTAGATTCAAGAAGAAATAAGCATCAGTAACACAGAACCTAAATTTACATATTGAAGTCACTTTCAAAAAAAAAAAAAAAAA
>Ga0065711_1029093_pt1 | contig 37678 bp, 39 predicted proteins | sample Hoacrofraction12_FD_59098 | JGI IMG/M metagenome (GOLD analysis project Ga0065711, IMG submission 59098) | Hoatzin crop microbial communities from Cojedes, Venezuela - Epithelial fraction 12 v2 (version 2) | ecosystem: Host-associated > Birds > Digestive system > Esophagus > Crop | place...
CGCCTGGACAAGGTCCTGTGCAGCCTACTGTAGGTGACCCTGCTTCGGCAGGAGGGTTGGACTAGATGACCCACAGAGGTCCCTTCCAACCCCTACCATTCTGTGATTCTGTGATTCTGTGATTCTGTTGCATGCAGGCTGACCTAGATGTCCAAGTACCAACGTGCTCCTGTGTGTACAGGATCATCCACTGAGGCACCTCAGATGCTTTTCTGGTTAAAGGAGGATTTTCTGTGCTGTTAGGTAGCCTCTACTCAGGGCGACAGTAAATAAATCACTTTTGGGTGGAGCAGACAACAGAGGAAGAGGATGTTTGGAGTCGACACTAATACTCGTTGCAGATGTGGGCACAGCACTTTGGTTTGCCTGCCTGTAAAGCACGGGCAACACCACCATCTGTGGGGTGGTCTTAGGGCTGCTCTGCTCGGGGTGGGAGCGGGCTGATGCTACCCAGACGAGCAGTGCTTTGCTCTGGAAAGTCCCAAGTTAACTCGGCTCCCTACGGGAGCAACGTGCTCTTTGCCAGGAGAAATCTCTCCCGTATTGTTTGTAGCTTGCGCTGAAATTTCAGATTAGAGTTGTTTGGTAAGTTCTGAACACCGTTATTTTTATTATTACCTTATCTCATAGCTGAACTGAATAAGAAGCTGTCAATAAAATGTTCGTCCAACTCCGAGCTTCTGGCTGTCACTTCAAAGCTGTGTTTTTCTGTGGGTATCTTGCCACAGGCTGAAACGGAGAGCTGATTTGCTGGTTTACACCATGAAAGAGGTTCCTCCATAAGTGTGTTGGGCCTTAACATCTAGACCTGCGTTGGCTTGAATCGCTCAGGAGCCGGGCTCTTAAATTCTCGTGTGAAATTTCCTCCTGCCCACAAACCTCAGCCTTTACTGGAAGTTTTTCCATAGCTAATTTCACACTCCTATGGCAAGCTTAGGAGACACCACCGGGAATCCGTACAACTGATTTCTCTGCCATGGGTGAGATCAAAATACCGTCCTCACCCAGATCTGGCTTTACACAGCCTTGCAACGCTTGTGTGTCTGATGTCCAGTGCTCTGCTTAGAGAAGGGTTCAGGGATCCTGCTGCTGTGTTTTGGTGTGGAAAAACCAGAGAAGAAGCTGGGTCTGGTCGAAGGAGGGAGATGGGTACAGATGGAGGAGGGCTCCTGGAGCATCTTGAAACTGCTTAGGCCAGTGACTGGGGAGCTGAAATTATTTCCTCTCCTGCTGCCTCCAGTGCTGCTGGGCAGAAACAGATGCATCTGGGAACGATCAGGGTGTTTGCAAAAAGCAGTGTATTAAGCAAACGTACTCCCTTTTTGTCCGCATATTAGCTGTGATCAGACTCAGGGGTTTATGAATATGTCGTTCGAAGCATATCAATTGGTGGTTAACGAGGACCATACCTCAGGCTGCAGGAGGACGGCAAGTGGTAACTGTGCTCCTGCGGCTGCTCGCAGGAGTCAGCCTTGGCTCTGCGCGACAGCTCCGCCAGACCAGATTGAAATGTCTCACCACCACAGATTGTCTCCCGAAACTACAAAGACCCCTCAGACTGCCCACACAGCTATTGCCAGCGGGACCCCCCACGCACATATGTTTTATTTGCATTACTGAGCCCAAAAAGTAAGACTTTGGCTCAGAGGCAGCATTTATAACCCCTTCTGCAAATGCTGGCTTGCTTCGGTGTTGGCACGTCATGCATGACCTTGGGGTTACCACCACCAGGAAAGTGATCCTGGGCTTAGTCAGTCAAAGGGTCTTGACTGAAGTCTTTTCCTCCCAAGTTGAGCGGCTGCAGAGCGGTACAGCAGCAGCTAAGGAAAAGCAGAAACGCGGGCTTTGAGGATAAAAGAAAGCCCTCCCCAGTGTGTTTTGTCAGATAAATGCTGAAATTTAGAAGGGCTAATCAGAGACAGAGAAGGATCATGTGGAAATCTCTTCCTGAGGGTCTGAAACTCAGAGCCTTGGGATTAGGAAGAAGAGTTGCATTTGGTGTGTGTTTCACTTGATAAATGCCTGTTGATGGTCTGGGGTGTGTGGCAAGTTTACATAGGATGTTTTTTTGACAGTGTTTTGTTTCTGAGCAGGAGCAGAGCATGGCTTCTTGTATCTTCTTACAATCCGGGTTTTCTCCTGTTTCTGTTTGATGCATGTTTAGTTTCTAGTAGAGTTTTTTTTAAAGTGTTTAGCTTTATCCAGCTAATCCTTTTCAGCGAGCAAGTCCCTTTTCTTGCTTCTGGAAAATGGATTTGCTCACATTCCTCACTTTCTGCCTCCCTATCTCTTATATTATTTCCATGTGACCGTGTATCGTTTGTCTGTTGCACATGAAAGGTTTGTGTTGCTTTATTTAAAGACTTTTGCGTAATTGGCAATTCATTCCTTTTCATGTGGGTTTTTATAAACATGGCTTTTTTCCGGGCTGGCTGAATCAGGAGGCCTGGCTCGCTCCCTGCTCCTGTGCCGGCTGCCACTGCCTGCTATCTGACAGCAGCTCCAGCAACTGTCATCCAAAAGTGTTAAGCCTCCTAATTCTTTCTCTCTGGAAGAGTTATTGCAGAAATAGAGCTCAACCGAGGCTCATAGCAGAGCCGTCTGTGGGGTCTGGAGGGCTCTGAAATTCGATCGTAGGAAATAACTGGGGTTTTTGTTTCCAGCCTTCTCCCTGAGGAGCACTGAGCCTGATTTTGAAGAGACAGGGAGAGATGTGGGGGTCAGCACCATGCTTGTCTGTAGGTGCTTGGGCGGTTAACCCACCTGGACATCCAGTTATCACTTCTTAAGTAACTCTTGCTGCCCAAATGGCTCGGGGTAAGCTAGGTAAGCTTGCAGCAATTCTACCTCCCAGCTGCGATGCAAGTGCATCCAAAACCACACGAACACCTATACGTGAATAAGCACAGCCAAAATTAATGCGATGCACAGAGCATTTTTGACTTGCTCACCAACTCTGCTTTGAGTGGATCAGGAGTCCTTCAGGAGTCCAGGCATCATCTCCAGTGTACCTCCTGTGCTTCAGCATCTCATCCCCAGGAACCACACCAGACTGGGAGACGCTGGTAGCTGTGAGCCAACGCCAGGCTGGCGAGACGCCCCGTAGGCTGGTGACTCACTGCCTTATGGACGGCTGTCACCAGCGTGGCCGTTGTGGTGGAGATGCTCAGCTCAGAGCACACCGGTGTCTCTTGGTCCTCCAGTCTCAGCTTTTCTGGGGCCAGCCTGAGGCATGTTGTCCTGGAGAAGATATAGCATCTTTTGAGAGCAATAGCTCCACTAGTAATGGTTAGAGGGAGAAATAAAATGTTCCACTCTCTCCCAAGATGCTGTTAGAGTTTTTGCAATATTTTCAGTATTGTTCATGTCAGGAAATTGCAGTCAATAGATGTTTATTGATGTTTTCTTGCTGCCTCACTTTTGTATGCCAGTAAGCAGGATGGTTACCTGGGCTGGCATAGCAAGCAAAAGTTCCCTTTCAGGAGGTACCAAGGATGGCACCTGCCTGCCATCAGGGAGAAGCTGCCTAATTTTGGATAGAGGTTTTGCATGAGGACCACAGCAATATATTCCATCCTCAGAGTGGGATAAACAAGCCCCAGGATGGGCTGAATCTCCCCTGGGAAAAATGGGGTCCAGCCCTGCTCCACTGCCGAAACTGGGGATCCCTTTAAAAGCACCAGCTCCCAAGCTGATGCAGAAATGCAGCCGTGCGGCCCTGACCGTAAATGGAGACGTTTGGGTGCCAGTAGCCGTCCTTGCTGTGCGGGAGAGATAGCTCAGTTCCCTGCCGCGCTTGCAGGCTCTGCTCCAGAAGCACTTTCAACCATCGCTGCAGAAAGCAGCAGCAGCCAGCGCTGGGCTGGGAGCAAGAAGGCGGGAGCAGGCAAGAGGGTGAGTACCGCCCTGCCAGCCCCGCTGCCCTCCCTCACAGCCTTGCAGCAGCACGATGAATACATTGCTGGGGTTGCTTATAGGGCATGTCCTATAATGCACAGAGAGCTGGGATGGGCTGGCAATGATGCCCTCGGTGAGTGTCCGAGGGAGGCTTCCCACATCCCCACTTCTCACCCAGCCTCTCCATATCTGCAACAAAGCAGCTGGGAAGTGTCCCTCCATCTAAACGCAAGGGCTCAGCGATGACTTGACAGCTGTCCTCTGAGTGGTTTTGTAGGTTGTGGGTTGGTGTGTTGCTCCTCTCCAGAAAAAAAAGTATGTTTTCTGTAGGGCAGACAAATAACTGGAGGCCAGGCTGTACTCAAGTGGAGCTTTCTGCTAGGATTCTGGCAGGATGCAGTCCTTTGCACTGAGAAAAATGTGCAAAAATTGGATTTGGATCATAGTGTAAAATGGGTTGGAGATGAAGAGGTGCTCAGATCTACCTTCTTGAAAGGAGGCTTTATTTTCCCTAACTAACTGCAACGCTATGACTCTGGTATAAGTCTGATTTCAAAAACAAATTCTGGTTTACTACAGCAAGAATAAGACTGTAGTCCAGCTCAGTAAGTGTTTGGGAAATTACAAAGTAGATTTTTTTAACATCTTCAACATTAAAAATTATTCAGATCCACAGCTTTGGATCAGCCTGGGATCTGTAGGAGCATCTGAGGTGGGATTTACATCACCAGGACAAATCAATTCCCCCTCTGCAGCGTGTGGCTCCAGTAGATGAGCAGTCTCTCTCCTGCAGGGAAGAGTCCTCCTGGCCTTCCACCACCTCTCAGGTCCCCATCTGAGAGTTTTGATCATCTTAAATACAGCTAGTGTGACTGCAAATGGGGCAAATGTACAGCTGGATTCGGTCATTGCAGTATGTGGAGGGATGGAGAAGAGATTGCTCTGCGCAAAGGGAGGTGGGAGCCTGGACCAGAGATCCAGGTCTGTGGTCTCGATGAGCAATCAGTGAGCTGTGAGTTAAGACCTCTTCTGCTGAGAAAGTTGGCTGTTTACTGAAAAATAACAATAGGAAAACATGTTTAGCATTGCTCCGAGGGGGATGTGATGCTGGTAGCGTTGTTGGCTTTCCCAGTCAACGCACCTCCTGCAGACAACGTTGTTGCGCAACACCTAGATGTTGTCTTAGACAGAATTAACAGATAAATGAAAAATGGACCAGGGGAGCCAGGTCTGCTCCCAAACACCGGCTTCCAGCCTGTAAGGCGTGACTATGTGGAGCTGCTCTATGGAGCCTCACTAATTCCCTCAAAAAGCATCCACGACCGTCGTCCACAGCCTACAGAGCATCTGGTGTTGGGCTGGAGGGGTGTAGCTCTGGGGTTTATTTCTCAGCTTAGGCTCCAGTGAACCCAGAAGCCCACACACTTCAAGTCTGGAGGGGAGAATGTTTGCTGGGAAATGGAAATGGAAGAGCACAGAGGCAGAAGAGAAAGAAATCCGATGTGCAGATGTGGGGAGTGAACAATTCGGCTGAAGAGAAGGAAGGGTGAAGGTGGAAAGGCTCGATTATGAGGGCAAAACTGAAGGGATTTTGGACAGGAGGTCGAATGAGCATCTCAGAAGGAAACTCTCAGCAGGGCTCAGAAACTAGGGGTGGAAGAGCCTCTGCTGTGCACCCTGGCTTGACTCCAGAAAGGCCAATGCAGTGGTGCTGGCCTTGAGAGGCTGATCCAAGCACAGAAGATCCCAGGTGTACTGGGTCCTCCAGGCTCCCTCGAGCAAACTGTGGGTGACCATGATGCTCAGTGACAATGGACAGGGCCCCTGTGCTACAGATGACACTAAAGGAATGGACCTTCCAGAGGAGAACATGCTCCAGGGTCAGATGCCAGCAAGGCAGGCTATGAGGAACAAGATAGCAGGTCATGCTAGTCAGTGACGCTCACTGGGAGCAGGATTTGAAGAGGTTGAGTAGGGTGCACAGCTCCAGGGCAGGGATCAACAGCGAGCCCAAATGGACAGGGAGCATGAAGAGCCTCCCAAGGGGAGCTGCTGTGCAGCAAAGGTCGATCTGGTCAAGCAGCTCTACAGAAAGCAAAGCTGCATCTAGGAAAGGCAAGACTGAAAATTAATGAAACCCAGCAGGGATAGCTCAGCCCCTGCAGATTTGCTCCTCAGCCGCCTGTGGGTCAGCGTAGGCATGGGAGGAGCGTTCGAAGAAGATGGGACAGGTGGAGGCAGGGGACAATAGCCGCTGGGAGCAAGTGACCCTGGAGAATAAGTCAGGTCAGGGCTGACCTTGCCTATGGCAGAGGTATTTCTGTGTCTCCAGGAGGGTAACCGGAGGGGGTGACAGTTTTCTAGCACAGTAATGCTGTGCCTTCCCTTCTTTCTGAGTGGCCTGCTGGTTTCTGAACAGAGCTGAGAGCAGGTTTCATCCTTTCATGCACCAAGACCGCTGTAAAACCCCACACATCTATCAGGTGCCACATTAGGAGCCTCAGGGAACAGACTCCCACAGCAAAGTGCTTACGGCCTCGTAAGAACATAAACAGGGAATGGCAATCATGCTCCTTCATGGAGTGAAATGAGGGTGTGATTTCCAAGGGCCTGCATAATCAATATCCCTATTATCAGTCTTCCAGAATAAATTGCATTTAAACTAATACAGGCTGGGGAGCTATCCATGAGCTGTCAGGAGAGAGATAAGCTGAAGACATATGTTTATTCATACCGCATATGCTGAGAGCTGGATAGTCTTCACAGCTGGCCAAACGTGGGTGAAAATATTCAGTTGTTTTTTTTTTTTTTAGTTGTTCTGCGCAGATTTGTCAAATACCCTTAATTTTGAGCACATGTGGAGCTTTTCAAACTTACTTGGGGGGCGGGGGAGAGGGCTGGTGACAATCCCAGTAAAACATCTGGTGAAGGGAGAAAGCTTTTTCCTTTCTGACGAGTAAACTCCTGAAGTTTTGAAGAGCATCAGCAATTTAAATTGTCCTGGTGACCTCCCGTCACATACACCAGTACAGGAATGGCACATCCAGCATCTAACAGCTCTGTTACAGAGAAAAAGTCTCACTCACAATTACTTGGGAGGAATTAAAAAATTCTCTATTGTTTCTGCCCTGCTCAGCTGTTCCATGGCTTCAGTGGAGCTTTTGTTCATGCTGGGGCCAACCTGTGAGTGTCCGACAGCGGCTGTGAAATATGTCATTGTAGCCCGTGAGATGCTTCTCTAGCCATGGACAACCCAGTGTCCCCCAGCCTTGCTTTCCTCTCCTCGGGGCAACTGCCACAGGGAGCTACCAAGCAAAAAGGTGGAAATAAATCGGGTTCAGCAGCGGGATGATGAGGCTGAAATGTGTAGAGCTCCTTCCACTTTCCGCTGCTGCTCCCTGACAGTGGACCGGCCCTTTGGTTGGTGCTGTGTCCTGTCCCTTGCCCCCATCCCCAGCTTGCCTGAGCACCTGCATGATTCAGTCCACGGCGGTCACTGGTGAGGTTCTTCTCGTTTAACTTGAGGTGTGTACAGCGTGGGCATCTGCACCTGAGCCAGACTTTTACAGGTGGTGGAGAGAGGAAGGCACTTTTAGGGCATGGCTGAGCTCTTCCTAAAATGGATAGTCTGAAATTAGTTGTACCCCTTCCTTTCCTTGACTGCAAAAGGAGTCTCTGCAATTAGGTCTTAGGAAGGTGTTCACGTTGTGGATGGTTGTGTGTGGTCAGATCAGTGCCGCTTTCATGTCCTCCTGGCTGGATGAGGAAACCCAAACTGTAAATTCAGGCAAGCAAGTGCTAAATGTGGCACTGGACAAAAGCTTCCTCCTGGAAGGCAATGGCAAATAGAGTAGGAATAGAAAATTATTTTTTTACAGCATGGTCTGAGTGAGCAATTTTGAAAAATAATAACCTATGTACCAGATGATTTCAGGAGATATTGAACAGTCTAGAAGAGAGTAGCTCAGAAGAAATGATGAGCAAGGCAGCACAGCAAATTTGCTTTCAAGCCAAGGTGAAAAATGTGCATTTCCAATCCCAGCTAGCATTTCAGGATGGAGCATTTCCCCTTATCACTGCCATCGGACTGTGCAGTACAAATACTGGGTTGATAGCGAATGAGAGATGCCAGGCTTGCTTGTCTAAGCTACATTACTCGGCTCATAGAAAATTGTTTTCTGTTCCCTTTCCTTTTCAGCCACAGCGAATGCAGCTTAGACAAAGATCTCAACTTTCAGGCAAAAGGCACTTCCTTCAGCACAGCACGGTGAGAGCCTCGGCCACGAGTGAGGCTCCTGGGCTCAGGGGTCTTGCATGTAACGAGCAAAAAGCATCTTAAACTGTTACCATCTCACTGGGAGATGGTTTCTTTTCCCTTTCCCTTGCTGCAGGTAACCAAAAGCGGCAGGTGGCCACGGCTGCATGGTGTCAGGTTGGACCGGTTTGCCCGCGGTGCTGCATTCGGGCAGACCACACGTGCTCTCACAGACATGGGTTTCTGCATCACACCCGGTAATGACTTTGAGCAAAGCAAAAAGGAGCTGGGTCTGGCACCATGGTGCTACTGGCAAAGGTTGCTGGGGCTGGTTTGCCCCGCTGCTTGCGGCGTGTGAGGGAAAGGAGATGTCTGTGACCATGCAGGGGGGCAGGAGGCTGGGCATCAGCAGCGAGGGGATGTGAGGAGACCACGCTGCCCTTCCCGAGGGAGATCTGGGTGCTCCCCAGACCTGACCACCCCACCTGTCCCTCTCCAAACCCCATCTGTTCCCCCTGCCTTCACCCAAGAGTGTGTTTTTTAGGCCCCGTCTCTTTGGAAATGATGCAAAATGCTGTCCTCAAGTGATCAAGCAGATCTCCATCCCCCGAACTTCACCGTATTTCCAGTGTGTGGCTTATCGGCCCTTTCTGTCTTTATTTTGGGGAAGTGCCTACTCATGAGGAAGCTTTGGGCGATCTGATGTCAAAATGGATTTGTCTCTCTCTTTGGTGGTTTATTTTCCCGAATTCCCCTCCTGCCCCAGGGATGCACTAGCTTGCTGACGGCAGCACGCCCGTGAGTTCAGTGCCCGCAGAAGGAGCGAGGCAGGCACCGAGTCCACTGCGAGCACAGAAAGGCTGCCTGTGGCATTCGTGTCACCCACGACACAGGATGTCATCAGAAAAACCATCAGCTTTTCTAATTTTCAGGACAGAGGAGATGGCTCTCGACTTATAATTGGGTCATGCTTTTAAAAAAACTGCATGACCTCATCGTGAGCAACAAGACATGTGCTCGTTCTCCCCTTACATTCCTCTCCCAGACTCTGCTGGAGAAGCAGTCCTTCTGGATGAGAGGCTGTTAATACAGATAGGATGTCTTTTACTTTCCCATCTATCTGCACTCGGAGATGGCTCATCACCATTATGTTTGAACAAAAAGTCTTCTGTTATTATCTTTGCTGGGAAGGTGCCCATATTTGGGGAGGAAAAATCACACATCTAAACCCGTCTTGGGAGGAAGCTTCAGTCTCTGTCCCAACTTTGAAGACAATGCTGTCTTGGTAGCGGGTCAAACCAGATGCCTGGAGGCAGAGCCAGCAAAACTTGCCAACTCTGGAAGGTGTTTATCTTTGGGAAAATTGATTAATAGTATAAATTTTGGTTTAGTGATTCTTCCCTATTTTTGGAGAGGACTCTCCCCTCCACTGTTCTGCCTGTCTCTGGCATTCCTGATAGCTGAACAAGGCTAATCCCTCCTGTGCAAGCAGACAGCAGGCTAGCGGTGCAGCCTGGCCCTTGTCACATCTGCCTTCGGGAGCCACGTCCCCTTCACCCCTGGAATAAGATGGGGTGAGCGGCACAGGCATCCTCTCGTCCTCGCACAGGCACAGTTTGGGCCACAGGGATCAATGCACTGCCAAGCTGCAGAGGTGCCTCTGGCTCATTGCTGGGTGTATAACTCTGTGGGTACAGCGGAACATGGAGAAGTAAAGCGGGGTTGGAGCAGGAGGTGCAGCGGTGACTGGATGTGACCTGACGAGACCGTGAACAGCTGAGCAGCTTTCCGCTCATCCCTGCCCTCCTGGTTTGGCAGCCCAGACAGTGTTAGAGACTTCAGCTTGTCAGAGTGGATCTTATAATCTAAGTTACATTTGTTTCCTGGAAAAGAAATGAATTAGAGAGATTTGCCTTTGCCCTTTTCAAGAATAAAGTAAAATAAACCAGCCAAGCCATTTACACTTCATTTCCCCTCCTCACTTCAAAGCCAAGACGAGCATTTCATGCGTAGACTCATTCCGACCCACACGGCGATGCGGGCAATGCTGTAGATCACGCTTTCCCAGTCTCTCAGATGTTTATTGAAGGAGACCATCCCAGCATGTGTGCATCAGCCCCACGTAGCAGCCAGGCCATTGCATGGGACAAGTCTCGAGCTGCTGAGCAGCTCAAAGGCAAAAATGTTGAGGGTTTTGGCTGTGGCATTGGGCTCTCTTGGTTACTAGGAAGACAGGGTTTTGAAGTAATTTAGTTCTCTCTTTTGAGGATGCTTCAGCAGTAGGTGTCTAATGAGAACATCTTTCCATTTGGACTCTGCCTTTACTCCTTCTCTATCTCTGTCACTAGTGGGCAAGTGATGAACAAGCCCATATCTTGAGGTTCAGTCCAGGCTTATCTTCTCTATTTCTTTGATTTTTCTCATCTTGTGAGTACCTCGAAACTTTATACAGATAGGCTATATGTACTAATGTGCTTTAAAAAGGAGGAAGCACCATTGATGCCCCTGATCTGCTCCAGCTCATGGGGACTGGGCACCCATTTCTGATGGCTCCCAGCTCTGCTCTTTCACTCCACTCTTCTCACGGGCAGACCCAAACCAGGACCACAGGTAGCAGCTGGGATAACCCTCAAGCCCTGGTGATTCCAGTGTCCTTTCTCTCTGCACCCATGTCCCATTCACTGGCCTCCTGCTGCCCCTTCAGTAACCGCAGATCCATCAGTACAAACATCTGCGAGCTCCAGCATGGCTTTGGGTCCAGGCTTTGGGAGCAGAGGGTGAGAATTGCCCCCCAGCAGGACACAATATATTCCTGAAGATGGAGATCCCAGAGCCCAGTGTTTCCAGAAACTGGGGTGGTCACTTCTATATGTATTCAGGATTTTCTCAAATTATTCAGCAAATGTCGCTCAGCTACAGGGACACTGATGGTCAGGCACACTCGGTATGATTCAGAGCTTGTCACAAGCATTTTGCACAGCTCTAGATCTTGGGCTTTAGCAAATGGTTTTAAAGCAGTCCTTTCCCTGAAAAACACTATGGAGGCAGATAGCATGAACTATTATTTATTTTCACTGTGTGGACAGTTGATCAGTGACAGATGTTTCTAATTGCATTAAGCAAGTGGAAATAATGAGAATTAGATAGCAGATTCTCCAGGAATTTACATTTAGATTGAGTTACAATTTCTATTAAAAAAAGCAAATTCAATGTAGATGCATTGCTTCTTCAGCAGAAATGGGAGCTGATTATTTTTAATCATTATTTGATTATTTAAAAATTAGCTGTATTACTGTACTTAAAAATATTTGACTCAAGGGGATGATTTAATATGTGCACTTTACGTCTCCCGAAAAAGACATGGAACAATGAAATTGTTCGTCAGCAAGCATCTCCTCCACCTCCCCATTAGGGTCATATTGAAAGGCAAATGAAAACCAGGGGCTGCCACAACCCTATATCTCACAGGACTTGTGCAAAATTTGGCCGAGGCCAGGATGGCAGTGACCAGATCAGGCTCACCCAAACCAGCTGCATCCCTGACAAATTGAATTAAGTTGCACTGATGGAAGACAAGCTGCATGCCCCCCCCCCACCCTTAGGCATCACGCTACACCGAGCTTGGCAGGAATTTCAGGTTGATCTCCACGCCGTGCGTTGCGTGTGCCTGATGTAAAGCCAGCCGAAGCAGAGCAGAGGTGGGTGCGCAGGCTGGAGCAGCGTTCGGGATCTTCAGCACGCAGAGAGGAGCAGCATCTGCTGCCTCCAAATGACACATATATGACAGTTATCTCCCAATTCATGCCAAGAGGAAATGAGCTGTGGTTCAAACCACTGGAGGTTTTCCTTTTGGGAGTCTCTCACAGCTTTTTTTTATTTTATTTTATTTCCTAGATTTCAAGTTCAGCTTCAGACACAGAAATGTGTGAGGCCCCTGTCAGCAGACAGGGGATTTATGTGCAGTGCAGATTATTGTATGTCTCTGTTAAGCGCAGAATCCAATCTATAATATTTTTTTAACTAACTAGCTGGCTCAGCTTTTAACTTTTTTTCCTTTTGCCTAGTGAGAGCCTTATCCACAACTCCTTGAAGTCAGAAAGTCTGTCTATCAGCTTCGGTAGTCTTTGGATCAGATTTCAAATTACTGATTCATTATTAATTACGCATCTGGGACTTCCTTTTCAAAGAGTTCATTGTTAAATAAATTTACTTTTAGACATTACAGACTTGGCATTCTTCTGCATTTAATAGAAGTCTGGCAAACCAGCAAAGAGCCATAGGCCAACTTCTCTTCTACTATTGATGGATGAATCTCTACTGAACAGCAGTGGTTTACACTAGAAGGATATAACATATCTCTTTGCTCTCATATAACCACTTTCTGTCTGAAACTAAGTCTGTGTTTGAAACTTTTGCCTTTTTTGTCTCCTCACTTTTTCTTAACTTTTCCCTACCAGCAAGAGTTCTTTGGGGATTCAGACATTGAAGAGTGAAATATCTTTGTTATCTGTTTTCCTTTCCCTTCGAAGAGATACTGGCAACTTTTTCCTAGGACAAACTGCAGCCACATCTTCAGAGCCTCCTGGAAGAGCAGACAGGCAGGCAAATGTTTTCCCAATCCCTATAGTAAGCGGAATGGAAAATGTCTTTCTAAAGATATATGGTCTTTCCTGTAGTCCTCAATAATCTATTTCGAGTCCAGCCATTGAGACATAAAGTGACCAAGGAGCTGGTCTGGAAGTTCCATTTACACAGAGGAACAGTGTTTTGTGGGGGAAATATGTAGAAATAAAGATCATAGAATCATTAAGGTTGGAAAAGACCTCTAAGATCGTAAAGTCCAACCATCAACCCAACACCAACTCATCTACTAAACCGTGTCCTGAAGTGACACGTCTACATGCTTTTTGAACACCTCCAGGGATGGGTACTCCACCACTTCCCTGGGCATCCTGTTCCGATGTCTGACCACTCTTTCAGTAGAGAAATTTTTCCTAATATCCAATCTAAACCTCCCCTGATGCAACTTGAGGCCATTGCCTCTCATCCTGTCACTAGTTACCTGGGAGAAGAGACCAACACCTGCCTCACTACAACTTCCTTTCAGGTAGTTTCAGGTTTCCCCTCAGCCTCATCTTCTCCAGGCTAAACAATCCCAAGATTTTCCTGCTGAAGTCCACTCAACAGGAGGCTAGGCCTAGAGGAAAAAGCGGGACATATTACGTTGTTAGTTAATGGCACAGGGTATTCCCACTTTGCAGCTGAAAGCACAGGAACCAGCATCCCACATGGGTCTTTCCTGTGCTGCCAACCAGGATCTCCTAAGCTGCACTCAGCCCATCCTTTGCTTCTGCAGGGCTACCTAGACACTTTGCGAAGGAGGGATGGTGCAAGTCCTTTTTTCTTCTCCTGATGCCAAATCAGAGTTTAAAATGGCTGAATGGTCCCAGATAATGCCAATGTCCAAAAAGACTGTGGGGATAGACTCAGATGACAGCTACCCAGTTTCCAAAGCTTTCACTTAATGGACAACTGTTTAAGTTATCTGGAAAGGAAAATCAATAGAAATACACCTCCCACCCTTTAAATAATCAAGCTCTGAATGTTTGTCAGAGGCAGACATCCACTGAGTCCATGGCACACTTTCGACACAACGGATAAAAATCACCACAGAGTTGTTGCAGGGACTATGAAAAAAGAGAGGATTGCAACACTGGGGCGCTTGAACCCATCAGCAGTCAAAGCTAATTCCCCACTGCAAGTCAGATCTCTCTCCCTTTTTATCACAGAGAGGGACAAAACCTTCCCTCTGCCCAAATTCACCTTCCTCAGTTTTTCAGAAATCACATTAAATATGATTATTCTCTTCTCCCTCACATACGAAGTGCAGCTTTTCCCAAAACTGCAGCCTTTCAGCATTAGAAATGATAAAGTAAAATTATTTACGCCATGCAGTAAGAGCAAGTTTTGTGGTGGGTCCGCAGCCATCTGGTAGGACATCAGGAGGGAGAGAGAGACCTGTCACACTGGCAGTGTGACCACTGGCCAGTTAGCAGAGACACCTTCAGTTCCCAGAGGGCCATCAAGTTCACCAGCATCATTTTCTGGAAGTCTTTGTGCTTCCAGCAGCAGCATCTGCCAGCAGCATGACAAGGCTCTGATCTCCAGGCTGGCCCAGCTCATAAGACTTTGACTCTGTCACTCGAAGAAATGGACTGGGAACAGTCAGTCTGATTTTTCTGCCTGCACTGCTGCCTTAGGATGTGCTCCTGCTGATCTTTCCCTTTGCGTTTGATGAAAGCATGGGCAGATATGGTTATGTAGTCACTCTGAGCTTACTTTCTTGCACTGTGAAGTGAGGAGGTGTCTGGGTAAGACACAGAAAGAGGCTTTCTGCACTCTGGCAGGGAGGTTTGACGTTTCCTCAGGGAAGCAGTGGCTATCCTGTCCACAAGGGAAGTGTGGCCTCAACGCCAGCCACAGTGGAGGACATCGGTCCCTGAGACTGCTTACAGAGAGATGTGCTTGGGTTAGTGGCACTGTGAGTGAGTCCTTGTGCAAGGAGAGAGCGTTAGCTGCAATGTAGGGTTTGGGTCAACATCACACCAAGCCGTCTTCCCATTCCTGGCAGTGCTAAGGAAGATTTTAGATATTTTGAGGGACAAAGAGCTGTGCTGTCCTTGGGTTGAACTTGATTGTGCATTGTGGTAGCATATCTCAGGCCCTGTAACTCCAGCTGGCTCAGCCCATGGCTAGCAGTTCCCGGTGCTACTCCACTGCACGGCCTTCTTGGTCTGTTCTTGGCTCCTCTGCAGTGTTCCAGAGCAGAAAATGCCCCAAATCCTTTCTCTGGGACACCAAGCCTGCAGGCAGATACACGACATTTCAGTTCAGAAATGGGACCACCTTGTGAAGTCAGTCCCAGTCCTAAACCAGTGGGTAAAGACCCCTAGGGGCAGTTACAAACCTGGTCCTCAACCTTCATTCTGCAAAAAGAAAATGAGGCAGCCAGGGATTCCCTCTACCTGAAATGAAAGCTCATGGGGAGAGAAGCGGGTATGACCATTTCTGCCACTGCCTCTTCCTCCAGGCTTAGAGGCACTCCTGCCTTCAAGCGTGGGAAGCAGTGGAGCTGACATCAGCATCCCTCCCTAGATCCCTGTCTCCAGCAGATCTTGTACACTCACCTTCCCCTTCCCTCTTCCCGCGTGACACTACAACAGTCGCAAGCCAAAGGCCCCTCATTTTCAGAAACCTGGCTGCATTTGTTTGCTTTCTACCCCTCCTGCTTAGAAAAATCTTCCCCAATTCTCCCTGAAGTCTCCAAGCTTCTCCTTCCACAGGTCATCACATTTATTGGCTAATTGTGCTATTGCCCCAGTACACGGGTCGTCACCCACATTTGTATGTGTTTACATTTTCCAGTTATTTCCTTAGTAGCTGTTTATCACTAACAGTTTTTGCCCTGCCTGAGTTGTCTCTTAATCGCTCTGTCTTATTTCTTCTTTATTCTTCCCGTGCGGAAAAAAAGATTCTTTGTTTTTTAATAAAAGACACTCACTATCTCATCCAGTCAGTCCTATCACACTCCTCCTTTTTAATGGGCCTGGTTTATCACCAGCATTTCTTTTTACAAATATCAGGGGAAATAAGCCTTTCTTATCCTCCCATTAATTCCTGTGGTGATCAAGTATTATTTTGCTTTCTTTTCTTTCGAGCTGTGGCCAATTATCAGTACTCTCCATTGCCTCCTCTATTTATGGGGGTCGCTGTGTGACAATGGTGAGCCTACACACAGGAAATGAAGCCCAGCATCCTCATCCCCTTCTCATCCACCTTCAAGGTGCCTTCAAGGGTGTTAGGAGCAGAGCTGTTTGGAGGGGGGAGTGGTAGGACCCATTTAGGCTGCAGGCAGTCCTGATATGTGCACCAGGACAGCCCGTGTGCTTCAGCCGCACCGAGTTTTAGCGTTCCTTGTGTCAGCTGAGCAGGTATCACAGGAGAAACAACTGAATATCTAGACATGGAGGCAGGACTTGCCTGTGCCCGGGGTTTCTCCATTGCAACTCAGTCTGCTCCTTGAAGTGCCCCATCCCTGTCCCTCTTCTGTTGACATGCGTGACAGCTGAATGAGGTGACTGCCATGATTGACAGAGGGGACCAGCCCGGAGGGCCCAGGCAGCTTCCTTGTTGTGTACCAAAGCGTGTCAAACACAGAAACTTTGCTTCTCAGGGACACACACAGGCAGTTGGCTCCATATATAGGCTCTAAACATATGGACTCATTAGGGAAGACTGCAGACAGTGCTTAATATGAGTTGCTGAAGGCAGGGGAATTTTCTATTCTTTTGTAGACAAGTTGTTGACTTTCTCTATTCCCCGTGAAATAACCATGCTTTTGTCACAAGCCTAATCCTTGATGATATTCGGCACCTTCTGCTGGCTCAAGAAGCAAAGACTCCATTGGGGGCTCACCAAGAGTTGGAGCAGATCCTCTCTCTTCAAGGACAAGGTGTGTTAGACCCTGCCCCATGGCCCAGGCGGGTCACAGGCAGGTCCTGACCATCACTCTGCTGAACTTGGGGGTCACAGTCATGCACAGAAGATTAGAGGTCAGACTATCACTGGGGATGTAGGTGGAGTAGCACTGATTTACTGTGCCTTGGGAGCTGGACCTACGCAATGTATCATTCTTTTATTGGACTTCAAGGTTAAAGCCATTTGCTTAGCTATCCCATTTCTTGTGGTCTCTGACCACTCAGCTCCCTGTAGCATCTGAGCTTTGCCACCAGGCATTAAGCAATGTAACCAACATCTGGCGAGTGAGGTTCAGCATCTCTCTCCTGACTTTCCCAGGGGAAGAACTGTCCATTTGATGTGTAGTATTTTCATAGCATGCTTTACATTTGAGTGTGTTAAGCCAAAAGCTTCAAAACATTGTGGTATGTTCTTAATATAGCAACCGTATATGCACAGATAATTAAACGGGTGAGAGCATCCAGGAAGACCAATATGCTTCAACTCCAAGCTCTCCAGGGGAGGCAGTATCTAATATTGCTGTATATATGGAGACTCTAACAGTGGAGTCAGCTGTCTTGACTTTATCCCTAGATATATGTACGGATAACGAAGATGAATGCACAAAAGCCTATGCACCCATTATGCTTCTGAAGACATCCCCCTTCCCCAGCCTCAGCACATGAGCATGTAGCTCTCATTGAGTTTAATTAGTTTCTCTGCACTCACAAGTGGTGTGTAGGATAAAATAGGAAGATCTAATTCTATGCATCAGACCTAGCACTATTATTGATTTTATTTACTTTTACTGGCATTAGTTTTGCTAAAATCTGAACTAGCTTATCACGATTCATAAGATGGTCACGTAGGTTTTGCACATTGGTGATTTTTTTCTGTAAATTATTTTAATGTGCTTAGAAAATGTGCTACGAAAATAAGCATTCACTTAGCTTGCCAAATGTTTTCAGCAATGAAGCAGTGACTTAGAGTCAGGATGGAAATAAGCATCCTTATTCAGGAGAGATTTTTAAAGAGCAAAAAGAACCTAAGAATGCAGCTAAGCTAGTATGTCTTGGGAAGTTATTTTTCCTTTTCCACATCAGCAATAAGAGATTAAGAGCATTTCCAAGCCCCGTTTCTGTAGGCTGGATGAAGGGAGATGGACATTTCTACAGTTGATTTGAAACTGGATGAACTAGAGCACTTCAGACGCTTACAGTCGAAAAGATAAATGGATTGTGTGAGCTGTCCGATTTCATTATGTGCCCTAGCCAAACTCTTCCTTTAATGTTTGATAGAATTATGATCATATATTTCAAAATAAAAATGCTGACCTCTGTAGAAATTGTTGTTGACCTTGTCAAGGCAGCTTTAATGCTTAAAAAGAATACCAACAATCTCTCGGTGATATAAAACTTCAACAGATGCTACCAAATCAAAATATATATAGAAGGCAGCTGGTTATTCACACTGGCCGAGCTCTTATCAAACCCTGTTGTCGGCTGAGTGTGAAATGGATTCCTGCCACAGAAAGTTGGCTCTGAACTGCGCTTCATGTTCAAAGTTTGATTTGCCACATGTGATACAGTCGGATGATTTAAAACACAATTGACTTTCCTGCAGCAGTTGACTACACTTTTTCAAAATTATACAGATCTTCAGAACCTGAAAGGCAAGTATACACAAAGACCCAAAATACTTTAAGCCAAACATTTATGATACAGATTATCTGCATAAATTTGTCATGTTGGAAGAGCTTTCTTAAACTAGGCCATATAGCTTTCAACCCAGCATGCTGCAAAGAATGTCATATCTCTGTCTTTCTTCCTTTGCATTAAGACAAGGGTTTGAACGAAAGCCCTGTACACAAACCCTCTCAACTCCACAATTTGCAATTTGAGCTGTTTCAATTTGTATTAATTTAGCAGAAATCTCCAATTGGAGAGCTCCATCTGATCTGGTATCTGTATCCATCACTGCTGTATGTCATGTACAAAGAAAGGTGAAAAAAACCTCTGCAGACTCCAGTTCTATGGGAAAAGCACAAGATATGCATAGTCCCACTAATATCTTTGCTTGTCTGAATTGATTACAGATAACTGCAGTGAAATCCAAAATTCAGCTGGTGTCTGTTACCTGTCGCTGTTGCAGCGGCAACTTCCACAGGTTAAATGCTTTGTGTTGCAAAAAGAGACTTTTCTGACTCTTTGCAAGGATGAGGGAAAGAAGAAGAGTTGCCTGGCTATCCGGGCTTCTTCCAGGCCACTCAAAGATATCTGAGTGCAGGAGCATGCTAAAAGGACAGTTCTACAAAGCAGAAAACTTGTAACCCCAGTAACAAAGAGTCAGACATGTTACGCCAGATGAACTCAGAAGGTCATCACATCCCTGCTTCACAGCAGGAAGTAAGAATGGAACAGCATTCCTGCCCCTCACCCAAGACAAGTTAGAGGAAAGAGACAACAGCCTGAGTTTCACTTGCTTTTGGGGAGTCCACATCTAGGGACTGAATACACAGCTCTGTTGCTTGGCCAGGTTGCAATGTCCTTCACCTTGGGACCAAAGCCAGGGGAGAGGACAAAGCCTCATGCTCTGCCCGTTGGATTAAGACAGCATTGCGTGGGGCTGGCTGGCTGCAGCTGCAGCTAGGTGACAGACAGAAAGGATGGGACGTGCCGTGCACATCTGACCTGTGTCCTGTAATCTGTGCAAAGTGTTGCTATAGAACCTGCTACCGCACGAGCTAATTCTGCTGGTTTAGGAATACGTGAAATCTGGGTTTGTTTACCTGATTGTGACTACTGACAGCCAATTTGGGACTATCCTTTCTCTGACTTGACTCACAGGGGAAGAAAATCAATGACTTTGTCTGTGGTAGTAGATGGAACAAGTGAGAACTTGCTCACTGGCTCATGGACTCTGCTGGTATCCAGCTGGCTAAACTCTCTTCCCCTTGAATGAGGCAGACAGATCCATACTGACATCTAGAAGTGGTTCCTGGCCCAAGCTATTCCCCAAATGATGCTCGGGCACTGTCTAGGAGAACGTTAGCTCCTACAGACCAGCACTGTGCAGACTATGCTACAGTCTGGAGATGACTCAAGCCCATGCTATGGCCCTCTTCAGGTTACTAGTACTGACACAGTCACTGCTACACCACGGGAATCCACTTGCCAAATAAGCCTAGTCCCGGTTTTCTGGAGATTAGGTGAACTGGGAGATGGTTAAGCCACTGTGACCTTGAAAACAGTGTTTTGTTTTGAAGCACCATGATTCTGTCTTCTGCTTATATGAAACTGATGGTCTTCAACCAGGGCAAAGTCCTCCTGCATGTGGGTATCTTCCTTCTGCTCTGCTGATATCTTGTCCATGTTCTTTTCATTTATACATGCACAAGGAGATGGGAAGTTACTGAATAGATCATTAACACTTTCAAGACACAAAGAATTATTTGAATGGCTAGTAAATCTAGCTATCATAGATGGGAATGGCTTTTCTCTGCTCCGAGGGAACTGAATTTACTTGAAAGTTGATTGTTTGGGTCCACATAAGTTGGTACCTTTCTTGTACCAGTCTTTCTGAGTTTAGGCCTCGTAAATTTGCTTTAAATTCCCTGAAAGCTCAAAGAAAATCTCAGTCAAAACTGTCAAATTTGGATGTATTTTCATTAAAGCTGTATTAATCTGCAGAATACAGCTCATGACAACACTATAAAACCTCCCATGGAGTTCAGAGTAGTCTCCTGAACACATAGCATTTGCTAGAGTAAACACATAGCAAAGCAAGCAGCCAGCCAGGCTTGTCTTCATGAATGTCCTGTAAAGGACAAAACAGATTAGATGTTGTGGTAGGTTTTGGGAGAAACCCGAAGAAAGATAGTAGAGGAAAGATCTGCTCCTCCGACCAACCAAAAACAAACCTAGAAAGTTTAAATACAAAATAATAAAAGCTGCATGCTCAAATTGACTTGGGGCAACTTTTTAACTTGCTTCAGTGATGTTTTCATGGCTGATTAGATGAGCTGGCAGTGACCTTGGCAGTGCTACAAAAGCAATTTTTACGTCAGTCAGCATAAGGGATTTCACACTTTCCATCAAATCTTTCCTAAAAAGATGCCTGCTTGCCCTTACAATCTGGGTTTGCTTCTGTGGTTGGCCAGATCTTCTCACTCGATTCACGCTCCTGGACACTATTCGGTTGGAAAGGACTCGAGGCTGGCTGCGTATGAGGTTACACTGCATGATCTCCTTTACTGCCCAGAAAGATTACCTAGGGAGAACGTCAGGATTTTGACCAGTTGCCTGTGATTCTCAGGCATCTGGAAATCCCGTGCAAAGGGCTGCTTGTGCACACACAGACCGGTGCTCTGGAGTATGGGAGGTACACTGGGAGACAGTGGACCTGGCACACGTGCTCCGTGAAGGTGAAGTGCATCTAGCCAGCATGTCCAGACTGCACAGCGCAGAGATGCAGGTTCCTGGGGGATCCCAGACAGAAGTATTTTACAGCATGCTGTTCCTGCTGGCACCCCAAGCAGCCAGGGCAGACCAGGGCATCAGTCTGAATGCCAGGCTCAGCATCCTCTCCCTCTCCCCAACCCTGCAGGAGACAGCAACGCAGATTCCCACATGGCTCTAAACAGCCACCAGATCTCCCTGTGCTTCAGGTCCATGGACGAAAAAGCACATATATACAAAGCAGGAGCCAGCCACAAAACTCAGCTCATCCTGCTTCCATCCTCAGCACATCAGCCAGCTCTTTCGGCTGTATGTGGGGACATTAGCTGCTCCCAGCAGAGACAGAGAGGAGATGGAGCAGGCAGAGGGCTAAGGGAGGAAAGAGCGAAGCACTGTCATGCGTGAGAGAAAGGTCTGGGCATGGAGCAGTGAAGACGGGCAGATTTCCCATCCCAGCACCAGTAGCAGCTGGCTGGTGTCTTTGGATGCAGTCACCTGAAAATGCTGCAGGAGTCGCAGGACGATACAGAAGACAACAGAGAGGAATGGGGTCACTGGGCATTGATGCAGATCCCATCTGAATGGGGGAAGCGTGCAGCTGCCTCTGCGTCAGGCAAGAAGGGGAGGAGGGATGCTACAGACCCCAAAGTGTCTTTTTCCCCCCACCAGCTGCTTCTCATCTTGGCTTTGGCATGAATTTGTCATGTAGACTTGGTCGGCTCATACTCTCTGCTTTCTCTGACTACAAAAATGTTTAAGCAGATTCACATTGTTAATATGTAGGGGAATTAGAGAGTGTCAGCAATGGCTTCTGACTTCAGATATTGAGTGTCAGGTATTAGCTGAACCCACAAATGCAGCTATCTGTGAATATTTCTAGTGCAACTTGTCTGTAGGGTGTTTCTAATCCTTTTACCAAACAGGCTTTTTTTTTAAAACTTGTGGGTTTTTTTGTCTTTGTCTCTCTGACACTAATAAACCTTCATTCCCACAACTTGTGGGTGTTGACTTTCCAAGAAAAATGTCAATGACACTCTGTCACCACGCTCCACGTTCCCAAGGAGGCTGCTGGAGGCAAGTTGTCTTTTTTTCCAGTGTAAATGAAGAAAAGAGATTTTTAGAGCCAAGCGCTGACTCTGGGAAAGAGGTGCTGCACACGCCAGCGTGAGCAACGCTCCCACCGCTGGTCCCCAACACTGACAGAGTTCAGCTGTTTCGTGATAAAAAATAAGGCGTTCCCTCACCAGGCGTTTTGTATTTCAGTGAATAATTTTTCACCCAGCTACATCCCAGCTTGCTTTGATTATGTGCGCTCCATATATTGACAGAGTAACGCAGAGTTGAGGAATGGTGGATTTCTCCCACAGGGGGAATTGCAAAGCTGAAACCCCTAAGGCCCCAAGCTTTCACACTCAGAGGTTTTGTACAACATTATTAGGCTGTATTTGAATGAGACGATAGCTGAAAGGACCATTATTTGGTATTTACATAACATTACTATGGAGTGACTTTGGATTTTTCTTTTCTTCGAAGTGTGTAAAATGGGTTAAGCACCCGAGTGACGGAGCTGTTGGCAGAGTCAATTTGACAAGAAGAGAATTGCAAGTGAGTGACAGTTCAATGGCCCCTGGATGAGAGATTTCAGTGTTTCATGCACGAGGAAGCAGGGGCAGGAGGGAGTTATGGTCCATAACTACTGTGGGGTAATGTACTGCCTAACGAATGTGGGTACACGCGTGCTGCTGGCCCTTCCACAGATAAGGCTGCTGGCCACTGAATAACCTACGCCTCAAGAAACAGAGTGGGAATACAAAGGGTGTATGTGGGCATTGTCACTGCCGCTGTCACCGTGGTGTTGGAGCATGGCTTTGCGGCTGGTTTCAGCAGACGATCTAATTCAGTGAGGGCACCTAGAGTTTGTTTCATTAGCAAATAAGAGTGGGGAAGAATTGTGTGCAAATCACCATTTCGCACTTTTATTTCCTCCTGATTACACTGCCCAAGGGTCGAGACCAGCAAGAGCCACTGCTGACTGATGAAAAAGTGTTGTACCCTACATGGTGGTACCACGCTGAGCACAGCTGAGGCAGGAATTGCTCTATATTCATCCAAACCGCTCCTTTCTCCACCTCACCTCTCCCGCAGATGGAATGGCCACAGCACACACATCCCCCAGCCTACATTTCAACTCAAGTCACCAAAGAGACATTTTTCAAAAGTCCAACCTTTGAACGTTTAGCAAAATCAGACTGAGTCAGCAAGACTCGAGAGGCTGGTTTGAACTAGACACACTTCACGGTCCATCCTGCAGAAACCAAAACTACTCGCGAACTCGCCAGACAGCATCTGCTGTGTCTGCGCTCATGAATAAAATAGGTCGGGGCTCCCTGGCTGAGCTGGAAGCAGCATGGCACAGCCTGGCGTGTGTTCCTAGGCATAAACTCCCTCTCTGCCCCAAACAGGGTGACCTTCCTTGGGATTGTGTCTGGTCTGGGCTATGCCCTGGTGGCTTTGGTTGGGAGGGTACCAGCGCGCCAGCCTGCGCCAGCACGTGCTCACAGTTAAATAGAAATTATTGAGTCCTGGAGCCTGTGCCTGACCACAGCTGAGTTAGTTACAGCACAAAATTAGTGGAGGCTGAGCACCGGTACTGCAAACAGTCTTAGCATTGCAGCACTCAGCGTAGCAGTGTCTCATCTCAATATTCTCATCATACATCTCGCTGCAAGTCCCTCCAGCAAGGAGACAGTGGACGGTAGCGGTCTTTTTAATCTAATGAAACGAGGCGTTACTAAGTGTGATCTAGTTACCTGGTTCCCACAGTCCAGCATGTCTCTGTGCTGGACGGATTCGGGCGGCGTGCGTCTGTCCATATGTCAAAACTACGCATTTCCCAGAAGCCTTCTGTCACGGAGAGTTAGAGAAAAGTTTTGAAGTGGAGGAGGGGCAATGATAGGCTTGTTTGACAGATAATAAAACAATAAAATATACTTTGTTTGTGCCTGCGTTTCTAGGGACGTACCAGCAGCTGCTAATACCATGTCATCTGTTTTTTATTCATGGCACTGCTGGACTGTGGATAGATAATCTCTCTCTATAACTCACTCATTTCTAAGCGTAATGGGAAGCTGTCACCGAGAAACATGCTTCTCTGCCAAAAGTGGGCAGCCTGTCTTTCCACTGGGGAAATGCATGATTCTGGAGTTCCTCAGGCTGCTCAAATCCCAGTAACATTGTCTTGTAATTATATTGAATATTTGATACTGGAATGCTCGTGTTTCTGCTGTATTTTCCACAAAGACAGACAGAATAATCTCAAGCTACAGAGAAATCCTTGCACTTCTCTGGTTTTGCTGGTTGAGATAGGCAGATGCTTAGTCCCCAGGCACTGAGCCAGCTGAGGTGCCCATGGCTTGGTCAGATAAGGTCTCAGATGCACCCATGATGGCACTTGGGCCAGCTGGTTTGCAGCCCCCAAGGAGAGTTTCCCCAGATGGCAGCACTGTCTTCTCAGGGCAGGATTTGGCCCTACTCAGGTTAGATATTTACAGTGCTGATCCTCAGCTGAGTAGGTCACCAAGCCCTCTTGGAGACAAAGAAGTAGCTGTAGGACTTTGCGCCTATTTTTGGATGAGATGAGTTGCCCCCAGAAGCCTTCCAAGGCTATGAGGGGCTTCTTCTCCCCAGCAGCCCTCTTCATCCTCCTCCCATCCTGTGGCCAAAACATGCCCATAACGCAGCAGTATCATCACGAAACCTGTGTGACAATGACCATGTCTAGTGTTAGGAGGCACAGAAATGGGTTTTGCAGGTCACCTTGTGCAGCAAAGCCTCGCTCTGCATTACCTGTGTCTCACCTCCTCCCTTCCCTCTCTCCAGTGCTGAGGAAGTCTCCTGCTGGCAGATCCCAGCCAGCTCCCTGCTCCCGCAGTGGGTCCAGCAGCCCATGTTAGTGGGTTCACGCTAATGAGAACTCATCCAATAAATACCAAGAAGAACTGTGACACTTGGTTTTTTTTGACATTGAATCAGTGTGACCCCCCTCCCCTTCCCAAGGCACTCTCGGGGCTGCCCTTCCCCTCCCTGCCTTAAGTACTTGCTACGCTCTGCCATTATCCAGCAAAGTTGCCTACACATCTAATTGGGAAGAGGCACTTGGACAGAGTGAACCTGTATGTAGTGTCCCTCTACAGAGACAGGCGCAGTGCATGCAAGGACTCATCCCCTGTGGTTAATTTGTCAGTGCTGAATGCTCCTTAAAACAGAGCCAAGAAGATAAGGACAGAGCTTGGGCATTGCACGTGCTGGAGTTGTCTTGGTGTGGCTTTCTCCAGCGGAGGCTGTGCCTGCAGCCCCGGGTGTGGGGGGCTTTTCTCTACGCAATGGGGAAATGCGGGAGGCAGCCCTGGGAGTGCCAGGCAGCTGTGACCCCATACCTTCTTGCACTGTCTTGGGTGCCTTTTCACAAGCTTTCTTGGTGCAAGCTGAAGTCACAGAGCTGCTATTGAGGCTCAGTTCTTTCCCTATCATCTGCTGACACCACTAATAATATTCCTCTAAGTCATTATTTGAACAAACTTCAGTTGTTTTAAGGTTGGGGGGGAGGAGGAAATAAGTTCACTGCTTCAAGGCTGCAGGAGCTGGGGTTGCAGAAGAGCCCTGGCCATGTTCTCGCTGCGCTCCTGGCTGCTGAGGCAGAAGTACTTTGTGGTTGCAGAGCATTATGCAGCATGTCAGATAAACCGCTCAGGCATGGCCCAGGGCGCAGTGAAGGGTGTCTGGGTCATTCTGCTAATGAGGAGACAGCCCCCTAAAGAGTCCCTCTCTGCTCTTCTGCCTCTACAAGGGGGAGGGGAGAAACCTCAGAGTGTTCCCAACTCAGGTTTGACTTCACAGAAGAGTTGCCCACCCTACAGATGACCAGGAATACCCTGGATGATGCACTGATGCCATCATGCCTGGCAGGTGGATCCATTGACCCAATATTGAGGTACTAAGTTTTGTGGAAAGTGCCCTCGTATTTGCAAGTCCAGCAGCGGTAGGAGTCCAGAGCCGTGGAAGCACCAGGCTTCCTGCTGTGCAGAAAAGCTTCAGGGACAGTGTCTTCAGCTACAAAATGGCTAGTGTGTGTGCCAGAGACTCCACTATACGACAGCATGGGTCCCTCAGCCTTTCCTCCTGGCAGGGGGAGAAGCCTCACCAGGATCAGGCTCTTAATCCCCAGGGCCCCAGCTCCAGCATGCTGGGACCATGACCAGGCTCCTGCTGATTCCTCTAGTGAAAATAACAGTTGATTTACAGCGCATTGTTCTTCACATATATTTTTCCAGAGGGGGTCCTGCAGCGGGAGGGAGCAGCAGGGGAAACCCTGACTGAATAATGTCACTCTGACAACCCACCCCCACCAGCAAAGCACGCTCAGTCCTTGCTGCTCCAGCGGAAGGGTTCCTGCTGTCGTACCCTGTCCCAAGTTCAGGCCAGCCAGCCGCAGCTCTGACATGCTCCCCCAGGCTGCTTTTTCTGATGCAGGTTACATGGAGGGTGCCAGGAAGGTGTGGGTAGGAAGGAGATGAAGAGCAGCAGATGCAGAGGGGTCTCAGCAGCTGGCTGGGCAGCTCACAGAGCATCACAGTCCACCTCTGCAGCACTGAGGACACGGTTCGGTTTCCGGTTTGAATGCCACATATTACTCCTGATTTATGCCTGTAGGATTCACAAGCTATCTTGCTGATCATCCTGCTATGCTGGATGTAGAAGGTCCTGGGACCCCTTTCTATTGATTTTCCTGCTCTCAGAGACCAGTCCCCATCATCTCCAATGTGTCTGTGATGGAAGTTTTATTAATGCAAAATGAATATCCCTCTGGAGAATGAAGTCCAGAAATTAATAATGAATTAAAACAACTTGCCACAGGCATCGCTAATGAACTCTTTGTCTGCGCGGCTCACATGAAAGCAGGTCATTGCTCAGCCGTTCCCATCACGAACGGCAAGCAGATTAACCGTTAACTTTGAGCGCGTGGGTGTCTCCTGAGACTGCAGGACGGGCTGCAGCTCAGCTTGTGCCTGGCAGGGTTCTCCTGCCCTTATTCCTCCTGTGCAGGTTTGTCTTCAGGAGTCTTTGTTACCTGGAGAAGACGCCTTCCTCCTCTCTCCTCTGAAGACTCAGATTGCCAGTCTGTGTTGGGAGAACACAGGACTCATCCCACTGGAAAGGACAATAACCTTGCAGAGCTTAAGAGGAGAGTGGAAAGTAATCTTGGAGGGGACTAGCAGGGCTTAACTATACTGCTGTAAGCCTCTTCAGGGATGCTGGCCCAGTAACTAACCTGGCACCGCTCCAGTGCTGGGCCTGCATCTATTGTTCTTTTCCCTTATCTTGCAAGGCAAAGGGTTATCCTGCCTTATCTGCTGTCGCAGGCTTTGGAGGAGGCCCCACAGCAAGGGCAGTGGAGATCGTGCCCCTGCCGAGCCCCAGGGACAGGAGAGGGTCCATGCTGGGGAGAAGCAGCCACCACCAGGCAGTAGAGAAGGGAAGGTTGTCACAGTGTGCTGACCACCTCTCTGGGGCTTTTTCAGCAGCCAGGTCTCACTCAGCAGAGACAAGGAGGCAACATGTTGCATTTACCCACCTTGCCCGAGGAGGGTGGCTGGAGGCAGGTACTTTCAGATTCTGCTCCTCAGTCGACTCCTGGGGCTGCATGCAGCAGTGCGTGGGGCCAGGGACGCTGGGCATCAGTTCTCCATGATGTGGCTGGACATCAGAAGGGGATTTTACCCCTTGTCCAGTTGACCCTTGTGACAGCGCTGGCTGGCTGGAGCCAAGGGACCCATCGCTTCCCCGTGTCCACAGGCAACCTGTTTCACATCAGCCATTTATTGCTCTGTTCTGCTTTCTTGCAAAATATGAAAGCTCAAATTATCCCTTCCAAGTGCTTAACACAGGCTTGGGAAAACACTGCTGTGTTTGAGCCATGCTTTTTCACCACCCTTCCCCACCCTTGCCCTCTCAGGTGGGACAGCCAGAAAGGCTGGCTGATATCTTGCTTCCTTGCTTGGCAGCACAATTGACCATTTATCACACAACGGAGTCACCCCAGAGCACTGGGAGCCAGGCAGTGCCAGCCACCAGCACCACCAGCACCACCAGCCACCAGTTTGCAATGTGTGCTGTGATGTGGATGCCCAGGTTCACCTCCTCCAGTGGCCTTGGCTGTGGAGGGGTCAGTCCTGCCCTCCCCTATACCCATCACTGGCCATGCACTCCCACCCTTCCTCTTGGGCTGGAAAGAAATGCCTTCCTGGTGCAGAGGGTTTGCCCCAACTGGGAGAGAAAGGAGCAGGGAGGTTTTGGCAGAGGTGGAGGAAAAGGAAGACTTAGGCTCTCAAATAGCACGTTGACAGGCACAACCCCCCCTTCCTCTCTCTCCTGCACAAGTTTGTGTTTGTTTTTCCGTCATTAAGCTGAAAACTCATCTAGTGCCCCCAGTAAGTACATGAACTGAGCATTTGTGTCAATGAATCCACCTGTCAGTCTTACCATCCTCTTCATCACAGTACCTTATAAGCCAGACTGTAGCTTGTCCTTAAAATGCTCTGACAAAGGGAGGTTCATCTTACAGCAGAGAAGGATTCTGGGAATGTCCATCCCACTCAGCACAGTGCCAGGAGAGAAGCTTCTGAGGAGTCTCCAGAAAGACTGGTGTAGCTGATGTGCTCTTTGTTTGAGTCCCTGGAGGGACCCAGGGGGACAAGGGACATGACCATGGCCCCACGCCTGGTCTACTCAGCTCTGAGCGCTGTTCAGGAGTCTGGGAAAGGCATCGTAGCAGGCAGCATAGACACAGCAGACTCCAACGGTTGTGCCTGAGAAGTCTGTCTCGGGAATTCAAATGAAGCTAGTCACATCCCACCTGTTTGTTATCTGCCAGGCTGCTCTTCCTACACAGCAACTTCTCTTCATTTTTGGGCGCTGCTTTAAGCTAGTGCTGCATTTAGGCATGGCTATTGCTTCTGTCTTTGCTAGAAACCACCCTTGCGCTGGGTGCACAAAGGAGCAGAATGGACACTGCTGGCAACCACACTAGGACACAGCAGGGAGACCGGTGGGTGGAGGACAGCGTAACTCTCACTTGAATGCCAGCGAAGTATACTCCAAGTTTGTCTCAGCTGTGTCAGATACTATGACAGTGCTGGGTTTAGGGGCATTTTTAGAGAGAGGTTGAGAGTCTTATGAACCTGTTTGGGATTTAAGCACAAATCAGGGTTTTTTTCAACACAATCTGTGTTTGTATTTGCAGGACAGCGCAGTCAATTAGGACAGCAGGGCTCTCAGGTCCCTGCCACCCATCTTCTGCACAGCATCATCATTTTGTCATTCATTTAACAACAGGTTCATGTCTAGGGTAATTCTAACTCAGCTGCCTGAGAGACTTGTTGGGGCAGTCAAGCCTGCAGACAGCTTTATTTTCACTGAGGCTTGCCGCACAGAGATTTGTAGACCAAATCCTTTTGAGCAGTCACCAGGGAACACTGTTGGGATCTCTGACCCCACTGTGCCAGTGCTGCTGTAACCATGGCACCTCTGGGTTCTGGGGCTGTTGCAGGCTGTGGGATTACAGGTTGCATCTACCCAAATCCTTTGTACCCCTGTTTCCTATCAGTGATAGTCAGGACAAGAGCTCTGTCACAGCCAAGACATCAGTAGTCCCATACGTAACACAAGAGCTCAGCAGAGCTGGTGAAAATTCATAGAGGAAGAAGGACTCTTCAGACTTGAAAGTCGAATAAGGTTTTGCAGAAAAAGCAGAATTGCCCTGTGGTAGTAATGCACCATCCTCTGTACGAGGTGAACAGCTTCTCTGAGCTTGGCTTTCATACTCTTACAAAGAGTATTTTGAAAGTGTGTGTTACTTTCCTCTCTTTCCTTCCAAGTACCTAAATTTGAGAACACATCCTTATTCCTAAATGACAACCATTATTGAATAAGAAACTATTTTGTTCTGTCATTTGCTTCTCCTTTGGTCCTGTCACATCCTATCTTTTGTCACTATGTATTTTCTTGGTGTTATGAGTCTATATGTGTGCAATGTGTGTGAAAGTGGGTGTCTGAAATGTGTTTGCAAAGGTCCTTGATACAACTAAAATTATCAGAGAGGCATGAGTGTGCTGGTCATGGTACATCTGAACACTGGCAGGCAGCAGGTGATCTGTCTGCATTAAGCACTGAAGAGGTCAGAATCACCAGGTTTTTATTATTTACCTAAGAGGGAAACTACTGCTCATTTCAAGGAGCTAATGTTGCTTGCAGATTTAGCTTGAAGACCAGAGGGAACATAAAAGCAACAGCAGTGGAGTACCTTCAAGGATAGCATTTCCCTCCAGAAGAACAGTGCAGTTATATCCAAGTTCTCCTCATTAATCCCTTTCTTTCATTCTTGTTTTCCAGCCAAAGCTTTTGGCCAAGGAGCTGCTCGACTTGGTGGCATCTCATTTCAACCTGAAGGAGAAGGAGTACTTTGGAATTGCATTCACAGATGAAACGTAAGTGCGAGAAATCAAAGACCTAAGAGGCAACTCTTAGATTACAGGAAATCTTGGCGGATTTGTCCTAAGCAAAATGACCAGCGTAGAAGACCTGTGCACCTCAAGGTCCTATACCAGTGTCTAGGGAGGCATGGACCTCACGCTGGAGTCTGTCCTGCACTGCCTCATCTTCAGAGGGCTGGGGGCCTCCCACAACAAGTTAAGTATTGTCAGAGGTGTACAGAGGCAATAACAATCCCTTCCTAATCCCATGTTCAGAGAGTTGGTGTCATTTGGCCTTGGTAAAAGGTTATCTTTAACTCTCATGGGCTTGAGATCCACTTGCTAGTTCGAAATAATTACCAGATAGGCGGAACTGTTCAATTAAAGTGTTAATCAGTTTATTCTCCCAAGTAATGCTAAATTATTTCAAGCAAAGAAAAAAAAAAACCCTCACAAAATTACTCTATTATTTCTGATGTTTTAGACCCAGAGTTTCTTAGAAAAGGGAAAGAAGAAAGTGTGGGAAAGGAAGGGATTGCCAAATTTAACATGAACAAAAAGCATTTTTAAAAATAAAATTTCCATTGTGGAAAGGATTTGACCTTACCAGGAATCACACAACAGCCTTGTGGCTGAGCTAAATGAAAGCATGGGACCCTGACACTGCAGTCACGTCAGGCAATGTTGGTTGTTCACCCCAGCTCCCAGAGTCCTAGTATTACCACAAAATTTGAGGGTTTGTCTGAAGATAGGCCATTTCTACCCCCTGTTTGAAATGCAAGTATAAAATTAACACTGGAGAAACATTAAAGGTCTGTCAAATGCTATGATTAGTCCTCGACTGTGACCTCTCAGTGCTACTGCACAGTGCCTGCTACTTTTTTCCGGCTGCCTGTTTTCTCTCTGTAGTTAGACTGTCCTTGGCATATGGACTGCGTCTTGTATGCGCGCCCACCATACTCCACCTTGGTTTTCAATAGGGCTTTTTTTTTTTGTATATTAATCAGGAAGAGACTTCCTGCATCTACATTGTTTTGAAAAAGCAAGATTTCCAAGCCAGTGCTGTGTTCCTGGAACAGCTGAGTCAGCAGTATTGCTGTCATGAGCCATGAAGTGGCTGCGAAGTGGCAGCAAAATATTAAGCGTCTGCTAGAATAATGATTTAGGATCAGGTAATCAGAGGCTGCTGGATAATTGCACAAACATATCCACCTTCAACTCAGTAGCGATCACCCCTCTAGAGCCAGGTCCTTTGGCAAGCGCCTGCCTTGGGCAGCCTGAGGCCATCTCAGGACACAGTTCCTGGGGTGAAGGGATGCTCAACATCAGGCATGTGCAGAAGCAGAACATGAACCAAAGGAGAGCCCAGAATCCATCCCATCTCCCTGACATGAGGAGCTCAGCCCTGTAGGAGATCTCCAACCCAACACAAATTAATGAGACCGGTCCTCAAAGCAGGAGCAGCAGGAGGCACTGGCAACTTATAAAGCGGGAGCAGGAAACTGCTGTTCACCAGCGTGTTACTTCTTATTGGAGAGAGCAAGTTACCCAGTGGGTGCTGCCTGAGGGGTGTAGAAAAGCCACGCAGGAAAGCCAAAGCAGAGTAAGAGATGAAAATGTTCACTTAACAGTCCTAACAGCACAGGTTAAAAACAAGAAACACATGTCAGACTGCAACCAGATAGCAGCTGAGCAAGTCCCAGCTCTCAGCTCAGCTGAGCGGGCACAGGGCTCCCCTGGGAGTGCAAGGGAAGCTAATGAGGAGGTGTCAGCAATCAGAGAGAGCCCAGCCTCCCCTGGGGCTTCCAGGTTTAACACGGAGCAGCGTGAGCAAAGATCTGGGTTAGCGATGGGAGGAAGCACAAGAGGCTGATGGAGGCTGTCGAGGCAGTGCTCAAAGCCGCGCAGCGCGTGCGGATGGATGTGTGCTGTCTAGACGGGATTTCAAAGGGTGAGGCGATGGCATCCACTCACTCGGTCACTCTCTTGACCTGTGGTCAAGATGGAGCAGGGTGTATTTTCGCAGGAGCTTAGCTAAAGCAGATGAAAGATTTGGGGAAAACTTCAATAAATCTAGTAAACACGACCCTGCAACATGTCAATGAGTCCTAGCCAACACGAAGCTAGGTCTGCAGCCCTTCTGCTGTCCCACAGTGAGTCTGACCCTTGCACTGAGGCTTCTTCAATGCTGTGGAAATAACCTTGAGAAAAAAAATACATGTGTAATATTTCCTCCTCAGTTGGAAAAAGCTCTGAATAGAGTTGGCACAAACAGTAATTGTTTTATTTGGCTGAACACAGCCAAAAAAATATACCTGGGCAGTTGGATTGGGTCTTGGAAAAAGACGTCTCGTGTCACCTTCAGAAAATGAACTGGGCTCTGTACCACAGATCATAACATGCAATATGAAATGGAAGTTTAAAAAAAAATCCTTTCTTCAAAAAGGAGGAAAACCAGCCTCTTAATATGTGTTTGCAGAGCACCTAACACAGCCCTACAGCTGATACAGACCAGGCACACAAAAAGAAACCCTTTAATTCTGTGACGCAAGCCCTCAGGGATTTCCTTCTCTGCACTCGTCACTGAGTTTCTGTGTGCCTTCCTTGAAGGCAATTCATAACCAGCTGAAACAGAACAAGCCTGGTTCATAAATGTAATCTGGAGTTGGTTGAACTGCAAGTTTAGAAAGAAGAAAGGCCGCTAAAGTATTAAATCAATTCTTCTATTTAAGAGTAAAAGCTCTATGAGAGTAATTTATTTAGAAATGATTTGGACGGGGGATTTCCATTCATTAGTTGTGCTCTATCATGACAACCTGAGAAGAAAATCAATAGGAACAACCTTTGCGTTGGCGACTTAATAGTTTCTTGTGATAATATAGGGTCATTACTGCATTCAGCGTGACTAAAATTAGATCATCAGACTATGATGGAGGAGCGAATAACGCCTCCTATTTTAATGATCATAGGAACACTTTATGGCGTGAGCCATTAACTGCAGGAGAGCATGGGTCAAAAGGGTGTCCCTGTACAGCACGTGGGGTCAAGCTTCACATGAAGCCAGAAGAGCTATACGCTGGTTGATTAACAGTGAAAAGCAATGGAGAAAGGGCCTTTTCTTTTAGTTCAGCAGAGTATGAATCTCCACTAACCGCCCTTTCCCTTGGGATCAGCTCTTCGAGCATTCACTGAGAGCAAGTGGTCAGGATTACCCTTCTGTTCGCTGCAGACTCCCCGTCTGGGCCACGGGCAGGTTTTCCATGTCCTTTACTTGTCCTTAGATGTGAGGCACCTGCTCCATGGAGGACTACCAACTTTTGCATCCCACTGCTCCTCCTCTCCGTGGGCCCAGCCAAAAGCTGACCCAAACCCTTTTGCTCCCTTGCCAGAGCATAACCTGCAGAGCAGCTTCGTCAGCTACCTAATATATAGGATTAAAACTGCAAGGGATTGAAGTCCCTATTGTTTGTGCTACACTTGTGCTAGAGCTGTACTAACATGAAAAGGTAACAACAGGGAGTGCCCTTGCTTAGCCCAGGATCCTACGGCCAAGGGGATGGCAAGGGGGAAGAAAGGTATCACTCTTCCCTGGAATATTCTCTCATCTCTGGGAATTGGGGGGAAGCCTATTTCCACCCTGCAGCCACACGGCAGAGCCAAAATGAGGGACCAGGTGTCCCGTGTTCTGCTTGAACAGCCAGTCCGATGGAGGGTGCAGCACTCGGAATAGTGTCTTGGTCTGGCATTAGACCAGTTCCTTTGCCTCCAAGTCCACTGGTTTGCAAAACCTGTATAGTTAAGCTCATATAGCTCTTTGAGCTTTGCAGCCCCTTCAGAAGTATTTCTGTTGAAGGATTAAGACCTTAAACAAGAAAATCTGTAAGCTTAAAGGGTTTTTTTTTGTTTCTGTCACGATTGATGGAAATGTAAAATAGCTTACATGGTTTCTATTATGTGAATTGGTCTTTCTCGAAGTCCGCTCAATTTAACATGAGTTTGACACTGAAGGCATGAGTTGGTTTATTGGTCCAAATACCTTTATTACACAAATCAATGTGGATCCACTTTTCAGAAAACTGGACACTAAGCAGTAAAGCTGTATAAACAGAACCACCTGGAGGCAAAGTATTCATTGATGTACCACTTATTACTGAAAGCCCTGATAAAAGAAAACAGAACTACTGCATCCAATCGACAATATGAACCCTGGGCACCAAAATCTATATTTAGTCTGTAAGCTAAATGGACCCAGTTTCTCTTTCTAAAAGCAGTTATGTATTTGTTATTGACTCACCAGTTTAACTGCCAACACGAGTACAACCAACAGGGAAAAATTATCTGGCTTCCAATATTCAACCTCCCTACAGGTCACCCAAAACTACCCGCACCATTATTTATGAATACACCGATATAAAGACCCAAATGACCAAATCAATGGTGATAATGAAACAAAAGCTACTTGGCGTCTCTAAACTGAACCGCGAAGGAAATCCAGCTAGACATAGCCATGTATGAATGGGATCTCAGCGCAAGCTGCCTAAATTAGTCCATGAAAACTGGCAGGGTTATTACATGCCTAGGGTTATGTGCCCATACTTTTCCCTGTCTTACACGGGCTTGTGCTCCATGAATAGTTCTGCTGAAGACAGCAAGACGGCTTCCAGAGCAAAGTGTTTTGTGGCGTAACAGCACTGTAGTTTGGGACCCCGATAGACCAGATTCACAGGCAGATGCCAGTGACCCTTCACTGCTGCTGTTCTCTATGTTGCCACACATGCACACTTGAAAACATGGAGTTAGGTGACAGTCTGCAGTGCAGAAGCCCTCAGCGATGAAAGATTGTAAGTGGTAATTGAGTACAGTGAGCAGCTAGCTCCTGGCAGTGATTTAAGTGACCTTCCTCTGCCAAAGGAGATTTAAATTTAAGCTCCATGCAGATGAGAGTAATGAAACTCTTCAACCCAAAGACTCAGTGGCAATTAAATGTGTTATTCAGTATGTACAACCATATACGTGTGCAACATAAATGTGTAACCTGGTATGCATAAATATATGCATATATTCTTTTTGTACTGATTGTATCAACCAGTTTCTCAAGTTAAACTGCAGTGAAAATGAAAAGAGCAAGTCTTTTCAAAATAAGAAACACCTTGAAGTGAATTACTGCTCTGTGCACCATGGCTTCTTAACCCTTCATTGTATGTGCTAGGCAAACCCAGACATTTCTGCTGAATAAACACAGAGGTAGACAGTAAGTCCATTGTCAATAAGTCGGTCTCGGTGGGAACAAGTGTGTAATGCCATCAGCTGCTGGTGGCTGCTACTTTGGTGATACAAATGCAGCTGGACAGGTTCAGGATAGGCTGTCGGGCTTAGTGTGGCTTTTCCTTACTCTGGCAGGGTTTTGTATCTTGGCCTACATGGATAAATGCTTGGTTTGTACTTGGGCTAGGAATGGGTGAGCATGTCTAGTTTCAAACTCCATGCATTCTGTGGCCTTCACAGTTAATTAGAGTCTTTCTGAATCCTCTTAAAAGAAACATAAGAAGGATTCAGAACAAACAAAATAGGAAAAAGGACAGATTTCAAGAAGGGGGATGCAGCAGGAAATGTGGACTCCCCTAATTTTTGCATGCCCAGGCCGAGAATCTTCCAATGGGGCTTATTTTCTGACAGCCTGGAGAATCTGTCTTTCTAAAAACCAAGCCGTGCTAAAGCACATATCCCTGCTGAACAACAAGGCACAATGCAGGGATCCCACACTAGCACTGGGCGACTGCATCCCAGCAGCAGAAATGACAGAGGGAGACCCCACCGTGCCGGCTTTCCAGCTGCACAGCCTGCCGAGAACAAGGGCAGTTAGCCCAGACACCCGGCCCCGTTAACACGGCCTTCCTCACCCCCAGTCCCAGGTAGTATCACTGCACAGCACTGTCCCAGGTCATTAGTTAGGCTTGAAAATGTACATTATGTCACTCCTTTCCATCAGCCACACTGCTAGTAGGTTTGTGCCCCAATACACAGTTCAGGCTACCCTTTACCTAAAGAAAAATAAATGGAGAAAAAAGATATTTAAAAACTTTGTCTAGAGGAAAAAATTGACTAAAAGTTAAAATATCTTGGAGAGAAACACACAGGTGTCTAGAGCAGGAGATAAGAAAGGTTTTGATCCTTTTTGTACACCAGAAGATGTCCAGGGTGACACGGATGGACATGGTCAGATGTCCTGATTCCACATGTCTCATTGTACCTAGCTGAGACTTGGTGATCTTGTAAAACAGATACAAAGGCTACTTACACTGAACACCTGGCTTTTATATGGCAAAATTTGAGGTGAGGCAGTTTCTTTAAAAATGTCTGATCCTGAACCCACTGGAGTGATGGGTGAAGCTCGCAAGCCGTTTCAAATCCCTCAGACAGTGCAGAGCAGCACGCTGTGCCAAGGTGAGCACAGTGCAGAGCAGCACGCTGTGCCTAGGTGAGCACGCACAATGTCCCAGCTGGTCCCCAGGGGAGCCCAGAGCTGCCTGGCCTTGAAGGTCCCTGAGCTGCCCATCCTTTTCTGCAGCTACGTAAACCAGGACAGCTGTACAGAAATTCAGACTGAACCCAGGTGATTCAAAGCCTCCTCAAACTGCTACTTTCCCCTTTATTTATTTTTCTAGAAAAGGTGGAATGGGGGAGCTACTAATCTGGTTAAATTGCAAAACAGGTGTTGTTGCTTACTTTCCAAAGGGGCTTCTCGGTTGCCCAAAGCACACGTGCTGCTAAGAAGTAATGGACAGACCCTTGTGAAAGCTGAGTGTATTTGCTGACAAGGTGCATTGCTAAGGCTTGCGGCAATGCTAGAAGTTAATTTAACACTTTTTTTTAAACCAAGCCTTTTTTTTTCTTTTTTCATTTCTTGTGGAATGAAGAATTCTTCTTGAGGATTAGCAGGAGCTGGCGAATAGACACTGGAATAGAGCTCAGGATAGCCGAGTTCCATTTCCTGCTTTATTCGCTGCAAGGCCCCCCCCCCCCCC
>Ga0065711_1029094_pt1 | contig 37673 bp, 18 predicted proteins | sample Hoacrofraction12_FD_59098 | JGI IMG/M metagenome (GOLD analysis project Ga0065711, IMG submission 59098) | Hoatzin crop microbial communities from Cojedes, Venezuela - Epithelial fraction 12 v2 (version 2) | ecosystem: Host-associated > Birds > Digestive system > Esophagus > Crop | place...
TCTGGAGTACTGTGTCCAGTTCTGGGCTCCCCAGTTCAAGAAAGATGAGGAGCTACTGGAGAGAGTCCAGCGGAGGGCTACCAGGATGGTGAGGGGACTGGAACATCTCCCCTACAAGGGGAGGCTGCAGGAGCTGGGCTTGTTCAGCCTGAAGAAGAGAAGGCTGGACGGGGACCTAATATATACTTACAAATATCTGAAGGGTGGGTGTCAGAAGGATGGGGCCAAGCTCTTTTCAGTGATGCCCAGCGACAGGACAAGGGGCACTGGGCACAAACTGAAGCACAGGAAGTTCCGTCTGAACACGAGGAAGAACTTCTTCCCTCTGAGGGTGACGGAGCACTGGAACAGGCTGCCCGGGGAGGTTGTGGAGTCTCCTTCTCTGGAGATACTCAAGACCCGCCTGGACAAGGTCCTCTACAGCCTACTGTAGGTGACCCTGCTTCGGCCGGAGGGTTGGACTAGATGACCCACAGAGGTCCCTTCCAACCCCCACCATTCGGTGATTCTGTGATTCTGTGAAACTCCTCTCCTTCTAGATCAAATGGAGTCGGCTCCTCCTTACAGCATGGAGCAGGAACCATGCTGTTATCCGCTCAGGTAAATGAGGGGGAAAAGGGGAGAAGATGATAGAAGTACTTTTCCCCGTATGGTTCTTTCATAATCACGTACTTAATGCCACACAGTAAGAATTTACATCCTTTTTCCATGAGATATTATTATCAGTACCCTAGAGCCTTCATATGTCCCCATATGATACTGTAAAAGTAGCAACAACAATGAAGCAGCAGTTGAGAAGGTTTGGAAAATGCCCATATTAGATCTTTAAATATTATTTCAGCAAATAAGATTAACTTTTTTTATTATTATCAGTCACAGTTATGATAGTAACATCCAAAAAACTCTGGGAGCAATGCCTCATTATACCACCATTTCTGAAGATGCAAACCCCATGTGTCCTGCACTTGACTGATGCTCTGCTCTTCCAAGTGCCACCATCTGCCAGTTATAACATATAGAAAATCTGAGCTTCAGACTTGCTTTCTAAGAGTCTGTTTAGAGTCATAGTCATGCTACTTTGTTTCACTTCTTAAAAATATGTAAGGGAAGTCAGAAAAATGGAGGAAACATTGTTTTCAGCATCCTTCCCAAGTCCTTGCCTTTTCAAGTACAAGACAGTCTGTATTTGATTTCAAATTATCTGTTAGTCTCAGACAAATGTCTTTTTATTCAATCCATTAAAGCAAAGAGGTTTGCAATATCCTTAGCAATTATCTGCAATCTGAATTCACCCATCCATGGCCCATCTTGCTAATGCAAGATGCTTGTCTGGTTTGTTTTGCCATTAAACTTCCACTTACTTGCTGCCGTTTTCTCATACAGGGCTTTGGTTTTACTGAATAGCAATACCAAATCAGAGAAGCTGCACGCAACTTCGTTCAATTTAAATAAAAGAAGGAATGTACCGAATGTCATTAATTCACGGTAAGGAAATGTAAGCTAAGATTGGACAATGATGACTCCAGTGTAAACACTGATGGTAGTAGTTCACTAGCAGCTCATTTATGGATATGGTTAAGTAGTTCATCTGTGCCTCCAAGCCGTTACACCATTCCATAGGATGCATTTCATGTGGATCTAAAGCAGCAGTAACTTTTCAAACCTAAGTGAGAAAACAAGATGGCATGTTGTCTCACTGTATTTTTGGTGGCTCAAGGTTCTCTTGTGTCTTTGAGGCAAGTTTGCTTATATTGATACCTTTCCTACAGGTGAATAGCAACAGTGCTTTTTTTCAAACTCAACAATGTCTAAAAATAAGCAAAATTAATGGTGCAAAGTACTTTCAATTTCATGTGACTAGTATGACATAGTATGCATACTATAGTATGCTGAAATTGTAATCTTCTTTTACATACATGTGAAGCTGAAAACCAAAATTTTGCACATTCTCCTGCTGTCTGTGAGATCACTTATGGTCTCTTTTCCCTGATCCATTTGTTTTAGACTCATTTCCTTTTTCCTTCTGCTCCCTCCTGCACAATATACCCCCAGCAACCATCTAATTCAGGCCAGTGCTCCTCATAGCTCTCTCTAGTTTAATGCTTTTCTCTTGGCACAGCCATTTAGGGATTGATCCAACATGCCCAAATACAGCAACAATCTTTCCATTAGCTTCAGAAGGCCACAGGGGAGTCTCTTTCTCTTTTTTTGGTCCAAACCTTTCATAGTGTTTGCTCTAACTATGAGGAAGTTGTGTTCAAAAGATACTATCATCTAAAGTGTTGTGGCAGGTTCTTACTGATGACATGATGTCTTCACTAGAGGTGTGAAGATAAGGCTCTGGAGCTTGGCACTCCTGCTGCCTGCTTTACAGGACCGAACAACCTACAGAATCCCCCCCAAAATGTCAAAGGACTTCTCAAACAAATTAGTCTGTACCACACCTGTGAAAGACAAAGAATACCAACACACATAGCACATACACATGAATATAAAATGAGTATACTACAATCAGTTGTTAGAGATAAGAGGTGCCTATGCACCCTTCAAATATTTAGGGAGTAGCCTTTGAAGTCTGCTCTTGGCTGCTACCAAAGCCTGCCTGGCTAGCTCGTCTGGTTAAAGCACATCCGTCATTCTCCTGTCAGCTTGGTTTCAGAAGCTATGTTTTGGCAGAAGCCAGGAGTTCCACAGCACTCATGGTTGCATCAGACCTTAAGAAATACTTGAAACATTTAGATGACTGCACACCTCAGATAACAGGGGATGACTGGGCCCAGCTCTGTCATTTGTACAGATTATTTTAAATGATTCTTTAATCTGTACTTGATTTATTTGACAATCTAACTTGCTAACGCTTTCCCCTATATTTTCTCTTCCTCATGACAGGGACAAGCTGTGGGTCACATCCCAGGCTGCTTGTCCTGCTGTGCTTCGAAGAGTTATGATGGGGGAGGAAGGGAAGACATGCAGGTGTAGTAATCATCGGATTCCCTATGTGTCAGACCTGGAGTGTGATCACCTCATTAGCAATCAGATGTCCTTTAAGGAACAGATTATAGTGGTCTGTGTCTCATCTTCTTCACAAACAAACAAGGATCCTAGTGAAGACAAGACAGAGCAGCTGTATGAAAGAAAGAACAAGAACAGAAGTATGCCTTGTGTTCAGGTGGGTTTTATCAGACAGTGGATAGTTTTCCCAACACATCGTTGAAAACTTCAAAGAGTCTTTTTGGAATAATTTTCTGTTTACCTGGCTGCTAAAATATATGAAAAGTTGTCTCACCAGAAATGTCTGTCACCAACTCCAAAGATGTGTTCTATAGGAAATTTAATACTAAAAAAATATTTCCAAAGTAGAAAAAAAGTCCAGAAATGCTAGAGTTTCCTACAAAAAAAGGGCACTTCAGATTGTTTCTGAAAACTAAATATTACTTGAATCCATATCTTTGAAGATGGAGTAAATCACTATTCCCAACTTAGAGGAATTCCTCACATTATTTTTTTTTCTGGAACAGCTGAGGGAATAACCCTCAATAATCCCTCAGTGTAGAGCAGGGGCTTCAAACCTTGATTAAAAATCCCTAGAACTGAGTCTTGGGGGGCTTTCTAGTTCTGTGGCACAGTACCAGGAAACCCTGCGGTGTACGTGTGTGTCTACTGTGCCATTGCAGGCCCCAGGGATTAGTAACCACAACAATCTATTGCACCAGTTGAGCAGACATCTGTGATTTGGTAGCAGAGTGACAAAATATCTTTTTTTGTTGAAACATTTTGGCTTCCAGGAATCAGCACTTTCTAATAAAAATGAATGAGGTATGCTGCTAGAAAATGTCAAACCAGCTCATTTTCCTTACAGTATAAACTTACTGAGTAGTGATTTAGTACAAGTCTCTGTCCTCACATTCACATGGCCAAATACTAAGGAAATACATAGCACAAAGTATCTTTGTGTAAGTCTGTATTTAGAAGGACTGGAAATACAAGTAAGCTAAAGTTTGGAAGGGCAAAAAAGCAAAAGTTAGGTAATATGATAAACACTTTAGAACAAGGAATGTTTTTTGTTTCAATGTCCCCCAGACATTGTCTATTCTTATAATTACCTGAAAATTTCTCAAGAAAGCTAACAGTTGAAGTGGTAGTAGAGACTCAACAGGCATTTTTATCATCTTGACATAGTGGGCACAGCAGTAAACATCAGTGACTGCTGTATTCCAAATCTGCTGCTTGTCACTAGACATTAATGGAGCTGCACTGAAATTAAAATGTAAAGAGGATTTGAGTCTGCGTAGATGCAGCTTCGGTACCAATTAAGGCATTAAAATGACTTCTTTCACTATGTCTTATTTATCCAGTCCTTGAGAAACCGGTCACACAGCAACTATCATTGCTGATTTGCATTTGAAAAAGTTAGCATAGAAGGGGTCAAATTCTGGCCTTTATGAAGTCTTTGGGAAAACTCCCATGCATTTCAGCACCAGCAGGATTTTTAGTCCAAGCAGCAGCCACTAAATCTGAATTAAATATCTACTTTTTATGTATGGAGAAGAGGAAGAAAGTAAGGATGTTTTCAGACCTAAATTTTCATATTGTTTGTTCCTCCTGGAAGCCTGACCTGAAAACCTATTTGGGAAATCAATGGAAAAAAGGCTTGTGTATTTCCTCATTGTCTCACAGAGTGGTCCTGTAGTTGGCACCTGTTCACCAATGGCAGGAGCAGAAGACTTCTGGAGGCCAGCATTCCAGAGGATTATGACAAATCCATTAGGAGGTTGCACAATGACTAGATACCACCGGTGTTCTCGCAATTATGAAGTCTAGTTTTAAAAATTAGAGGAGCTGTTTCTTTTAAGAAGAGAGAAATACATCTACAAAGAGAAACTGAGAAATTTAGAAGCCTCTGTCATCAAACTTACCGTGTAAAGAATCACTTCTACCTGGTCTGACAGAGAAAGATAATTCAGTTGAGTTCATAAGGACTTGTTTAGAAGGAGTGTTACTAGCTTAATTGGTCAGGCAAAATTTACCACCTACTTTATTACATAATTATACTACCCTTGTTGCTTCAGAGTTGTCTTCCTTTTGCCTCCTCAGATATGACATCACTTCTGCAGATGCATTTACAGATCATAAGGGTTCCTTACTGGAAGAGAGACATATTGTGGCTCCTGGTGTGTTTTTGGCATGTTAAAACTATTACAGTCAATTATTTCACTTTTAATACTACTACTGTGATCTGGTTACAAATGAGTGACTTTGGGATTGCCGCAGGTCATGAGTACTTAGGCCATCAGGAGTGCGGAATGCTAGTCTTCCTTTTTCAGGAGCACCGACTGTTGTCCCAGCAACCCCAACTCCTCTTTATCTATTAGAAGTTCAGGATTTACAACGCCATTCATACAATGTCATTCTCATTCCACCTGCAAAGGGCAAGAAGCACATGCTGGTTGCCACAGCATTAGAAAAGTAACATAATTTCTTCCTTTGGACTTCATAGGCTAGATCTAGCCATCTATATGCACTTAACCCCATTTCTGCTTCATCTGTGCCAAAAAGTCTTGAAGCACATCACACAAACAGCATGTTTCAGTCTTTAGAAAAAGAAAAAACTTTTGTTTTCCAACATTCTGAGAAGTACTCTTGGCAAGTCAGGAAAAAGTCTAAGATGAAACAGCCACTGAAGTTAGTGTTAAGTACTTGTATAGTTTTCATATGTGTTCTGGAAACATTAGAATTTCTTATGAAGAGATTAATTCATTGGTGATTTATTCTATTGAAGCTTTGCATGCAAAGCATACGTTGCATGCTTTGAAATACTTTACTGTTGTAACACTATGAAGAGGGGATTCTCCAGGTGTTGTTCACCCGTGTTCACAAGCTGTTTGCCTCTGTTGCAAGCAGTTATTAGGCTAAGAAAATGCAATCTTGTTTTGCATCACACAGCATTGCATTATAATTGGATTTTAATAATCCTCACATCTTTCCGTAAACACCAGCACAAACACTGTTCTGCTTGGTTATTTTAGTTACTTTCTCCCAGCAGGAGAGTGCGCCTACTAATTATTGCTTTGTTATTCTTTGTCTACTTTCTAATAATGGTGAGGAACCAGTACTGCTTCCTGAGTTTTCTCTGTACGTTTTTAGTAGTGGCCATGGCATTAGAACAGAGGATCAAATGCCATCTCATCTTAACCACTTCCTGTGCGAAGAAAAACTTCTCTGCATGACACCCATCTGTGATCAACGTCTCTGTCCACTGGGTGACACCAGCAGCCCATCTGACATGCTTAGCTGTGTATAGTGCCACAGAACGCATCTGAAGAACATTAAATTCTTAACCACGCAGGTTTTTTTTTTTTTCTTGGTAATATTAATAACATTTTCTTTCGTCTCTGGTGGCAAAGTGATTTAAATAAATAGGATAAACAAAATGCAGGAAACCCAAAACTTCTTCCAAACCTACTACAAGTAGTTTACAAAGCTGAAGGAGACAAAGTGGAAAAATACTCTGTAAAATACACAACAAAGTGAGAGCCTGTTATAGAAAAAGATGGAGATGACATGCTTTAGTATGAACGACACACAGTTGATGAAAATGCTTGTTAACAGCTCTGAGGAACTCACATAACCAATTACAAAGGTGCAGTTTGGTTCTGTTCCATGTTACCTTTTTGCATTCCAATATGGAAATGATTTCTTATTTTTAAAAGAAAAATCAGGATAACAAGCAATTTTTTGTGGCTGATGAGCTGATTAATCCTTAGAACAGTTCATAAACTACTTTAGTTTTAAAAACCATTTAAAGACATTCTATGGTATACGTGCAGCGTTTTGGTTTGGTTTGTTTTGTTTTCTTTTTACTTTACCTGTAACTCACCACTACAAAGATTAGCCACCAGTACAAGCTCTGTTTCAGTCAGTACCTAGATACAGACAGACCGATGCAAAACATGCATGAGGAGTAAAACCAAATTAGCCTGTCAGCATGGTCTTAATGACTGTTTTGAAAAACTGAACTGGTAAAGGAAAGATGGCTAGTTCTTTTGCTTGAACAAGAAACTAACCATTTTTTTAAGGAAGAATGGAGTTTGTTTGTAGAAGGAATGTGTTAATAGTCCCTTCTATCAATACTCCTTATGTCTCTCACCTGACAAATAGTCAGTCCAAGCAAACAAAAAGTCCTGAAGGTATGAGCCTATTTCACCTGGTTACAACCCGGATGACCTTTCAAATGATACCATGAACATCGTATACAGGTGGAGCCTTCTTTGCTGTTTCCAGGTAGGTATTCAGCCCATCCTCAAGCAATTCCTAGTCAGACTCACCCAGCTGTTACCATGCTCAGCCAGAGCAGTTTGATCAGTAACAATTCAGAACACTTTCACGGGCCTGGCTTTGAAGGGCAAGACCGGACCAAAGCCATACTGCAGGATCCAAGCATTCTCTATGGACCAGGGGGCACTAAGGAGACCTGCCAGAGGTAGCATTTCCAGCTCTCTGTACATTATCTGCCTACAGTTGTGACTTGCAAAGACCAGGAGAAAGATAAGCTGTCAAATCCAGCTCTGTCAGAAGTCACAAATTGGAAAGGGCCACAGCATTTTATATAATCATTTCCAGAGCAGCTCAAAAGCAAAATAATAAATAATATTCAGAAGTTCTGGAACCTAAAATAGGCTATGGTTCTTTTCTGTTGGGCAACAGCATGACCTCTGCTGAAAAACTAGGACTGGCCTGACTGCAGTTTAGAAGTAATAATCACTAAGAATGAAGTCCCTACATTTACAGTAGAATACAACTCTCATTTTTTTGTAGTTCTGAAAAATCAGTCATGTGTCAGAGATGACAAAATTCCAGGTCACAGCTGATTGTCTGGAATGTTCAAAGCTGATCACAGAGAGCTCCAGAAGAATCGTGTAATGCCCAGTAATTAGTAATCAGTTGGTGTATGAAATTCACTGTCAATAAGTGCAGAGTAATTTACATGGGGGAAAAGAATCATAATTATTTCTACAGATGCAAATATGGATGCAATAGCTCTTAATACTGAAGTAAGAGATCTAAGACTCATTCGTTGACATATCCCTGAAAACTTCTGATCAGTGCTCTGCAACGGTCATAATGTAAGCAGAATGTTAGTTAAAGGGTAAATAAAACATTCTTGAGATTCTGGCACACAGCACGTGACTGTCTTCACCACATCTCAAAAAGGGATATAACATGGAATGGCTGTTTGTATAAAGAAGGACTAAATAGGGTGGCTTACAAAAGAGACCAAGATGAGATACAAGGAAGCTTTATAGAGCAAAAATGGTGTGGCAAAGGAATAAGAAATAATTATTCATTGTTTCTTAAAACATAGGAATGATCAGGCACCAATGAAGAGATAAGCTGCAGATTTAAAGCAAAAGGAAGTTCTTCTTCTCACAGCACATCATTAAGTTGTGGAACTCTTTGCCACAGGATGTTGTGGAGGCCAAAAGCATAAGTGCGTTCAGAATGGAATTAGATACATCCCTGAGGGTGGCTCCATCGTCAGCTATCAAACATGGTGTTGCAGACACAGCTTTTGGTGGAGGAAATCCCTGAATTGTTAACTGCTTATGGCTGCTATGGGTCCAAAAAGAACAGCATTTTCTTATAAATGCTCTTCCACTCCTCCCCAGCTACCAGCCGCTTGCAGGGACAGGATACTGCATGGGTTAGATGAGCCTTTGGTCTAATCCTGCACAGCTGCTTTTATATCAGTATGTGCAAGGTTGTTGCTTTAATTCGGGTAAACCTTTAATAAAAGGATTAGGGGGGGAAATGCACAGAGTTCAGCTAAATAAATACAAGTGAATTTAAGAGAAGGAATTCATGGCTTCAAACAAAAAGAATTAAGTTCAAATTTTAATGAATGTATTAGGTAGAAGGAAATGTTGTATGATGTTAAACATTTGCTTTTAGACAGCTTTCTATACAGTCATTTAGATGCCTCAAGGAAATCTTTTTACACAAGCATTACAATAACGCAGTTGCTCCCAGGGGCAGTTGCTCCTCTCTGATCGTGGCATGTACTTCCTGCCATACGCACAGTCCTTCTCTCTCCTCCTGCCCCCATCTAAAAAACTTCAGCCAGGACTTCATTCCTGTGTCTTCAAAATGTTAAGGAGCTGTGTGTCTGAGGGGCAGGAGGCAGAAGGGAACCAAAGTTAGTTTGTTTTTTTTTTGCTAGAAGTGGCTTTTCAAAAGCATTGTTTGTGCCAAGTTAAAAAAAAACAACCACCAAACACCAAACATTCCTGCTGTTTTCTTTCCCATAGGATTTTAATTCCTCTTTTTTTCCAAAGTAGATGTCTTTTCTGTGTAGTTTACAAATTTATAGTCATATATTATTTGTTAAGAAATTACTAGGATAACAAACATATGAACCTAACAATAACAAAGCATGGTGTGCTTATATACATACACACATGCAAACACACACTGCTGTTCCAGCTGAAGAATGAACTTAAGCCAATATGCTTGCTTTCATCCATTAGTGCTGTGTTACATGGAATGATTGATATCATGTGAGCTAGCTGAGGGAAACTGGCATCGAATGATTACAGTCTAGATTTATACTCATCTCTGCACGTCACTACTTGAGCCCTAGCAGCACCTAACCTTGTTAAAAGGTTGCATTTTCCAATTTCTGGAAATACTATGATGCAATGGAGAGGAGAAGGCAACTTGAGGTCAAAACCAGATTCATGGGTCTGGAAATGTGTCCCTGCACTTGAAGAATGCAACACAAGCTGTGAAAGTTACTTGTGTTCACTTACCTTTCACTTGCAGTGTGGCCATGTAGTGACAGATGGAAGGCAGCAGCTTTATTTCAATCCATTAGTCCAGATTCTCTGTTTATCCCAAACAATGCAGGTAACTGGCCTCTCCAGAAAGCAGCAGTGTGCTCGGTTTTTGCCACTGGTAACCTTCTGCTAAGTGTGAAACAGACAGAAATCCCCTAAATGTGCAGGGAAGCTAGAAGAGGAAAAATCGAAAGGAAACAAAGCAGGAAGGGGACAAAGCTTGCCCTCGGTAACACCTGCTGCATTTGCCATTAGTGGTGAAATACATACACACCTATGAATAGACATCTGCACAGAAATCAGCCATCCAAGCATAGATGCAAGGACTAGGATGAAGAGCAGGAGAATCCACGTTTTTTTTCCTCCAGGATGTGAATATGCACAAAACTTCCAGAAAAGGTCAGGCAAGACCAGTCTGACCTTAACCTAGCTCGAACTTCCCCAGCCAGCGTTCTAGCATGCAGGTTGGAGATGGGAAATGTAACAAAGATTTCATGAAATCCACCAGTGACTTTTTTTATTGCCGTTCCCAGACTACTACAGGTTGGAAACACTGAGACAGCATAGTGATAAGGGGCAGTACACATTTGTAACTAGTTGTACAAGTCAAACTAAACTATCAGTATGGGAAACTTCACAGATGAGGTTTTCATTCTTTTTCTCCATTGAAAAATAGCGTACTGCCCTGAAAAAGGAGGGAAAAATCACACCAATCCATGTCATTCCAGCTGATTTTAAGATCCAAAACTTTTTAAAGGAAGGATGGGGTCTATAATTGCACTTGCCTTGCAGCAGACTAATGCCTTGCCGGCTTCTTAAGTGCACTCGTTATGACACAGGTTGAACGCTTCGAGCTGATTCTGATTCTTATCAACAGCATGGAAGGAATTTGTGCTATATCAGGCCATTCTGTGAGTTTGGACTTCTCTGGACTCAAGAGTTGAATGGGAGTCTTCTGGGAATATAATCCAAGATTGTTTCTGCCATTTTCTGCTGCAGGTAATCAAGATGACAATGTTTTTAGTCATTTTTCTCCAGAAAAATAATGCTTATGAAATGAGCCCTGGATGTGGTTCCTCTATTCATACACAGAACCTGACAACACACCCAGCAACTGTTTGTATAGTTTTCTGTTTCACAAAAGCTGTTCTGGAAAGGCCATAGTCAGGAATTTAGAGGATAATCTGTACTACTTCTACTCTTGACTTCTTTAAGAATGCTGGTTTGCTCATTGTGTGGTGATGATGTATTTGATTTCTTATTAACAATTAAATTATTCATTATCTCATTCCAAATTATTCAGCCAAGCAGCCATCAAACAATAATAAATTTCTGTTACTGTCATCCTACTGAACAGGCAACTTTTGTTTTCATTTAGTCCTTCAGTTGAGCAGACCTTCTGCAATGACAGTTCTTCATAGTCTCGAAACAACCTTAAGCAGTCATCTAGCCTCGCCATTTTCACCAATACAAAATCAACCACGTCAGTGCTATGGCTGACACAAGAGATGGCACAGTCCTTTAGACATCTACAAAACAGACCTTTAGACCTGAATCGGTTTTCTAGAGTCTTTCACAGCCCCTGAAGAAAAGCAGGCACTTCCACAGTGTAATTCATCTCCTTCCAATGTGTAATGGAAGGGGGCCAAATGAATCACCTCCTGGAAATGCCTGTTTGTCTCCCGTGGGATTCAGCCATAGGCAAGGTGAATTCCACTCTTGCTGCTTAACCTATTCATAAAGCCTCTGTGACAGAGAAGCCATAATATCCTCACAAAAGTATATCTGAATGCTTTATACTCCTATTGCTGACAGCTTTTTCTATTTAATTCTTCTTCCTGCAATTAGTGCATTATTTCTTGCTCTGCTTATCACAGACATGGAAAACAGACCATTCTCTTTCTTTCTGTAGCAGGTCATATCTTTTATCTCCCCTGTGTCTCCCATAACTGTACTCCCACACTCAGTCTTCACGTCTGCATGCTAAACAAGCACAGGTTATGCAACCTTTCTTTATAGGTCATATTTGCGTGAGCTCTGGTCATTCCCCTTGCTTTCCTGCAGAGTCTTGCTGGTTGATACGCATTTGGCCACTCCAGTACCGCTGAGCTTGCAAGATATACTTTGTATTTCACAGGTCAGATTCCTATTTGCACACTTCACAATGATTAAAAGTTGTGTGTCATCATCACCACAGGTAATCTATAACATGAAAAGGACAGCTCAGCCATCTTGTTTGTACATCACCAGCCCAAGAAGGGTGGTACTACAAAACCCAAACAAGGCTTTCATTATTTAAAATCTGGTGTTTAAATTTAAATGAACTTTAGTGCAATCAAATCTTTTTTACTTGAATATCTGAACACACGTGCACATGTACACGTGAATTTGTCAAGTCGCTTCTCTAAGGGGCAGTTTGAATCAACAGAATTGTTTCTACAATAAGAAGATGTGAAGTTTTCTAATCTGCATGAAATATTACTAGACAGAAGGAAGAAGGAAATTAACCTTGAGAATGGCCGTCTCGGTCAAAAAAGCCAGGCAAAGAGAACTTGTGGTAACTTGAAGACAGCCCCATTTTACTCCTTCAGCCAGCTGGAAAGATGCGGAAGGGCACATAAGGGGAAAAGTATGGGCTGAACTCCCAAAACCCCTACTGTGGATTGCTTCATGTCTATGTTTAACATCTAAAAGTTCCCCTTCTCCCAAAGGTTAAAAGGAATCAGGACAGAGATATATATGCTTCTAAAACCAACCTACTGTTGCCAATAATAAAACATTTTTTATTTTGACTTTTTTTTAATGTTCTGACATATTACTGCTCTGAAGTTCAGAATTTCATTAGTATTAAAGTTCATCTTTGACCTTTCACCTTTTTATGTGCGAGAATTAGTCAGGGAGAAAAAAACATTCCTCTTTGCCCTGGCGTTCTTATTATGACTCCCTCAAGAATTTCAGTCTGAGGCTATTTGCCAGAACTATGTTTAGCTCTAAGAGGAGAAAGTACCTCCCCCCACTGCAAAATGCTGCCATTCAAATTTATGTCTTGGCTTTCACTAAAGACTTGGGTTTTAAAACACTCTGGATTAAAACTACCCCAGTAGGGGTAAAAGAGCGAGCTTTGCTATGCCAGTTTATATCTACTGAGAAAAGTTGACCTTCAGAGCTGCTTGCTAATGAGCCTTCTTATTCTATAAATTCCTGTGTTTTAGGAGTGAACCAAGCCAGAAAGATACCCCGTATAAGAGCAAATTCTTACTCATGCCATAAAATGCCAGCCTGGCAAAGTCACATGCTACAGAAGGTCATAATGAGAATTACGGAGGGAATTTGAAAAACACTGGAAAACTTTGACTGGTAACATTTACGTATTATCCAAGCAAAGCAAAGCTTCAAGCATACTTCAATTTTATGCTTGAAGGCACAAATTGATTGCTTGTGGTGGAAGGAATAATGAAATTCCTCCCTGTCATAACATCACAGAATCAACCAGGTGAATTGTAATGGAAAGGGCTACATTCCTCTGACAGCGATGGTGACTGCCAGAGGCAGCCTTCTCATTTATATTCACTTAGAAAGGTTTCAATGCATTGTGTATTCATGCATCAGATCATCTTTGCAATAGATTTATCTACTCCTTCTGTCAGCCTCTTCACTTTGTACAACTGCAGAACACATGTATCAGAGAATAGCAGTGCTATTTTCAAAGCATTCTGTAGGCAACGCTGCAGTGGGATAAGGTTCCTTCCCTATCTGCTTTTTAAGGTTTTAGTTCTTAGCCACAAGGAAGCAGAGTCAGAGCTTTAAATGAAATAACAAGACTGGTATGCACCCCACCACATTTTGGCAGTAGGACAATACCAGTGGTTAAACAAAGCTGACATGAGAGGAGTGTTGTGTTATGCTTCCTCATCCATGTGGCAGTGAAAGGTACTTAAATTGGACAAGGCAACACGTATGGGCTTGCAGCAGCAAGAGGAAGCTAATTCAGATTATCTGTGCAGGGAACCCAAAGGCTAGAACGGCCCAGGGACTGGTGACCAAACCAAAGCACAAATTCCTGGCTTATGGAGCAGAGGCAGTAAGGTGGGCTGTAGGTGGCTGGAGGTGTCTTCGCTTGTCCTCTTGCATTCCCACCATAGACAAGGAAAGAACGTGCAGAATTGAGGCATAACTGATAGCAGAGATACAGAGAAGTGTGAGAGACTGGACGTCAGATCAGAAGGAACTGTGTAATGAGAAATGCGATAGGGAAGGGGAGGCGTGACCAGTCATGGGAAGCAAGATGAGGCATTGATTAGGAAAAACAAGTAAGAAGCAGGGAGAGAGACATACATACAAGTATGAGGAAGAAACTGAAATGAGAATAGGAAAATAAAGAGAGTCAGGAAAGTCAGAACAAATGAATGCAAAGAATTTGCCTCAAGGGGAAAACACACAGTTGTAAAGGGGTACATATTGCCGGAGAATCGGTAGCTGAGGCCAAATGTTACTGTCATCTCCACCTGCTGACATACAGCCAAAGCTGTACCCCAAGGAGCGCTTATGGGATTCCCTTTGTTAGGATGCTGACTGCCAGCTCACAACATTGGATTTAAGCAAGGAAATGGAGCAATGAGGACCTGTGTCATAGTGTACTGTGTATTAAACTGTTCATTACTGTCAAATCTGCACAGCTGTGAGGGGTTCCCCTCACACTCAGGTAAACAGAGCTTTTCATAGTGATGAGACACTCCTTGAAAGAAAAATGTTTCAGAGTGCAGTAAAACAGTGCTATCACAGTAACTTTTGCCTATAAAACTGAAAAATGCATGAGGTAGATTGTTTTTTCCCCTCTCAATTACCCACAAGTAAAAGCAGTGTTCTACATCATGTTCGTTACCAGTTATATTACAGATGAATACACATTGATGTGAGCACAAGATGGAGACAGTTCAGCAGTCGTCTGGATTTCTTTTTAGTGAATACATCCATTGTTACTTGAATATGCATTACCCCGAAGTATTCAAAGAGTCTTGACTTGGCGTCCTGCGTGCTGAGAGCTTCCATGAAATAAGCCATATGTTTGCAATTGTGTAACACTGGGAACATCCCACAACACAAGCAACTTTGGATAGCACATGAGCTTAAATGATTCTTACAGTTTTAAATTCAATGAAGCCAATTTCCACTTAAACAAAGGCTGCTTTACACTGCCAGAACAATGACACAGGCCTTCATGTCAGTGAGAATCTGGCCCAACTATGTCACTGTTTTACTGACTGAGAAAAGGCTGATGCTCTCACCTTCATTCTTTTTATATCTAATATTTCAACAGGCTTTTCTTCAAGCCCTAATTCTGAGATCATCTATATGTTATATCTGTGTGGAAGAGACTTTGTAACTTGTTGCAAAAGTATTTGTCTTTTCTTGAACTTGCTCTGGTGATTTTGAGTCTGGGGACATTAAAGCCGAAAGGCCCAACCCAACAAACTGATCCAAACCCGACAGCAATACTCTAAAAATCCAGAAGATCACCTCCATTCAGTTGTTGAGATCTTACTACAAAATGCATTATTAATTTGACTTGTTTAAGAATTCTAAGTTCTAACACATAACCAGAATTTGGCTTTTAACTCATCTGTTTTGTTGAGGCTGTCATGATAAGCTAGTGATCTACAAATGCCAGCTTCGGGAAACCTGCAAATGGTTGAGACATCATGAAATACACTTCAGAATCAAAAGCAAGTTTGAAACTGTGGAAATAGAGCTGGAAAATGTTTCTGGATCTTTCTGAACAGCTCTGAATTAGCTTCAGTCTCCTGTTTTACTTTTCCAGGGAGAGAAAATTGCTGAAGTTTCAGATTTTGTCCATTTTTTAAATCCTTATGGCTTTGAGCATCAGGCCTAGTTAATTGCTGTAGGTTTACAATCCTTTGTCAAATGACCTTGGTCTCCATTTTTCTCTAGAAAACTGTTTCCAATGAGATACAGTATTTAAACAGGAAAGTTCATTGCCACGTATTAAAGTTTAGAAGTAGGATACCCTACTTCTACTCCTTCTTAGTAAAAAAGAAAACAATTGAAGAAAAATATTTAGTTAACATATGCAAAAGAAACAAACAAACAAACAGCTGTTTTTCCCTATGCCTAACGTGTTTGTCTGTGTTCATCTTCAAACATGTCATGTTATGCCACACATAAACTGAAATATTACCGGAATGGTTGTTGGTGGGTTTTGGTAGCCCATGAAGCAGCATGCAAAATGTTGTTTTATACACTCCAGTATGTTGTGTTTCAAAATCTTGGAGGGACTAGAAAAACACGAGTTTTATTTTTTATTTTCTTAAATGAAATGTTTTATATACCAAGGTCATTAAAGGTGAAAGCTCTAAGCCGTAATAAATTTGTAAGTCAGGCTACCTAACAACCCTCTTTCTTTGTTTCTCAGCCTGTGCTCTTCATTGAGAGTAAGAGGTTGCTCTTGCCAATTCTGCACTTTTTTTATTTGTTCTTTTCTTTGGCAGATGTATATTCAAGGAAAGATACTCTTTGCCAACTACATTTTCAATGGGTACAGCAAGTCAACTAAAGACCTTCAAAAACAAACAGCTAAGACAAGGAGTGATTATCGCATGGGTTACTGTCTTCCAAGTGATTTCAAGTTCAGGTATTTTACTTTCCATCATTATGGTTTTTAACCACTTCATTCTGAGACCTTTGGCTTCCTTGTTCAGTTTCTTAAATACAGAGCACTGTGACTCACAGCAGCAAGTACAGCAGTCTCAGTATCAAAGCATTTGCACCTTTTTGGTGTGTTTACAAGTTCTCCATCTTGTATATTCTTTCCTGTCCCATTCAACAGTTAGGACAGTCTAACCGTAACTGCTGAGCTAGAGAATCTTTACTGGCAGTTACTGGCAAGGAGGAAATAAGACAACAGAGGTGAAGCTCCTGGGCACATCCCCCATTTCTTCTGTGCGTGTCTGGCTAAGACTTTATTGTTCTATGGGCTGTTATATTTACATTTTGGCACTAAAATGTAATTGCAATTAAAGGACCAATTACTTTAGTCAGGTGTCTTCTGGCAACTAGCTTCGTCACTGAGTTAATAGTTGCAGGGAAGCTTTAGAAGCATAACCTGGAGAAATAGCAGCAGATGGTCAAATACTTCACAGCTGCATACTGAGCGTACAGCTCATGGAAGGACCATTCCCAGGAGCCAAAGCATATGCTGCAACCCTTAGCTCTCTTGTAGAAGTTTCCAAAGCGGAAACAAAGACAGACAGAAAGAGGAAATAATTTCAACTTTTGCAATGTATTTATTATATAGCTTTTGGGAGCCATATCACTATTTTTAATTTAGTGGTGCTGCAAACCACTAATGAAACTGGAACTTCAGAGTGCCTGGTATGAATGCAAAGGCCACTGCATTCCACTACTGATTTAACCAACACATCTTGCAGGATGTGATGATGATGATGATCTATGAAATAGAGTTAATAGTGGAGAAGCAGTTGACAGCAGTGACAGTAAAGAAGCACACAGGATATAACCCAAAATGAAGTGTGCAGTCTTTTGCTGAGCTGCTCTTAGCTAGCTTTGACAGGTCTCGGAAAGTCTGTTCCTTTCTTGTATTTCTTTTTAGCTGAACAAAACAGTGTATTTCATTTATATTGAACAACGGCAGAAATCAGCACATATTCTAGCTATAGTCCATTCTTCTCTGAAGGAAGCTTGTCACTTCACATGTGTATACAGAACAATTACTGGAGTAGTAGAGAAGCCAGAGATTAAATATGACAGGCAATTAACAGTAGCATTTTCAAACGCATTAATTGTTGGCCTGCTGTGCTTTCCCTCCATGTCAGCGACAAGCTTTCTTGATTGCAGTCAGGACAGATTAGCTTTAGGCTGGGTGTTATTGCAAATGCTTCTCTGAGTGACTGGGAAGGCTGCTCTGGCCTGTGGAATTCCCGGTGCTGGTTCTTTTCTGCACTAAAATTTTCCTAAATATTTCCCACTGTGGCATTATCCCTAAATGCAACTTTAGAAGCAAATGTATGCAGTTGCACAGATGGGCATTCGCCTAACCGAAATCTAAGTATAACCAGTGTCACATGCGGTCAGAGCCAGCATGGGTATTCTACACGTGTGCTTCTGCTCCTTGCTACCACAGCACCACAACAAGAAATCCCTAAATGCTACCACTGGGACATTCTGCAGCGTTCCTTCCTGCACAGGCTGTGAGCACATAAGCAGTGCAACTGGAGGCACAAAACCAGTCTTAATGAAGGAGAGGTTGATAAGGAGTCTGAGAGAAAACCAAGGCTAGCTGACATAGCTATTTCCATATACATTACTATAATTATATGTGGTGCTAAAGATGCGATTAATTTCATCCTTAAGTGTCTAATTAATAGGCACTTAGGATGTAGGCTCTCCAAGAACAGATGCTCCTGGTATTTTCCGTCTTGCCAGCTGATCACCCAACCTCAAAAATTGCCAAATACTCAACACATGGGTGCACGTGCATGTTCTGTTCACTTTCTTTATTTCAGTACCTTGGGTCCACTGTAATGGACCTTTGAACTCTCTCCTCCTGCATACCACGCCATGGAACAGATAATATTGAGAATACAGCTGTAGGTCAAGGAAGATCCTGCACTGCTAAAAAGGGCTTAGCATCAGCAAAACATTGAAAATCTTGCTTTTCACCGGGAGAATAAAAGAAGCACTACCATTTCTCTGTCTGTTCATGGAGTGATTTCTTGGGAGATGGCATTTGCTTGTTTGAAATCAGCTGTTTCTCCAGTGGGAGTAAGCAAACAGGTCCCACCCTGCATTCCTTTTTTCCTCTGCATCTACCTGGAAGAAGAGTTAAGCATGGAGACAGCACAGAAAACTGACTGACTTAAGTTGAAGGCCGCATTTCTGGGAAAAAAGTGCCCTCAGAGTCCTCTTCCAAACCTCTCCTCAAAAGTTGCTTCACTCAGGAAGACCACAGGTTTCTTAGCGTATGTCAGCAGAAACAACCATCCATGAGACTTATGTACTTTATCTCTCAGTGTATTTTTTGTGTCTTGTCCATTTGTTTATACCATGGGTATCCCACTCTAGGTTTCTTCTTCACTATCTTATAAAAGCATGGACTATTCTGCAAAATAACCCTAGGGAAGCGTAGTGCAGTAAAACTGATTACATGTTGGGATCGGTGGAACAATAAATACAACAGAAGTCTGAACGACTGGCTTTTTAGGCCTGGTCTGGCTCCATCTCAGCCAGACCCACTACACTAGACCAGGTTACCTGATACAGTGCGAGTCTTTCCAATATGAAGCAGCACAGTAGAAGGATGAGAAGAACAGGTTTTAATGAGAGAAAGGAGAAATACAGCAATACAGCTGATACAAAAAAGTACACAATATAACACAAGTGTCTAATAAATTAGGAGAGAACTCGAGAAAGAAGAAGAAGTTTCAGATGGTTGAAGAAAGAGGCTTGCTCAAAAAGATACAATCTTAAGTCTTCATAGGTATATATACATTCTTGGCAGTATAGGAAACGTACAGTTCTTACATAGAAAATATTGACTGTCTGAAGTGGTAGTATCAATTCCTGAAGAATGTTTGCATATGGTACACTATGAAGAATACACACAGGCAATTTAGCATTCAAAAAATCTCCAAGTAAAGGAAAACATTATAGACCCCTCTTGGTAGACAGGCTTCTCCTTCTAACATCAGCAATTGGATCTGTTCAGTATTCCAAATGAAAACAAACAAACAAACCTGGAAATAGCAAAGAATAAGCAAGACCTTTCTACTGCACAACAAATTACGCACTGATTAAGCAGCAAGATTCAATACACAAGAATAAACACTCCTGCCTCACCCAGCTTCCTCTTGCCTTTCAAGATCAAATTATTTCCCTTCCTCCCCAGCCATCGCTAAGCTTTCCTTCCTGGGGATATGAATTAAGTGAGCCATATGCAAGTGAGAAGAGCGGTCGAGAGCCGTTAGCCTTGAAACCAATACAGGGAAAGTTTACAGGAAGAGGCGAGCATCAGCCACAGCTCCTAACATCAGCCTCTGTTCTGATGATAAAGCCTAAGCATTATGAGGGAGCCACAAAGCTTCAGGTAAGAGGAGCCGGGCTGTACTGTTGCCACTATTTTGGCACTTTCGAAGCGTACAGAGAAAGCCTGTTTCTTAGGAGCCATACAGCTAGACAAGTAGAAGACATCTCCTGCAGAGCACCTAAGCCCAGTTCCTAGGTTAAAGATGTACCTGCTACCAGTCTCCTTGACTTACACATTATTCTCTTCCTAAAGCCCCACGTACCTGGCCATTTATGTGATGTAAAAGGGATTTTGCTAATAGTTGCCACACAGTTGCACATCATACAGGTCTCTGAAAGATGATGGGAAGGTACAACTAGAAGCATACGTCAGAGAAACTTCCATTCTTCAGTCATCACTTATTTAGACGAGAGTAACCAGTGTTCATTACTAAAGTGCTTGTAAAGGAGCCAGCAAAATACACTGCAGAAACTAACTATTGCCAGGATTGCTTAAAATTAATTTCATCTTCAGGATGAAAGAGGAATTCTAAACAAACTCCTGTATAAAAGATGAAACAAAGTGCTGATACAGCATTTATGCATCCCTTGTTACAGCATTCCCTACTCTGTTCAATCATTACTAACTGAAGGATGGATAAGCCACATCCATGCCACCAGGCAGCTGTCAGGGATACACGATAAGGAGAAAAAGTGATACATGCAGCAGTGAGGCAGAATTTTACTACAGATGCTGAAGAAAAAGACTTTGAAAGTGACTAGCATTACAATTGAGAAAACTACTTCTGAAACTGGGAAACACAGCCAAAAATTTTTAAAAATGGCTTAAAAATAATCCTGGTGATGCACATCATCAAATATGTAAAAAAGACTTCAGGTCCTGATTCTTATCCATGGGACAAAGGAAGGAGGTAAAGTGGGAAAGTAAGAAAAAAAGAAACAAAAAGGTTTGGGAAAATATCACAGGCAAGAAACCCCATCACAAAGAAAGGGCAGAACCCAGGAATGCCTTCCTGCTGCTGCGTACATCCAACCCAAGTTCTTGGAGCCTTACTGCAGCCAGCCACCAGGCTTCATACCTGCTTTAAAGACCCGCTGATCTAAACCTGCGTGAGGCCGATCTAATCAACTGCGTTTAAAGCAGCATCAGCAAGTGGCAGGGTAGGTGCCAAAGAGGCTCCCAGTGGAGCCCAACCACATGGGTTTTCAGGGCAGTCGAAGGAAAGAGACTGGCGTCATACAGAGCTGAAAGGAAGAGATGTGGAGATCGATTTACACACAGCGTGATACTCCAGCACAGCAGGACTGAGTCTGTGGAAACAAAATGTAGATATAATAGAGGGGGTTTTTTAAGAGCTGTTGAAGACTGACAGTCTGGTGAATGTTTCCTGTCTCCACTTCACACTGAAGAGAAATCATAGATCCTTCCCAGTGCCTGCAGACTTCAGAGTGTATCACATGTGATTTCCCTCTGTAGCCCTGCCAGAAACTTCTTACTGCGGTTTGTTCTTTTAAACATTTCCTTTTATATTTTAGCTCTCACTTATTAACCAATTAAGCAGCACCTTATCAAGATCCTTTTCTTTCCCTTCCCCGAGGTTTCCTTGGCAATCTGTGCTGCCCTTAGGCCCTGTTTTGGGGAATGCTAAGACTTAGCAGGCAGGAAATGTTGAGGAACTTGTATTTGTTCACATGTTTAAGACGGGGCAGATGGCCATACAGGCGCTCACAGCAGCTCAGCTGCAAAGCCTTGATAAGGGAAAACAAGGTTAAATAGTTGTGCTAATTAAGGGTATAAAATCAGTGTGTGTTTTAAATACCTCCACACAGCCTGCTTGGTAGAACAGAATTCAGTACTTTCGCCATTACACAGCAAGAATTAACTTTTTGTTTACCTTCTGAGTAAGTAACTGGAAAGTTTGATAGGAGAAAAATACCACCTCTTTGCTAGACAAGCCTTTCAATGTGATACCTGGCAATACACACGGACAACATGAAGAGGGTGTGTGTATACAGGTGTATATAAAAAGCTCACACGAACCCCTCAAATTAAGTTAAGAAACAATCCATCAATGCTGCTCAATAAAAATTCAAAAAGGTTCAATTCAGGGGAGATGTAGCAGTAATTGTGTTCTGAAAACACACGCTTTTTGACAGTGGGAAAGGTTTAAGCAGAACTGCTAGATCCCAGAGCTTCCAGAGCTCAAGGCTAGGCAGCTGTGGAGCCAAAGCGTGTTGGCACAGCAGCTGAAGAGCACGTTTTCAGCCCCTACTGCAGGAAGAAGCAAGGCTGTTTAGGGGAATGTAGGCTCAGCCATAACTGTGCCACTATCCTCTTGGGAAGAACAAGTAAAGCTCACAGGTAATGAGGAACACATGTCCGAGGATCAGTCTTGATGAGGAGACATTACCATCTTATGATCATTAAGGAGGGAGATTTATAGAAGTGAACGTTCCTAAGTCCAGGAAGGAACACGAGGGCCAGGTTGAAATGTATGTCAAAGCTCCCTGGAAGGAAAGTCAGGACAGACAAGTTACCAGCCCTCCGAGTCCTTCTGTTTACAAGTTTATGACTGGGAACACGCAACAATGGCTTGGTGTGGATTCCCTCTAACCTGCCACTTCATAAATTTTAGACAACGGGTTCAGAAGTGAAGGGAAAAAGTGGCCAAGTTTCTAAAGAGTTGGCAGCAGAAAGCTGAAGAGCTGAAGACTGCTAAGAGGGAAGAGAGAGATCGGCGGAGGAAACAATGGACCTAGCAAAACCTGGAGCTCTGAAAGACACCTGCAGAGTCATCGAGCCAGCTCAGCACCCCCATAGTCCATGACCTTGGTATCACCCATTCCAGAAGTGGCCAAACCAGAAGAGTTTCTCCAGCCCCTGTGTGCCCAGGCCTCATCTTTTGCAGTGTGGCCACTACAGTTTAAGCTTCTGTTGGAGATACATTACCTGGTGCATTATAGGATAGTAACCTAGGTGAGAAACAAACAAAGAAACCCCTCCACAACTGGTTTGTGTGACCTATGAAGAGGAAAGCTGAGAAGGAAAAAGTTTATGAGTGGATTGCATATGGCATGGATGCTGCAATAGAGCAAGATGGAGACAATAAACCCCAAATCCTTCTGAGGCATCCCGCTCCTATACAGGTTTCACTCAGCACTGTTCTGTGACCTCTGCAAGCTCTGCAGACCCTGAGCACACAGGTGCATGCAGACTGTCTATGAACAGTCCCGTTCAGACATTAAAAACTTTGAGTACAATGTTATACTGAGCAGTGCAGGAACAGACAGCGTGAACTCGTTTAAATTTGACCGGCTATGGCTTTGGATGAAAGATCTGGAGGACAATTCATAGAATTCTGGCTTTTATCCCATAATACATTTAAAGCCTTTTATTATGATGATTAGTATGAATTTTATTATTTTAGAAACACAGATATTATAAACAGCCCTCATTCATGGTGCTTCTATTGAGATCAAATGCATGATTGTCTGTTAGTAATGACTACTGAAGATATTAAGCACTGACTTTTCTCTTTTTGTTTATTTAGGAATAGACCTCTTTTTAATAGCACAAAGTAACGGAAAGCATCGGTCACTCTCTATTTGGAAATTTGAGATTATTTTCAGTTCTCATCCATGCAGCTGGTGAAGGTCAGGAAGCAGTCTGTAAATACTGATTTGAGCACAAATTACGTCAACCAATGACACTTATTTTGGGACCTTGCACTAGCATTGCATTTATTTCTATAACACAACTGATGTTTTTCAGTAAGCCAGAATTACTTATAAAAAGCGCATATACACCAAAAGGGTGGTATACATTTGAGCTGCCATATGTTATTATTTCTGTTTCGACTGTAGTACTCCCCATTACGGTGTCCGCCTTCTGATTCAGTTCTCAAGCCAACTGGGAAAGTCAGTATACATTTCCAGATCTAAACATTCCAATGCTGAAGATACAGAAGAATCAAGCTGTGTTACAAACACACCCCAAAAGAATTTGTGTATTATCCTAAAATCTGAAACTCTTAAGAGTGGCGGTAAAGGGAGAGGACCATGGGTGTCTCAGAGACCAGAAAGGTGAAAAGAGAAAGCAGAAAAAGTCATGCATGATAATTTCAGTTTTACTGGCAGCATAATAAACAGCTCTTAGAGGGTCAATTGAGTAACACAGAACAGGTCTTGGGCAGCCTAGGCCCGAAGAACAAAAACAATGGAGTGAGGAAAAACAAAAACAAAATGAGTGAGGAAAAAAAAACAAAATGAGTGAGGAAAATAATGAGTGGCATCATCCTCAATCAACAGAAAATATGGAGAGATGAAGGAAGCAACATACGGAGGTGAGTTTATCCCACTTCAGTACAGACACTAATGATGTAACTCACAGCATGTAAGCATTAATTCAAACTGACTTTAATTTGAGCTATGGCATTCCTCCTCGTCACCGTGGCATCCCTTCCCTCCTGCTCCCCTGAGAGGCTACGAGTGCTCTTTCAACCACACAATGGATTAGTTGAGGGAGCCAGCTGGAAGTTAAAGCAGTGGTGCATTTTCAGCCAGATCCATGTCCCAAATCACTGAGTGGTTACAAAAGCCAGCCTAAAGGAGGGACTGAGATTTGCATGGCCGTGGCAGGGCCATGGCAGCCTGGACCTGAACTGGTTTAAGCTGCTATGGAACTGCTTCCCCTAAAGCAGACTGTCCATGAGGCCTTTAAGATTAAAAGCTGAGGAGGTATAAAGGTCAAAAATATGCTGATCATGTGAAAGTATTCAAGTTTTGGTCCTATTCAACCTTTTAAAATAAGCCACTTTGTAACAGAGAAACAAACTCTTTTTCCTCGTTGTCCTGGGTTCAGCTGGGATAGTGTTAATTTTCACCAGAAGCTGGTTGGGCTGACCCAAACAGCCAATCGAATGGGATATTCTATACCATGGAATATCATGCTCAGTATTTAAGTGGGGAGCTGGCTGAAGGAGAGGCTTTTGCTAGTCAGGAGCAAGCTGAGCATCAGGTGGTGAGAACACTGCACAATGTATATGCTTTTTACCAGTATTATTGATTGCTGTTTTCTTCTCCCCTTTGCCATTCTGTAACTGTTCTCATCCCAACCCATGAGTTTTTGCCTTTTTCCTTCTGATTCTCCTCCCCATTCCACCGGGGAGGGAGTGAGAGAGTAACTGCATGGTTCTTTGTTGCAAATTGAGGCAAAACCACAACACTCGTCTACTAAATTGCAGTCACTTCTTCAGAATCCTATGTTCAATTCAGAAAGTGTAATGTGGCCTAATAGAGCATTCAAGCTGTTGAGTCAAGTTTTATTCTGACAAACCTGCCAGTAACTTAAGAGATTACAGTGGGAAAGGTGAGGCAGAATACTCAGAACAGTTAAATACTGGTCTGTAGCTCAAACTATATTGCCGTATCTGCCTACAAAACAAGAGTTCACGGTAGATAGATTTTACCCCTACCTATGACCATGTCTTAACACAGTTACAGTATCATTACCACTTACGTGATTACTGCACAAATTTCCAAGTCATAAAAATCAAAATGTATTTTTTGGCATTTAAAATTCCAGGTGGAAAAATAAAAACATATACATGAGGGAATCATATCGTGAGAATAGGAATAAAGCACACTTCCAAGCATTTTAAAAATTAGCATCAGAAGCCTTCAGTTTGATCTCTGATATCCATATATCCGTATTCTTGTGTGATAATATATTTTGTGATACATGCTTATTCATCAGAGATCAGAACAGCTCTCAAAAGTCAAGCTGAAATTTAAACAAGTGTTGTTTGGCGTCTTTAGTTTGTGTTAGACCAGGTGGCAGCTGTTGAAAGATCATTTTGATTTAACAGCTTTTTGTTTTGTTAGCAAAGAAAAACATTGTCCAGCCAAACCCTGCTACAGTGAATAAATACTTCTCCTCCATTAGACCAAATATTTTCATTTGTCATCCTAATAGCTAGGGGTAAAAGATCTGAAAAGAGTTTTTTCCTATATGGACTCAAATACATTTGAATGGTTCAGTGTTTTATGGGAGGTGATTATTGCTCCACACTCAGCACTGCTGAGGTGACATCTCCAGTACTGCACCACGCTTTGGTCACTACGCTTCAAAAACTGGACTGGATTTGTAAGGAAATCTACCAAAAGGTGGAGAACATGACCTCTGTGGAAGGACTGAGAGGAGTCGGCTTGCTCAGTTTAAAAAAAGAAAATTAAAAAACATTACTGACAAATCTTCTCATTGGTAAAAGACTGTAATAAAGATGAGCGCATATTGGCATTGGGACTAGTAATAATTGACCAAACAGGAGATTGAACAAATTTATGGAAGAGAATTCCATTGGGACCTATTAAGCTGACAGCCACTACCACCAGCTCAAGAAGTCCTTGAGCCACAGACTGTTGAGGGGTGGCCTAGGGAAACATCACTACACCATCTCCCTTTACTCATACTCTTCCCTCGGCACCTACTATTAGTCCCTGTCACAGACAAGATCCCGGAGTAGCCTGACCCTTTACACTGACCAGGTACCTTTATTACCCTCTGCCCTCTTTTTCGGATGAGACACTATGAAAACCAGTGAATTCTACTGAGTAGTTAGCCCGGAGAACAAGCCACTTGCAGAACAACATCAGCCCTTCACCTAAATACTTTTAAGAACAAGGGCAGTTTAGTATGCTTGACCCCTTGTTTCTGTTAAAAAAAAATAAACGGGGGGAATAGACTACAAGACTTCAAAGTTCAGCATGGGCTAACAACTCTACACAGTCCTCTATTTAGATGTTTTTTCACTAGCAGAGAAATTTATAAGGCAGTTGCAAATTCTGCACTTTGGATACACATCAAATTTCTAATACTGTAAACAAAAAGTCAGGTCACAAACATACAGATGTGCTCAGGACAAAGTCTGAAACCTCACTAAAACTGGCTACTCTACCAGATTCCATCTAGTATTTGGACAACCAAATGCAAGATTCAGTGATGTGTAGTAATCCTCTGTCAGGAGTAAAACCGTCTCCTTACTGCAACTGATAGCAGAAACCTTCACCTTTGCGGAACTTGTTTATAGTTGACACAGGCACACTTGACTCCATTCGAAAGATTCTCTATTATCTGTCATTCTCAAAGTATGCTTCCATTACAGCACTGTGTCATTTCTATCATGAAGACACACTTAAAAAAAGAGACAAGTAAGCTTTTTAATGTAGATCTTTGTCCACGTTTAAGCCTTTACCTAGATCTTTAGCTGTAAAGTTAAGTGACATAAAACATGTAGTGTTAGACTGCAATCCAACCTAAGAAGCAAGTATCGCCTCTAGAGTGCCTTCGGGGTAGCTCAGGAGGAGAAGAAATTGTTTAACCCTATATAATTACTTGCATCTTTACAAAATCAGAGAGCTGCTAATTGGAAATGGAATAGGGAAAATGTATTTATAGTTAGCTCTGCTCTTCGCAAAGAATTTTGGCTGCTGATATCCTTTGGCATAACCCATTATTTAGTGTGGATTTCCCAATTAACATGTTTCAAAAAGTTACAAAGTTGTAAGAAGTAAATGTTCTGTTTTCACAAAAATCCCTATCTAGGGTAATGAGCCAAAGAACACAGGACAGCACTCAGACCTTGACATGTTCGATATATTAGCACAATTCTTTAGCACCAACGCATGCTTCAGTGTGTTGATATATATTATTTTAAATGCAATGATAAATGATGATTGCCAAGAAATCTGTCAGGTTCTTGCAGGGATCTACAACATGTGTGCACAGTCCTTTCAAATGACATAATTATGAGGAAATCTGGATTATAACAGACTATTTATGTAGATGGAACCTGGTTATCAAATCAAGGGAAGCCATGCTTTGTGTGCTGTACACTGTTAGCCATATTTTTCTGCAGGGAGAATATCAAATAAATCAAAATAAATGACCTGATGGCTGTTAGATATAGATGTGATGAGGGGCAGAGACAGCAAGGGAGCCCAGGTGTTCATATGTGCATCTTCTAAGACTGCATTAAGTAAGACCATGGAAATCAGTTAAATTGCTTGTAGACAATCTATTTGTTCAAAGCAGGATCAGAACTCGCTCCAGAACGTCATCTTTTGATCATACCTATATCTAATGTCAAGGCTGTAATTTTACACTACACCATCTTTGCCAATAATGTAAATGTGAGCAATCCTGAGTCTCACGCCAGCAACACAGTATGTGCCGATACAGCTGTTCAAAGGTAAATGCTGTAAACTGCATAACTGCAATAAGAGCGGTGAAAAATAACCCTTAAAAAGGGTGGATTTTTGACCCAAGTGGACTCAGTGAGCTGGTTTATACCATGGCTACAAAAACCTGTGTTGACCCAGCCGATGGGTGAAAATAAACAATTAATGACGGATGCAGTTTCTTAAGGCCACTTTCATCACCAAGACCAGCATATTATAAAACTAGGTCCCAAGTGAGCTGCCAAAGTAGATTCTCCAGGTCTTTTGCTAGGGAATGCAGCAAAAGAATAAAGAACTAGCAACTTTATAAACGTGAGATCTGAAACCTATTTTACCAGCAATGCAAAATACTCATGCTACTACTGACTTTATCAAAAACTGTGAGGACAGTGGTAATTCATATCCTAAATCTGATCGTTTTTCCAACTTGGTCTCATAGCCATACACATTGTAAACTAAGATTTGGATCCCTTGGCAAAAGTTCAGGGGTGTCAGCTCTGGGGTACACAACATCAGATCATGAGATGCTGGTGGATGAGTTCATAGATAAAATATTAATGGAACATACATTTAGGGAGCCAGAACAATTACGTAGGAACTAAAACTATCTGGGCACTTCGTGAACTCCAGGATCTCAAGTCAAGGATGAGGAAGACTTCTTTTTCAGAAGCATGGACAATGCTTCACACACAATTTATCCAAAGCAGTTGTTGTAGACTTGATAAAAAAATTGCTTATCACAGAGAAAATAAAACAGTGTTTCATAATCTTAGCCTAACCTTTACAGGTCACAGAAGAATATGCTCTACCACTAAGAGGAGGCTTAGCTTCTGAATACACTACCAGAAGCATTTTTTTTTTATTTTTTCAAGTTCCGCAAGACATCACCCATTCAGCTTCCAGCCACTTACACAAAATTAAGTGCACAGAACACAGTGTTACTGGTTAATGAAGAATGGCAAAACATTCTCTTCCCAAAATCTGTGTGTGAGGGAGAAGGCAGTCATTATATTGTGAAAGAAGGATAAGTCACATACTCCCTTCTCTACCTCTTTCTGGTTTGTGAACAAATCCACATATTTAACAGTGTTCATACAAAATCATTAACAGAAGAGAGGCAGGCTGAAAGAAAACACTTGTCTTCTGACATGTGGTCAGGAGTTCCACCCTAACCTGCTGATCTTCATTAGCTTCCCTACTTCCCATGACATCATCCTAGGAAATGTATTGCTCTGAACCACATGCATCTAAAAAACCTTTTATTCTATAGAATGAGCAAGAGACAATAAATACCCTACATAACTGATGAGGTGGTTTGTGACTGGAAATGTATCCAGGTCCAAGTAGAGTATTTCATACAGACGTGAGACCTTTGCTTCATTTTGTGTCAGAGGGCAAAAGGAAGAGGAGGCAGTGAAACCATTAACCAGCTCCTCTGTGAGGTGAGCATCAGCTTGCTGCTCCTCGTAACACCACCACTGAGAAAAACACAACGCACATAACCTCAGACCAGCTCCAGTGTCAACTAAGTTACAAGATACACCTTAGAAAACACACAATTCTTTTTCTCTCATGGATTCTTAATCACATAGGTTATAGCTGTGATCTAAGGGAATATGAAAGAACATTAGGGAAAAGCAAATATGCTGTTTAAACAAAATACTGAAGGTTGTTAAGCACTCAGATAACTTTGCTTTAAGAAAATTACTTCAAGACATAAACAAAAATGTACCATCAATCATTATATCAAACCAAACAATTATATTAAGGTTCAATTTACAAAAGGTTAACAAATAATTAACAGCTGTTTCAATAAATAGGTATTTACTTCTCATCTATTATCAATCCAACAGATAGCTTCTAGCTGTCTAGCGTGCTTTCTACTGATGTGCTTATAACCTTCCCTAGCATATACTACATATTTGTCTAACATGAATTACAACATCTAGAAATCATTTATTAACCCTTCATAAAATTCTAAATAAACCTTAATATGAAGCGTGACTAAATTTATACTATTTCAGCCCCATATCCCAGGACACATCAAATACTAGCTCTTTCAAGTTTTTATTTGAAACTCTACATTTTAGTGGGGAGCCACATGGCTAGCCACAGAATCACGAATGCCTACAGTGGCTTAGCACACACACTGCAGACGCAAGAAGCGAAAGAGAAGTGGTGGGGGAAGATCACAGGGAACAGTTCAGGTTCTTCCAAAAGTAACGTCCTGGCTTTTTTGTTGGAACAAACATTGATACCATGACAACAGAATCAGAGAGAAAAGAATGGAGTCTGTTGTAATTCAAGACATTGTTTTCCTTCTTTTTACAAAAAACCTCTCACAGTACATTTTAATATAAATAAATAAAACAGAAAACAGAAAGGTAAATTCCAAAACCCACCACTAGGATCTTAAAAAGGCAACAGCCAAGTATTTCTTGGATGCAGCCTAAACTTCTCTTACCTGCAAATTTTCAATATACTTAGAAGTCCTATTTAGTGTATCAGACTTAGGGACAAGATGTATTATATTTAGTCTCCTTTTCTTCCATCCAGTATTTTCATCTTCAACCCCCCACTTCAATTTTTTCCATCAAATTGCCTGCTGTTGGTTTAACAAAGTTCAGCTCAGACTTAGACTTTTCCTTCACTTTCAGAGCCTCTGTCTTCATTCTCAGAGTCCTCCACAAGGTCTTCATGTTCCTGTGTCTTCTCTTCTTCCTCCTCCTCCTCTTCATCTCCAAAAGTCTCTTCCTGCATTGTAGTAAAAGTGAAGGACCTGGCAGCAACTTGTGCAGCCAGACCAGATGTGAAGTTTAAATCTCTTGACATGTGGAGCTGGGCCAGCCTATGCTTGATTTTTGAATGTAATACATCCTTAGAGGGAGACTGCGAAACCTCTACTCCATCCATATCGCCTGGATTGAGTTCTTCAACTTCCCCTTCATGCTGATAACATGTTCTTTCTTCAGCCCCTGTAGAAATACCTTCATCAGTAGTACTGTCTTTGTCTTTCTCCGTCTCAGGATCTTCATATAAATACTCTGTCCTGCTTTTATCAGCAGCATTCATTTTCGGATTAGAGTCTTTTTCTTCAGATTTATCACAACTTTGGCTGCAGTCTTGCTTTTCTGTATCTGAATTCATATGTGATTCCAAATTATTTAGTAGTTTCAGTGGTTCTACAGGAGACAAGGGTTTCACTGCAGCTTAAAAAGGGGGAAAAAAATTAAATGATAACTAAAAGCAGGCTGCTATAAATAAATAATTTATTTGTGTTTAAAAAGATGCAAGATTGTAAGGGTCAAAATGGCTTAAAAAAAAACCCCAAACAACAGAAACAAAAACCACAATCAAACAAAACTTAAAATAAAACAGTGTTTTCTAATCACAAAACTGAAGTGAAATGTGATAGCTACTTGTTGTAACTACTCCTTAAAATCTGTGACGTAAAGAGACAGCACGAAATCGATGATGTTTAAAACCAGCATCAAACACAGATGATGCATTCAATCTTAAAGTGAAAAACAAGTAAAACTACTGCACTGTATACAGATTCGAACTGTCTTCATCTTAAACAACAGTTTAGCTAACCCAGTAAAGACAGCTGGTACATGAAAAAGTCTTTACAGGCAATATCTGATCTCATACACCACAACATATAAATACAACATGTATTCATACAGTCAGGTAGGGTGTCCTCACAAACAAAGTGTGGTTTAATTTAGCCTCTCTTGAAGTTAGTAGCAGCAGCGAGTCCCATTGCCAGCAACGGGATGCTTGCCAGGAAGTCTCTCCTCCCAGTGTTAAGGGTTAGTACAACTCGGTACAATCACTTCTTGAAGAACAGACGTCTTTCTTTTTAAGAAAACGATATAATGTCCATTTCCAAGTAACAGATTCCCTAAACTGCAGCAGCTCCATTAGAGTAGCAGCACGAACATAAATGAGAGCGGCAACAGCAGATTCCCAAGGAGCATTTCCCTTTCTAATTCCATTCTGACTTTACCCCTGTAAGCAGAGATGAAAATAACTCTGGGAAATACACAAACTTTTCATGGGAAACAAAATTTACGGTATTAGGATTTTTGCATCGCATCCGACTTCATTAATATTTACTTTAGCTAGCTGAAGGCAGGTACATCATTATGGTTGTCACGCTGATAATTATTGTCATTAGCACACTGAAAGACTGTAGCTTTGAATTTGTATTGTATTGCTTGTTTTAAAACCTTACATACTGAAGGAGCACTGCACCAGACTCATCTCAATTGTTAACGGAGTAGTTCTTCGCCATCTTGCAAAAAACATGCTGCTGCTTATTTCTGCCCATTTGTTTCAAGAAGCAGGAATATGCACAGTAATTTTATCATTTACCTTATCACTTATTATCAGTAATCTTATGACAATGAGGGTGGTGAAACACTGGAGCAGGTTGCCCAGAGAGCTAGTGGAGGCCCCATCCCTGGAAACATCCAAGGCCAGGTTGGAGGGGGCTCTGAGCAATGTGATGCAGTTGAAGATGTTCCTGGTCACTGCAGGGGGGCTGGGCTAGATGACCTCTACAGGTCTTCCAAACCAAAGCATTCTATGATTCTATGATCATTTGGGAGCAAACTTGTTGCCCACTTCCTCTGAAGAATACTTCCAAAGCCAAAATTTCTTGAAAAATAAACAGATACTTCAGATTGGTAGCTGGCCAATTTGCTGAGTCCATTCATTAATAAGCAAGGTGGAACTCATCAATTCTGAGTGTAGCTTTCCAAATCTGAGAAACAACTGTATAAGAAGTGTTGTATGGACAAGGTTGGAGAAGGGGAAACAGCTGGGTACCATGCAACCACTGACAAAATCAACTTTTTTGGGGGGAGAGGTTTGGGGAAAGGCTGGAAGTGATTCTGCACCAGAAGAAAGTTGTTTTACAATGTTTGACAAATGGAAACGAAGCTAATAACAATTTCACAGACCTCTTCAAAAGCAATTCCATTGTTCTGGCTCAACAGGATGCCAAAGGACCAAAAATATAAGGTCACCTATGCTCCCATAAGTGACCTACTGCCCAGACTGTAAACAGTATTACCATGATGCTGGGCCTGGGCAAATTTGCTTTAGTCTGGTGCTCTGCTAATGTTTTTCTTCTGGAATCCAACCTATCATCTCCAGTTGACTTCATGCTGTGTTCTTTAGACAAACCAACTTGTTTGGAGCTGACCTCCTTTTATGTAGAAACCCTCACCAGCACCTCCTTCAGTGAACCAAAAACCCTAACCAATCAGAATGGCTAGCTAGGTGCCTTGACTAACAGATTAAAGACTGAATATTTCAGGATCTTTCTTCACAACTTAGGAGAACACAGGATTCCTGGAATATGATCGTCCTGTAAAAGCAAGATTGAAGAGGGCTATGGAAAAGTGTGATACCACGGCCATCCATTGGCTTGGGCAAATGCAGACAAGAATATGAACCTTTCTGAGTTTAAAACGTCAAGATAAAGCAAGCCACAAATATGGAAAGCACAGCTCACAAAAATGTTTCTTTAAGGAATGACTTGCGCATACGGATAAATCAAAGTCTGCAGAAGTAATATGCCAGGATCCATTATGTCATATTTAACTGACTTGTGTTTCTTTTGAAGAAATAATGAAGAAATTCCTTAAAAACCAGTAGAAGATGTCTGCTGTCCGTATCAGTCTTTCAGATTAGACACACAGAGTCTCTGAGCCAAAAGGAAACAATATTAATTACTTTCATGAACCGCCCTCATGTTTTCCAGTTCTGTACAGAATGGAAGTAATCAATGATTAGTCCTATGCAGCTGGAGGAAATCAGACCCCTCACTCCCCACCACTGAATCTCTAATCCTAAAACAACGTAGTATCTATACATGGAAAGGAAAGGCACCAACATGAGCCACAAAGGCTTTCAGGTGAACAGTTACTGAAGATTACGGGAGCCAGCTGACTCTTTCCAGCTATGGCCACAAATGGCCTGAGGATATACTGATGTGGACAGGTATCAGCTGCTAGCCTAGATAAGGAAATATCCAGTGCATGCTCTCCTGACAAGAACTCTTTCTGCAGTAATCACTAGATCTGTCAAGACTTGAACTGGAGGCAGGACTCCTTCCTTTTCCCTTCAACAGGGAGGAAAGGAAGACTTGAAGAGAATTATGTGAAGAGTTGTGAGGTGTTGCAACACCAGAAGGATGATATTGAAATCCTACTCTTGAGCAGACTCCGATGCAATCTAATGTCAGGTTTTTTTGACTCAACTAGAAGAGCAGTCAGTGCCACTGGCCAAGGGATTTCTTTTACCGTAGTTGTAGCTAAATGGACACAAAGAAGAAAGTTGTGAAGAACAGATATTTTTGTGGGTTTGATGTCTAAAGAAACACTCTCATAAATAAGTATGGTCTGTTACTGTGTGTTCCCACTAAATTATTGAAAGATGCAATTCATGGTCTTCTTTTCTGGAGACACTGGCAGAGGCAGAATCCTTGGATACGCTGCCAGATGTGAGAGTTGTTTTTCTTAACATAGAACCTAAAGGGCTTTTCCTAACCTGTCTTTAAGAGGAAGGGATGAAAATGGGAAAAAGAAGAGAAAAAGGAAAAGACAAGCTACTGCCAACTTTAAAGATAATAAATCAAACAGCTCAAGCAGTGAAAGCAATCAAGTTTTACCCAGTCTCACTGCTGGAACACAGACAGACTGTCTTGTAGAGGCAAGAAAAATTTCCATATTCCTGCCTTCCAGTGCAAGTGGATGGAGCTACCCAGCAGTCCTTCGAGTTAGCACAGGCTGGAAGAACTCGTCTTGTCAGGATGTTATTATTGTGCTTTTTTTTTTTAAATTGGAAAACATATTCTGTATACTCAGTCTCTCATGGGAAACAAAAGCAAGTCTTACTCTTTTATGAGTCTTTAATATTTCACAGTCTAGCTATTTACTTTAACCTATACATTTTGGTAAGTCTGGGATAATTTCTGATGGTTTCTTTAAATTCTGAAAAGTAATTTATTTATGTGCACTGGTTACAATTCATATTGATTGAAAAGCCATGAGAGAAAGTTAGTTCAGGTTGCATTGTTTACAGCCTTACAGGTCTCTTTATGCCGTCTTAATATTTGGTGTGTTTAATATTTTAGCTCAATATTTTTTTAAGAGCCAAATTCTCATTTCTCTGTGTTCTTTTCGATATACAGTAAAATCATTGCTACAAGTAATATAAAGAGATGGAACAGCAAACTAAGGCCACACAGCTCTATCAAAGACACTGCTAAACTAAAGAGTATCTGAACTCTAACCAGTCAGAAGTTGATGGCAAACAGACACCTACCCTTTCTTAGACAGGAATTAATTTTCAAAAGCAATGCTTACCGTGGTCGCTAAATAGCAGCTGTTTCCATTTCTGTCTTTCTATTTCTGAAGCTTTAAATCCCAGCACAGATTTCAATTCTTGTAACACCCTCTTAGATTCCTGTCTCTCTCGTTCTTGTCTCTCTCTTTCTTCCTGGGAAAAGCAGTAAAAATCTTCCCTTTTGTATTCATTCTCTGTATCTGAATAATCAACATATGCTTCCAATTCCTAAAGAAAGAAAGAAAGAAAAAACCCAATTTTGATCTTCACTGTCAGTGTAGACCCCGTCCTACAGTCTGATACATGATCAAGTGATCTCAACACAAGCCAACCACAGTAACAGGACAGAGCCCTGTCTGAGCAGAGCCAGTGGATCTGACACTGCTCTCAGTTATATCTGTATAATTTTGGAGCAAGTCCACTCACTGAAAGTTAACATTACTACAGTCACCTAAGATTTATTTTCATACATGTATGATCAAGTGATATACCTTGAAAATGGGAGTCGACTTCCTCATAACTGCAGGTGGAAACAAGCAACGCCGATGCGCGTTTCTTTTTTTTTTTTAATTTACACGTAAGCAATTCTTCCTCAGTCAGGCATCTTGCTAACTTAACTTATGTAAATCCTTATTAAGAGGATTTTGAGATTAGCACACTCCTCCTCCAATTTTAACTATTGGCTTACAAGCATGAAAAAACAGAGCTCCATTTGTGTTATAACAGAAAGCCAGTAACATTATTAGATGCAGCTCTCTTTGATATGGAAAAAAATCTAGAGAGAATACATGTGTGGTAGGCTTGGGAGAAGCCGAGGGAGGGACAGAGCAGAGCATGGGTGTTCAATCTGCTTTCAGAATGCACCTGCCACTGGGTTCGGGGATAGAGGAGACCAGCCTCTCTTCCAGACAGCCCAACCATCACACACGAGTTCCCCAAATGCCACAAAAAACTGTTCAGTGTCACAGTCTGTTTCAGGAATCCAAAAATGCAGAGATTACTCACACTGAAGACAGGCTGGTTTGTTCTGGAACTTGTCACTTGTGCAGCTGTGTCAGTTCAGCTAACAATATGCAAGTAGGACTCTATGTTATACACTGCCTTTTAGCAATTCACATTTATTTCTGTATCGCTCTGACTTGTGTCACTGCTCTCCTTTTGTCCCTTATTTCTAATGATATATATGAGAAGAAGTGAATGCTAGTGCTCTTTTTTCCAGGATGGGGAATAACTCCCCATGGAACAGCAAAAGAAACACATATCCTTTTTTTCTTTAAGTCCAGTTATGGAATGGCACTGGCTACCTACTTGATCTGTCTTGGCAAGACAAGAAGGTCACTGACAAGCAACTGAAAAAGGAATGGGTACAGCAAACAAGCCCCAATTATTATTTCAAATGGTCTTTTTTTTTTTTTACCTGCTCTTCAGGGATGGGATCTTTGTTTTCTATGTATATGGCAGGCTGTGTTACAGGTACTGTAGTACGCTGTAGGTTGTCACAGGAAACTTCAAGTTTGCCTTTAGGGGGAAAGAAGAAAACGGATCAAACAATAAAAAGATGAAGTGTTGAATGATCTTTTTGACTCACTCAGGCAGGGTCCAGGCATTTTCATTAGGCATGACTGGCACACACAAAAAGTGGTGAAAAGGCTGGTTAGAATACGTTGAAACACTGTGTCAGAGAGCACTTAAATAACTTAGCTATTTTGATATAAGCTGGGTCTGATAAAACTCATCTTGAAATACTTCAACTAACAAACCTCAAAATTTTTATAGACTTCAAAAACCTGCAGATGATGAGAAAAATTGGTAAAACCAGAAAAGAGACTCAGTGCCCAAGTTTAAAAAGAGAAGTATCACACTAAAACTATAGGCAAATCAGCTTCAAGTAACTGGCAAACATTGGAAGAAATAATCAAGCAAAATTTACAGGAAGCTATCTGGAAGGTAGCAAGGAGATAAGTGACAGCCAGTGTGGGTTTGCTGAGAATAGATGTCACATAGCTCCAAGGGGCAATGGGCACAAACTGAAGCATAGGAAGTTCCACCTGAACACGAGGAAGAACTTCTTTACTCTGAGGGTGAAGGAACCCTGGAACAGGCTGCCCAGGGAGGTTGTGGAGTCTCCCTCTCTGGAGATATTCAAGACCCGCCTGGACAAGGTCCTGTGCAGCCTGCTGTAGG
>Ga0065711_1029095_pt1 | contig 37673 bp, 22 predicted proteins | sample Hoacrofraction12_FD_59098 | JGI IMG/M metagenome (GOLD analysis project Ga0065711, IMG submission 59098) | Hoatzin crop microbial communities from Cojedes, Venezuela - Epithelial fraction 12 v2 (version 2) | ecosystem: Host-associated > Birds > Digestive system > Esophagus > Crop | place...
CAGGGAGGTTGTGGAATCTCCTTCTCTGGAGATATTCAAGACCCGCCTGGACAAGGTCCTGTGCAGCCTGCTGTAGGTGACCCTGCTTCGGCAGGGGGGTTGGACTAGATGACCCACAGAGGGCCCTTCCAACTCCTGCCTTTCTGTGATTCTGTATTACATTCAAACAACAGATGAGTAGGTTGCAGCCCCATCCTTAGCCTAAGGGCAAAAATGACTGTTTTGCATAAATTGGCCTGTTCCCAACCCAGCAATACATTAACTGCTAGTAACTAACTGGAAAATAATTCAGCTGAACTGGAACCAAGATCCCATCTGCACAAGAGCACATGCTTTATAAACTGATCATCCCGTTTCAAAACACCAGCATGATTTCAGATACTGCCAGTTTCTGAGCCAGCTTCCAAACCAGTTTAAGAGTAACTGGGGAATTGAGAGTACATCCACAGACAGTTGGAGTTCTGCTAAAACGCAGTGTCGGTACGGACTTCTGCTCCATGTGCAAACTGTTCAATCACGTCAGACAAATGTCTCCCACAACATAGTGGCCAGATGACGAGGTTCGCACTAAAATTAAGGCATCCACTCCACATTACAGAACAGTTACAAAATTTTGGAGAGGAAAAAATCTACTACAATGTCTTAAAAAAAAAAAAATCTTTGGCTACTCCCTAGAATATAACTTCTATTTCAGCTAATGGTGTGTATTATACACGGTACTAGGTTTGGTTACAACAGTTCCCTCCTGAGTTTTCCAGTGCACAAGTAGAAGCTACAGATTTGCAGAACAGGGGATCAGGCTTAAGCTGAGAGAGAAAGAAATGGAGTTTGGCTGATGCTGACTGGAAAGCTCTTCCAAGCCCAGAAGGGGAAGGATATCAGGAAAAAACAAAAGACAGAAGGAAGAGCCAGAACTGGAGCCTAAACATAAATATAAATAATGCTGTCATTAATAAGGATGTTTAAAGAAGTCTGGTGATGAGTAACCGATTTCAAAGCCCAACAGAAAACAAAAGAAAGGACATTTACAGATTGATATGGAAAAAATGCATCTATAAACAAACTCCTGTCCATCAATATACACCGAGCAGCACACCAACAGGAAGCCTACAAAATATTGTGCAATCTGATGAAGCATTTAGCATTATTTATCATTCACCATTAAAGTGTCTCAGTACATTCTGATGCCAATCGCAAACCATCTTACATCTACTTAGTAAAGCACAATCTCTCAGTGCATGCTGTACAGCAATTGAAAGTTAAGTGGTTTTCTGCTCAAACTCACAAGCTTCCTAGTCTGCTCTGAAAGCTGCTAAGGCAATAGCTCCTACTGACAGCAGCAGTCACCAGGAACGAGCTGTACTCAGCCTTACCCTCACTCGGTAAAACCCGACCTATAACTGCTGCGGGTCGAAGACAAACGTGCAGAGAGCGACTTTTCCTGGAGTCCCTGTTGCTCACACCAGTTCTGCAGCAGACAGGCGAATGTCCATCCAGCTGCACGAACGGAACAGACATCCCATTGCTCCCTCCGCTGCCCCCCAGGAGTGAAGAGCAGGAAGCCCCACAGCTCGCCTTTCCCATTTTGCCACGGCTGGAGTGTATCTGATTAGGCCTGACTCGATCCACAGAAGCCAGTTCCAACTTCCCAGAAGCAAGCAGTTGATTTCCACCCATGACAGCAGTATCTGAGCAACGAAGACACAAGAAACCCAGGAGCAGAGCGATATCCTGAATCTGTAAGAGAGCAACTTTCAGGTTTCGTATACTGACACCAGGCAGTCCATTGTAAATGGTCTTGAAACGCAGCAAGCGCAGTCCTGTCTTGCACCGCACACAGGTACCCAGTAAAACTGTCTCCTTCAATGCCCTGTACTACGTGCTACGCCAGTGTTCTCTTTCGCAGCAAAATGAGAGAGTTCCACAGTTCACCACCTCCCTGTTGTGCCAACACATCTGCTTGCAAAGCCACACTGTAAATGAGATCACATCAGTAACTGGTAATCCAGTTTTCCAGGCAGGGTGGAGACCAAGCAGCCAGGAACTTCTTAAACCAGCTTTGCTGCTGGAGAAAACTTGTGTGTAATTGCACTTGGGGCAAGAAGTCCTAATTGTTCCACTGATTCACCTTCAACAGCAAGCCACCACAAACATCGAGGCTTCCTGTTCCAAATCCAGAGCACACTTCCTTGACCTCACCTACATCGGCAAGCACGCGTAATGGCATTTAGGAAGCTTGCTTCTGATGCTCCTCCTCAGGAGGAGAAGAAAGTATCCACGCGACAGTCATCAGCCACGCTGCTTAATGCTTCAGTGCATGGGGCTGAAGAGTACAAAAACCTGAGCAGAAAGGACAGCTTGTTTAGAACAAGATTACAGATAAATGCAGGAGTATTAGGGCTGGAATTTTACGTGCCCCCAGAGGCAAAAGAAATGTACAGCAGAGCTAGTTGCTGTGGGAACCACATCTTGCATGTTACACTATAACTTAAGTGTCAGGACAAAGATACAGGACAAGTTAGGTGCAAAGAAAACTCCTCCTTTAAATTTGGCAAGCGGAACAAGAAAATTTAACACTCTAACTTAATCTCCAACAACAAAAAAGCAGGTAACAGTACCTGCATTGATTTGCCATTTAAAGGCCTGGCATAAATTGGCTGGAAAACAGTGCTGGGGATCACTACACAATTTTGTGAGAATCAAGACCTGCCCCAAAGCTGATGGACACTGATGCTGAACACGCACATCTTTGAGAACCAGGAGCTGGCAGGATTCAGTGCTGCTTCTTTTAAGACATCTCGGCCGAAGCCAGCGGTTTCGGTGAGCCTGACGGTCATCAGAGCCAAGAACTGAATCTGCATCTTGTCAGTCTCTGACAAACGCAGGAAGAAAATGTGAAAGAAGAAGGAACAGCTGCTTGGATTCAGTACTTCTGGGGCTGAGGGATACAGATACAGCGAAAGAACACCGAAGTAAAGGAAAGAACAAGTTACACAAAACAAAGGAAAAGATATCCAAGTAGATTGCTGGGGTTTCTGGTTTCGAAGTTTCTTCTTAACCCTGGTTAAACCACCTCAGTACAGAGGGAGAGAGTTAAGGAAACCTGCAGTTCTTGCCTCCTTCCCTCTAGAGCACTTCCATGGATGTGTAAGGAATACAACAAGATTAAGGCAGGGAGCAAGGTAACATAATAAAGCAGCAAAACAGCCTAGTGCAGTTGAGACTGAGACATTTATAAGAGCAAATCTGAAGACTATTTTTTTTTTTCATACTTTTCTTATTATAGCTAGGAGTGGCAATGTATCCACACACTCTGCATTTTGCAATCATGTACAGCCTACCATCTCCTGCCTCTGACTTATCCCATCCTTAATTGTTTGAAATTAAGTTGTGTCTCTACAAATAAAATTAGAAAACCTCCAGATGGACCCAAAATAGCATAGCTTTATCCTAACAAAATAATTAAACATAAGCACAAGGCTTTCTAAGAACCTGTGGCTTATACTTTGATCATAGCTCACTGCTGGAATTAGTAGTGGCCAGATCAGAAATTAAGATGGCAGAAGTAGACTAAGCAGGTCTCCGCCAGGGAGATAGGACTAAAACTTGCCATACCTCCCTTTCAGTCTGGCTTGCTGAACTGCTGGCCAAGCACTTCATCAGATAATCAAGATCAAAGGCTGAAGTAAGAAGTTGATTAGATAATCTGAAAAACTTTTGGAAAATACAAGGTTTAACTATTTCAGTACAGTAATCTCCTTAGCAGACTCAATTAGGAGCCTTCAGGAAGTCAGGAGATCCAAGAGCCCTATCTTGCAACGTTTCAATACTTAAAGGATTCAAACAGTTTAAAAGTATTTTGGAAGTCTCATGTGCTGTAGGCTAGGACAGTAGAAATTGTTGTACGATGTGGCAAGCCACCACAGGCGTCTGCTTCACAGGAGCAACTGTTTTGTAGAGTTAGTCATGGCCTTGGGTCACCTGTGAAATGAGAGCTCTTGTTAAAACCAGCGAGAATTTAGAGGAGCAAACAGGTCACAATCAGAAAAAGCACAAGAACAAAAGGACAGCTGCTCCTCTTCCTACTAAGAAGCTGCGAGAGTCAGAGAGCGGGACTGGGCTTCAGATGGCTTTAAAGAGGCATGAGTAAAATCCACAACGGGAATGCCAGGGAGGCAAAGAGCGGGTCAGCAGCTGTCTAGAAATAGCCATTGGAGTTTAGTTTGGACCAAAAGGCCAGGGTGCCAAGCTGACATTGCTAAGGTTAGATCCCTACAAAACAGTTCTGTCATTGGAGGAAAGGGTCTGAAATTCCTCCTGAAGGGAACAGAAACAGCAGATATTTCACAAACCTGACTCAGGCACGCAGCACCAGACCTACAAGAGGGTGTGAGAGTAGCTGGACACACCAGCACCTCTTGTCACTCCCAGCTGGGTATCATCACAGGCACGTCTCTGCCATCAGCAACAACTCTGCGCTACGCCTGCTTTGGTGTCAAATCTGCCAGCTCAAACTGCTCTCGGCACTAACTTCAGCCAGCCTGTCTGACTTGGCTCTGAAGCAGATTAGCAGTTTTACGTGCTGCTCCCCAGAAGCTCACCAGTACGTTACCTCCTCGATGCTGACAACTGTCTAAGATAGAAAATGGTCTCTTCCACCAACATGGTACTTGCAAAGTGCAGACAAAGAGTTCAGTTTTAGCGACAACGCCCACCAGACAATTAAGCTACCTTTGAGTGCACGGGCTGGCTGCTCAGAGGAGCGAGGCACTGTCATCAGACAATAATGCTTCACAGATTTACAGTATTTTCCCTTAGAGACATTTCTAAAATACTTGCATATATGACTAGGTTAAGATTTCAACAAAAATTCAGCAATCAGAAAATAAATTAAATTGCACTTACAACAAGAAAAAAAGGCTTGCATTACAGACTGGCCCGTCTCATGGGCTGTTTATCAAAGTAATAAAGTCAGTCTAAGTAAGCTGAAATTAAAACTAGTTTCAGCCTGAAAACACATGCCAGCATACCCTGACACTGATGGAAGAGAAGCAATAAGACTCTGAACTTTAGCCCAGAAGCAATTCTCTATTACAAAAGCCATAGTCAAGACACAGAATGGACATCAAACCAGACTTCATGTGTGCTTACTGGGATGTACAAGTCTCGGGTCCATGCTCTCTGAACAGTTAGATAGAATGAAAGAGTAAGGCTGCACTCTGGTTTGGGGTTGGTTTTTTTTTTTTTGCTTTCCGGTTTATAAAAACAGCTCAAAGGTTTTTCCTGTTGAGAAACTCAGATCATTATTTTTCCCACTGGATGACAGATGACCACAAAACTAGCCACTTTATTACTGATAAGAAGTAGGCTGAAAGGAATGAGAAGCAGTTTTTAAATTACCTCTTGTTAAATACATCACTCAGCCTAAAACCAACTGGAAATTGTCTCATTATAAGTGAACGAAAAAGTTCTTCAGTCAGAAAGCTCCAATACACAAGTTTCTGCCCCCATCCTCACAATCATCCTGTAGAATTTGCAAGAGAAATGTAAAATGAGATTTCTGAAGTACAGCCATGAAAAAAAGTACAAAGTGAAAACAGCTGAAAAACACCTCTCAGGGTACCCTCCTGCATAAATAGTACTGACAGGTGATACTCAGAGTCCTTCGGTCTATTTTAGCAATTCCCCCAGCCCCCAGATGATTCATTTTAAGTGAGAAAATTTAACACTTGGCTCACGGAAATGTTATGGGGGCAGAGGGTTACACTGCTACTAGTCCATCTTTTGTTGTACGACCCTAGTCTTCAATGTATGCAACAGAGTAAGAAGCAGTGAAATTTCACAGTACTACTGCACTAAAAGTGCCCCACTTCATGCCAGAGCTGCACAAGGGTCAATGATCAGTCTAAGGAAGATGGCCATTCAAAGTGAATATTAAATGACAAGCAGGTCATCATTCACACCATCAAGAGCCTGGTTCTGAAGCAATGATTATTTTTCCAGACATTTTCCGCTGTGGTCTTCGCATTTGTGGTGCCTTGATAATTAAAAGATTGTCCATGAAGGGTCTGATTTTTTTCCACCTTTACACAAAGAAGAACCTCACAAAAAATGAGGACAAACAGAAACAACATTTGGAGGTTTAAGGATGAGCCTGACTTGGTTCTGACAGAAAACCACTGTGAGAATAGCTGTGCGTTTTCTTCAAAGAGGTTGTGCACTCTCCTGAAAAAGGCCAAGAAGATGGGTGCTGCCTCTCTTGCATCCCTGAAACACCATTTCCTCACACTGTGGAAACCTTCCCATAAATACACTTTTTACATACACAGCAAAACTACTTGCACTAAGCTGGCAGGGGCTTCTTTTCTACACAAACAGCCACCATATCTTTAATGACCTGCTACATGTGCCTCCAAGAAAAGAGGGAGTATTGCTTAATGACACATGAGACATTAAAAGCCCTTTAAGACAGACTTCAGTTGGCACAAAATTTGATTTCCCCCAAGAGAACTGCTAAAATTCTCTGAAGATGATCTTCAAAGACACATGTTTTATGGTCGTTTGTCGAGCTCCTCTGGAAAAAGCCAGCAGGTTTAGCCAGATTTTTCCACATCATCTTCTCGCATTTTACAGTCCTCAGTATTAATCCAAGAACAAAGAAGCCAAGAAGTATTTTTAAAAAGCGAGAAAACAGGCGGGTTTTTTTCAGCTTTTGATTCCTTTTCATTAGCTTGCCAGGAAAATCATGTCTTCCTAAAGACAGGCCTAAGATGTAGCAACAGTCCTCTGTGTTATCATCCAGAAACTTGATTCCATTTCTTGTCTTGACTGTAACTTAAACAGGGATCCTGGAAAATACTGTGACATCAAATAAAGCATTACTGATAAGACGTTTTCAAACTCTCCCAAAAGCTATTTTTCCAATGTCTGAGAGAATAAATGCAGAAAAGGCAAGTTCCCTGGCTCCGTGTTAATGGGGTAGTAATATGAAATTGCCCCAAGTATTCCCAGTTATTTTGTCAAGCAGATCAAGTGGACAAAGTAACCCAAGCTCTAGAGGATTGATGCTACACAAATCAAGCTGCACCCACTCTGATGTTCTCCTCTCTTTTTAAGGCCATACCCTGACATTTTAGAAGTAGCTCTGCCCAAAATAGAGGTGTTTTAGAATTCCTCACAAGGGCAGCCAACATGTAAATCAGTAAAAATCAACAGAACGGCTGGTTACCAAGAAGCCATCAGCACCATGCAGGCCTCCAAGTGAGAAAAAGGTCAAGGCCTTGCAAGAGGAGTTGCAGTTCTCACGATAAAGCTAGTGGGAATGGTTGGGCTCAGTGCAGTTAGTTGTGCACTTCTCCAGTTCAAAAGCTTATGCTAGGCTTACAGAGCAAGATGAAGAAACATTTGTTAACATGACCTGAGAAGCACCATTTTGGACCCATCATTTGAGAAAATGACAAGGAGATTTGTTTTCTAGAAGTTTAGGATAGTTCCAACAACTACGCCTGCATTTAAGTTTCTCTTGTCAGTGTCTGAAGTCACACGCTCCAGTTTTCAAACACTCAAATGAGTCATTCAGCAAACACATTCAAAGTAACTCTACAAAATACTGTCAAAGACACAAAATAGGAGGGGGGAAAAAAGCTAGCACAGTCATGTGGTTAGGTGTTACTACTGATGTGCATAACATGAAAAGCTATTTCTGAGCTGAAATGGCTTAAGTTAAATATTGTTATTCAAATATCTCAATTCACAAGTGGGAAGCTTAGGAAGTAAACAAGCAAAAGGGTATTAGAGGAAGACAGCTTCTTACGTGACCTTTTAGCGTAAAGAAATTGGACCACTCACCTCCACTAAGTAACTTCATCACCAGCCACAGCTCATCTTTCACCACGAACGATGTGTAGTAAGATACAATGTTGGGGTGATGGCACTGACTCATGGCTTGAATTTCTTTCTGTAAAGAAAAATAAAGCATTATCAGTTGGACTCAGTGATTGTTATTCCTCAGGCACAGAAGTTATCTTCCTCAAGAGACAATGTTCAACGAGGGTGAGAAGAAAAAGGATACCTAGAAGCTAAACGTAGAAAACCCAGAAATACTGAACACGCAGCCTGCATCATACTAGGGCCCCAAGGTGTTTTAGGGTGCTCTTCCTGTCTGTCTAGAAGAAAGAAAAAGTTGACCAAAATGCCCCTGGCAAGGGCAACAAAGCGGTCATAACTGAAACACCCACATGCAAATACAACGCTGTATTCCCGAAAATTCACACCAGTTTATTACCTAAGAAGCTCATGCTGACTCCTCCTTTCAGTGAGACATGACACAACAGATGCTGAAACTGCTGAAGATTATCATTTGGATAAGAAAGGAAAATATTTGCCTCTAAGAAAAAAGAAAGGTCTCTTATTCCTAATGTTTCTTCCGAGCAGGAAAGCAGATGGCTCAGCTCAATCAGGCTGAAGGCACAAAGGACAGCTCTATCTTATGTCATACTGCAAGAAGAGGGAAATCAGTTTGAGATTAGAAAGTCGCTAGCTACTACGGATGGAGTGCAATACGAAATATGCTCAGACATTAAATTGTTTGAGTGTTAATTAAGGGCTGAGGTTTTCCAGGTTACAGGGGGACCACCACCACAGAAAGCACTGACTGATTTTTCACTATGGAAGCACAAATCACCAATTTGCACAGAAATCCTCGCAATTTCGTGACTGTCCACAGACAAAAGCCAGCCATTAAGCCAAGCCTGGCACCGTGCACTACACCCAGCTGGGCCTTTGTGCTTCAGCCAAGCCCCCCAACCTGCCAAGCTGTACTCTCCAGCATCACCCATGCCAGACACTGATCCCTGATACCCTGAACTTCAGGAATGTCTTGGTTGAGAGCAGAAGATGTGGATGACACTTACTTTTCAAAGGTTTAATCACTGCTCACTGTCAGCCCCCTGCCCACGACACAGACTCAGCCAAGTGCCATAATCCCAAACACTGCGAAGGAGGAGAGGAGCAAGGGCCCATCACACCTCCCCCTCAGCACAAGACCTCCCTGGTATCAAAGTACAAGAAAATGTTGTGAGAAGGATTCCCCTGTGTCTAGGACACCCTTCTCCTGCTACGTACAAAGCTCTGCTTGTGACTGAGTGTAGCGTAAAGGCACACTGCTTCCCCCTTGGCAAGGGTTTAGCTGGCAATGACAGCTACAAAAAAACCATGCTAATGTTGATTTCTCCACTTTAGTACTGCTTTTCAGGGAGTAGGTGCATTTGAGGAATTAAACGCAATGGATTCCCCTTTCTGCTTCCCCAGAAGAGGCATCGACTTTCCAGGAAGCTCCAACAAGCAGATTAAAGCAGAATCCTTCTAAACAGGAAAGGATATCTGAAGAGTGGGCAGTAGGCTATTCATCTCAGGGCAGCATACTCATTGACTAAAAACCACTCTGAAAATAAATACAGCCTGAAACAATATCCTCTGCTTACTCTGACAGCTCCAGCTCCCTTCCTTGCAAACACTCCCTTGTGTCAAGCTATTTTTCAAAAAGGAAATAAATCAGCACCTTTGGAGCTTTCTAAGGTCTTTAGTTAGGTTTCTTCACAATGAAGGAAAATCCCCCACCAGACAAAGATGGCAACAAAAACATTCTTTTCACTTCCCCGCCTCAAATTTCTAACAGGGCCTGGATGGGAACTGGGGCCCTGGGTAAAACAGGTCAGGCTCAGTGACTGGTTCATGCCTTCCATCACACTCCTTGCACAAAATCCAGTTGGTTGGGAAGCGCTGGGCTGCTGTCTGTAAACATAAGCGCAACACTTCTGATTCACACAACCTTTCCAAAACTCATTGAGTTCAGAGTTTTGAACTTCTTTGCTTATCCTAGGACCATTTTGGACTTGCTCAGAGCACTGGACTGAGCCCCTAGTTAAGGGATCCATAAACCGGACACAATCTTGGTCCCTGAGCCTGAAATTAGCATTTTAATTTAAAGCCTAAAGCTTCAAACTAACTTTAAAGATGATTTTTTTTTCTTTTAAATGTGCAAGCAAAATCCAGGTGCCTAACTTCACTCTCCAACAACTAAAAAAATCACACGGGCACAAGTGGCACCAGAGGGAACACGGCTGGAAAGCAGCAAGCAGGACGCTGACTGGTGAATCACCCCATCAGCCAGACCTGCCCCAAATCCACCATTTGCAGAAAAGATCTAGAGAAGCTGTTTTCACTTTTTCTTAGCTAGACCACTCAAAATACTTTGAACCAGCTTCCTGGGAGATCAAGACAGTAGAAAGAAGAAAGACATATACACAAACACTGTATATTTTATATATATTAGTGTATCCCACCAGAATTCATTAGACAGTGAGACAAAGTCTGGATCAAGTTTACTTAGGAGCCTAGACCTGATCAGATCTTTGCCAGTCTAGCGGCTCTGTACTAGAGCATTTTTCAGGCATTCCGTGACACTTAGTTACTATTTTATTATTTTCCAAGAACTTCCTCTCTCATTCATTACCACAGCCTGCTCCCCAGGCTGAGCAGTACATTTTACAAAAAAAGATGTGGAAAATGTTTACAAAAAAAGATGTGGAAAATAATCACAAACCTGATCTATGCAATACAACACCTCCTTCTGCTAGTGGATGTGTAACACAGGCAGATTAAACCATTTCTCACACAGTGCAGCACAGCTCTGAATAATTAATTGCAGCACAGCCCATGATTTCCAGTGTTTTTACATTATTGCCAATAAGAAAGAGCAGCGGTCAAGCAGACTTTCCCTCTCAGCCATACACACCCATCCCATTTTCAATAGTTTTCTTGGCTAGTCTCACAGCAGGTACATCACAGCTTCGTTCCTCTTCACCCCCACAGAGGGTACCGCCATCCTGGAAGCTCAAGACATACAATTATTCTAACTGATCGAGACAAATCAGTGGGCTTTGCAGTTAAAACATTTCCTCGTATAACTGAAACCAAGCCAGTCCTGTCATACATACAACAGTCTCTGCTATGGCAGTACAAACGCCAGGGTGGAAGAACTGTAGTTCAGGCAGAAATCCCAGTCAAGGATCACCAGAGAGCTCTACTCAAAAGGACACTTAGAGAAAAGGGAGCAGGAGGGGACAAAATGCAGCAACAGCCCTTCTGCGTGTAGCAAGCGCAGCTTTGATACCATTTCTAAAGCTTTTCACAGAGTTTGCCGCTCTTCAAACATGACAAAGTCACAGCAAGTAAAGATTTCCTCTCCCTACCTCCTCCCTAACAAGACTGCTACCCCCAAATTACACGAAGAAATAACCGAGTTGCGACTGTGCTCCCCTCACTTTCACTAGCACCAAAACTATATCGGAAGACTCCTAATAAAAATCTCAGCGATTTCTACACTACTGCAATAATGTCAGTGCTAAACATCAGAATTTATTTGGACTGCTACATACAAGCTTTAAGCTGCAGACGTTGCTTTATTCCCGCCCTGCCAACAGTCATGGGTGACTTGATACAGAGCCCTCAAACCATCCGCAGATCCAGAGATCTTCCACCCAGTCGCTTACGCACCGACACTCCTCACACTAGATGGCTTCAGTGATGAGACACAGCCTTACTGCCAATTCCTCATGGCAGGATCCATAAGCTACACCTCCTTCTGCTCAGCTACAGAGAATGAATTAGCGACAAGAACATGTCCAGACACAGGCAATGGTTTGGAGATGGTTACGTGCTCACCCTGGGCTAGATATTTAAAATATCTGTACTGTCAAATACCAAAAGCAAATAGACTGGGATTAGCTATAAAGGCCTCCATGTCTTCCATTAAGGGTTCTGATGAATGTTTCTAGTAATCCTGCAGGCAATAAAAGACGCATTTCAAGGCTTGCAAAACACTACTAAAGCTGCTGTGAAGTTTAATTTACAATCATAAGAAACCTATTAGTCTCCTGTAAGTCAGGCATCCTTCTGGAGATCTGCTGTTTCGGAAGCGCGTTTATTTGCCCACTGACATCCAACTGAAGTAGAGTTACGAGGAGCAGAGATACAAAGCTGGTAAGGCTGCAGCTAAGCTACTAGGCTGAACTTTCTTAACTGGTATTTTCTGTTCACATCATCACTTTCTACTCCTTGTGTTTATTCGCCCCTGAGGCATGTTTCAAAGACACTTGTTCTCAAATACAACAGTGAAAAATGTGCTTTATTTAGATTTACTTCCCACATGTTGACAAGAACTCAAGAGATACAACACAGCAGCAGTCTGCTTTTATATGGCTACCTGCCGCTTCACAGGAATCCAGAAAGCTGTCAGCCTGGCTATCCCATTCGCAACACAATAAATCACAACAATAAGAGAATTGAGGAGGGAAGGCACGCCCCGGGGGGGGGGAAATCAAAGCAGGTCAGGTGTGATCTCCCCCCTGAAAACACAAATGCTTCAACTATGGCTGGCAAAGAACTTACACCTTGAGATTTCTGCTGAGAGATAAGGCATTAAAGCTTCTCTTCAACCTTTTAAAGCAGGATTTAGAGCTCCAGTCCTACAGGCAGCCATAACTGTTCAAGTTTTGCTCCAAGTGAAATTCCAATGATTTAACTAAAAGGTTGTAAAAATGAGAAGATTAATTAATTCCCCTTTTTAAACATCAGCATAAAAAAACCCTTGTTCTTCTACCATAATCAACTTGAGAAATATTTTTTGAAGGAGATGGGGAAAGAGCACAAAGCTCAAAATCAGAGATTCTGATCTAACTTCCACCTCTGGATTATTCAGTTCAACTCCTTACCTCAAGATGTGGCTACAGGAGATAGACTGGCACAAATAAAAAGGGGTTAAATTAGCCCGTCCAGACCAACAGCGGATAAAAAATTATTCTGAAAGGGATAAAAAGTCTTCATCCATAAATTAGTTAATCTTAGGTGATGGGAACAAACCACCCCTATGGCAAGTCACTCAGCAGTTGCCCATTTCAATGGCTATTCTTCAGTGGTTGTTCCCTCTTTCAAGGTCTGCAGTATCAAGTGACAAAATACTGAAGGAAGCAAATGTTTAAAACTGTTAGGGTGTAGCAATTCATACGCACCCATTTTTTACTGGTTTCAGCCACAAAGCAAATGGGCGAGTGACTGACTCAGCTCCTAGACACAAGCGAAGCCAGCTTTACCCACTTTGCCAACTAACATATCACTGACCCTTACAGTCGTTCATACCAATACCCAGTGTTTACAGCTCAATAACGCCTCAAATCTGTGATTAGTCCATGCAGTCAATTGCAAACTCTCTGAAGTTATTTTCAGGCACCATCTCATGTTCATACAGTACAAGTGGAGGAAGACATCGTGCATTAGGAATTTCACTCACCATTAATCCTGATGTTCACACTGAACTTTGCAAAAACAAAAAAAAAACAAAAAACCACCAACTTCAACTAGCACATTAAGGTTTCTTTTGTTGCTGCTTTGAGAAACAATACGACCAAGGTGTACTCAGGTTTAAGTATTCTGTAAAGCTGCAATCTCATCATGCAAGAAACACATAACATGGCACATCAAACAACCGTGCAGAAACCACATAGTATACATCAGACTCTCTGGTCCTGACACTTCGGGACTTTTGCCCCCAGAGCAAGTTTAAAGGTCCTCAGGACTGGAAATGGAATTATAATGGCAATTCCCATAAGATGACAGGCATGGATGAAATGTCTGTATTACTTCTACAGCAGTCTGCTGCTTTGTTCCCAACAACCTTCTAGTGTGGTTAATCCACTTGTAGGAACTGCTCTGTCAGATCAAAGCCAGTTCAATATCCTGTCCAAGTCTTCAAAAGAAGGTGTAAAACCCTATAACAAGCAGTTACACGATTATCTGCCCAGAGGGAAGACTTCTGACTAAGCCTGGGCAGTTAACAGTTGGCTTATGCTTTAAACCAGAGGAGATCATAATCCTTTTTTTAAATCCTATCTAATTTAACCTTTTCAACTATAGGTTGATTTATTTAATCTCACACAATGTTTGATCTCCATATTATTGGCAGAAAGCTCCCCAGGTAAATTCCATGAAATTCAAAAGGACATTTCTTTTTACTATAGTTAAACTTATTCCCTCGGCCTCCTTAACTGCATTCTGACCATACCTTCACTTCACTCCACTTCTGTGTAGACCTGCCAGGCTGAGTCCTATCAGTCTTTGGACTAGGAAGAGTTTGCAGTCCATTCCGAGGAGCAGCAACGCTACATCTCCCATGCTCCTTCCTGAACCCATCTCCTGGTGAATCATCCTAGGAACTAAACAGGCAGCAGTTCCCCCCAGCTGGAAAAGCCCAGTGTGAAATATCCCTTAGCTTATGTTTCCTGCTCTGCCGTTCAACATTCCTGCGAACTGCTAAGCTGACAACCCACGTCATCTGCTACTCAAAGCATAGAGGAAAAACCCATCTGGACAAACGAAAGCTAGCTCAGTTTTAATCGCTTGGAAATGAAGGAGAGTTTGCTGGACAGAGGGGAGATTTAGGGTCTTTTAGATCAATAATTCTTTAAAACAAGAAAACACTTATACAAGAAAAAAAAAAGCTGGAGGCATGGTTATTTTGAGGGAGATGTTATATCAGTGTGGTTCAAGGATCGGCAACAGCAGCAACACAACCAGCGTCCCAAAAAGGAAAGGTAAGAGCAAAACACCAGTGAACAGTGTCCAGCTGTGAAATACACCACACGAGCACACTGTTTTCAAACCCACACCAAATGCTGCATAACTTTGTTAACTACTGTGGGTTGCAAGACAAGCAAGAAGTGTAACTTTAATAACAAAAAGTCCAAGACAAATTGTAGACAATGCTGTACTTGACCACTCGTCCTTACACTCCACTCCCAGTCATGCTGGTGAGCAAGAATCATTATGAACTATATTGTACTTCCCTTACAGCTGAACCCCACCTATCATCTAGAAAACATCTGGGAGCATTCAAAAATATATAGAAAAAAGACTGAAATCAAGCACTGAAATCAATTTGTGACTGACATCACCTGATTCAGTGGCTGGGCTACAAAGAGGCACATCTCTGCACTGCATTACTTCTGCCTGTCTACGTTCTTTACAATAGCTACTAGCACTTCTGCAGAAAAGCTGAATGCCCTTAACTTGCTTTGCTCATGATGCAACACAATTGTTCCTTCCTACACTTCTGTACCCTGTAGCAGCAATAAATTAATCCATTGCAGTAACCTAAACTGTCATGCAGCAGTTGCAAAGTGTGCAGGTTATCCCTGACAACCCACACGGCTCAAGTGTATGTCAAGATACACAGATCAAGATCAATACCCTAAGCATGGCGTCTCCACAAGCTACGAGCTGCTCCCAGATTCCCTGGCCGCTGGGCACCTGCTGCTATAGAAGCTTAAAGGAAGCTCAAGGCTACTCCTCCACTCAGCTAGCGATAGAGCACTCACCGTGCATTTCCTAACTGCACTCCAAACCAACCTCCTTCTTCCCCTCCACCCGAGGAATAGAAGCGCCAGCCACTACGCACTATGGACACTGAAAGAGCCACAGAAGAAACAACTCATCCTCATCAATGGCTAGAACTGTTTGCTGCTCTCCCTACCCTCTCCCAAGCACCATGACACTGTTTTACCCTCATCCCTACGCAGATTCTGCGAATAAACAAGCTGGCTTCAGTAGAGAAGTCTATGGGTCTGAAGCACTGTTGAAACAGAAAAAAATAAAAAAGGATTTAAGTACAATTTTCTGTTTTCCATCCGACAGCCTGATGACTGGGCAGTGCTGTAACACAAGAGCACTGCCCTGACCCCAGGCAGTACATCAAAGTTTACCGTAAGCTGACTATTGTGCTCTGATACCTTCAGCACAGTAGAAGGATAATGGACCTAATAAAAACCCAAGTTCACGGGTTATTTTAACTGCATTAGGGAAGAGGAAAAAGCAAGGAGGGGGCCTAAGATACCCCAGTTTGAACTCATTTCTCTTCACACTTGCTTCTTAAAACCACTGTAATCTTCAAGGACTTGCATTTATGTTTTTTGGAAGAAGGAAAAACAAACACCAATCCTGCAATAAGAAGTAGTTGTTCAAAGAAAGGTAATTAAACTGATCAGGGAAACTGCCATGAGGGGAGACTACAAGACTGAAAAGCTTGAGAGTATTTACTTTGGGGAAGAAGCAAATGTGGAGACAAGATAAAAAGTAGGGCAGGTAAGAGCAGAGAGCAGGGAACCTCCATCCTTTTGGCTCTCACACGAGGAAATGACATCTAATAAACTGGTGGATTCAGAACAAACCCAGGGAAAACATTTTTTCACACAATACAGACACCTTGGCGACCACTGCCCCAGGGAGCTGCTACAGCTCAGAACCATCCTCTTCCCCCCTCCACCCCTCCATGATTTTAAGTTCAAGAATATCTATAGCTGCATTTTAAAGAGCTTTCAGAAATAATTAAGAGATCAGCTTAAAATTGGATAAGTAAAGCTCAACTGTTACAGGTCCAGACAACAACCTGTTTGGGGAGAAATTATCCCAAAATTGCCCATAGCTTGATTCTTCCACTCTCCTCTGAAATACCAGCTATTAATCACTTACCCGTGCTTCTTAAATCACGTACAAGTTTTCTAGAGGGGCTACAAAACTTTGTGGGCACAACTAAAGGCATGGCACAGAGGCTTATTTCAAAGACCAGGCTCACAATCTGCTTTCTGGGGTATGCAGAAAAGGAGAACCACTCACCGACCACCCTTAGGCCTTACCCTCCTAAAGGAGCTATACGACACCGTTAGAATAAAATCTTTGCTATTCTTCAGCCTGAAATATGGCTTCTGAGGAGATATTGACTGGTTTGGTTGAAGAACAGTTTATCATCAGGATCTCTCGCCACTTTTGCCCAGCCTCCTGGCCTAATGTCTCACTACTAAAGCAGTTCTTTTTATAGGCCATGCCCAAGTTTGTCAGTTGGAGTCATTTAACGCCTGCATTGCTGCCTGTAAAATGCTACAAGGCAAGTCATGAAAAGTCTGTTTACTGACAGCAGGTATGGGAAGACCTCAAATTCCTGCCTCCATCCCAGACACTAACGAACAGTATTTCATACATGATGTCAAGACATAAACGTTTGCTTTCACAGCAGACCTATGCACAAGCCTACACCAGGACCTGCACCAGATGTGGTCACAAAGCTGGAAGCTTTGGAGAGCTGACAACAGCAATTCATTGCAGTCCTGTCCATAACTAGAAAAATCATTTGGAGGAATGGGTCAGCCAGAGATTTAAAATATGCAATTAGAAGTACTTATCTAAAATTAGATGCCAACTCTCCACAGCGTATCTGTCTGAACTTAACCCTTTTTGTTAGTAATTGCCAATTCCAGCTCTCTCAACTACTACACCATGACCATTCAGTCAGGAATACAACTGAGGCAGAGCAGTATGTACAAGCCACTTATAAGATCTGAGAAGAGTACCAAGGGATAGTATCAGGACAAAAAGACCTGACGGGAAAGGGAAGAGATCTCGAACTCCTACACTAGCACGAGCCATAAGAGGATTTGAAGGCAGGTCATCTCAAAAGTCCTACATGCAACCCTTCACACACACTAAAATGTGACAGCTTGGATGAAGTCGTTCCTCACTACAAGAGCAGATTTGCAGGCACCTGTAATGGTAAAAATAGCATTAGTCACTAGATGGAAACTGGAACTGTGGTTCAGGTGACTTGCTGAAGATCATACACGTGTAGAGCCAGCCAGCACTCCTGAATTCTCTCTTCTACTTCCTAATTGCAATCACCAAAACAAAAGCCTGGGTTAATGCTACAGAAGCTGTCAAGATGCAAGTGGAAAGACAAGACAGGTAGGATTAAAAAAATCCTAGAGAGTTGCTTTAAAAGGAAAGGCAATACAAGGCCTCATCTCCCCACCTTCCCTCAACCCCTGCCAGCTAGTATTTACTATGGAAAGTTTTACCCGAGAGAGCTTTCTCAGCTCCAGTAAAGACGCCTCAATGTTCACAGGAACGCCTGTTTCTGCCTGGCTTAAATCCAGGGACCTTCCACACATGAGGTGGATGCAACAGCTGCTGCACGACAGAAGCACCAGCTCCCACACACAGAAAAGCAGAAGACGAAGCCCATACAAGTCAGATGAGAAAAGGAAATTTTAGTTACCACAGCTACCTGCCAGAAACTGTTTTCCATTCAGAAAGTCTTGAGAAAAAAAAAGGCACACGGCAGAAGAAAATTACAGAGCTACAGCTCCAAAGGACTCTACCTCCCGTCCTGAACTCAGAAATAGTGGAGGTTTCCATACAGCAGCCTGCAACATGAGGGAGTGATCCCTCAGCTGGCATCAATACCAGAAAGCAATTAGGAACAAGAGCTAACTCATTCAGTTTTTCTCTTCACAGGTGAAGGGGGAAAAAAGTAAAGAACTGTAAGGAAAGGAAAAGAAAGCAAAACTATTCCCTTAAATTTTAAAGATTCCGGAAGCACGTAGCTCTGGATCCCCCTCAAACTGCAGAGCTGTCGTGGGTAGAGCTGAGCTTCACACTTGCATGTTAACTCCGTTTAAAACAAAGGGATTATACAAAGTGCTTAGCTCTAAACAAACAGCCTGCAGTTCTCTAATAGTTCATCTTGCTAACATTACATACTGTGTCCCACAACCAGGACAACTGAACTGTCTCTAGTGAAATCAGTCAAGTCCTCTCACACCACCTCAAGAAAGGTTAAGGCACTTAGCAAACGCGGAGATTATGCAAACAGAAATACAACCCCCCAGACAATTTGATTGCATACCAGGAGTTCATCCATGCTTGTCTGACACTTCTCCAGATTGATCCGTTTAATTGCCACCTTCTCTTTCTTTGGAGCGCAGAAGGCTGCCTGCACCACTGCAGTTGCTCCACTCCCTGTGGGTGAAAAAAATTAGTTAGAAACATCTTACAGGACTTCTGCAGAAAGGGAGGGAGGTCAGATAACAAAATCACGAGTGCTGGTGAGTAAAGGCAGCAGGAGCCAGGTGAAAACCCAGCGAAGGCAACCCCCACAGCCACTCCAGGTCTGGGCAACTCTGTGCACCGGCTCAGCTGCAACATCGAAGTACTGGGCTAACCGAACAAAAACAAGTGGATCTTCACGATCCCTTGCAAGGATCATTATAGCTCCGCAGACAGAAAAATAAAAAACAGTATCCAGCTTACTTATAACAGAGGAGTGATTCTTCTTGTGTGCTTTTAAACGAAAGGCCACTGAGGTCAGACAGACTTTTAACCTGATGTGTTCACCCAAAGTGTCGAAACAACCCACGCTCTTTGCCACCAACACTAATGAGATTCTTCAAATATTTTTATGTCCTAATTGCTGTTCTCATCTCCCCTCATCTTATGCAAAGACAAGAGGTAGGCTTCACTCAAGCCTGTTCAGCTCCAGTTCTCATATCGTAGCACACCGCCTTGGTGTCTGAGTTGAAAACCACAGCCAGAGAACGTTTAAATTCAAATAGGGAAAAAAACACTGTCTTTTAATGTACAGTTGCTCAAATGGCTAGAAGTAAGGATAGAATTCTGGATTTCAGCTGCTCAGCAATATCATATCCTTTGATATCACAGGGATTTTGCAACAATGAGACTTAAAATCTAGTTGATGTTAAAGCTGTATTTGTCGGCTTCCAGAAACAGCTGCAACATTCACATCTCATCAACAGGATGGCCTTACTGCTTTATTCTCTACCCTGATCTTGCTTCCCCAAATTTCCACGCTTCACTGGAAAGGAACACATTGAAATGAATAAAGAAGGGAGTGGGACAGGTAGAAAAGATAGGAATAGCTTCTTACTGCCAATATTCTTAAAAGTGTTATTAAAAATAAACCCACAGCAATTTAGTTTATTATCCCAGGCATAACTCTTGAGCCCATTTGAGCTGATGAGGGAGATGAGAACAGCTATTCTGCATTTTGGAATAACACACGTATTTTACGAGATTCTCCTATTCTTAACACTGTAAAAACTGCTTCCAGATTCTGCCATACAGGTCAAGCACTTTTTTGAAAACTACTTTTTTTTCTAGTATGTTCAGACAAACTGGGGGCAAAATCTTTCAATCTTCTCTTCAAACAAAGGCTGCTGAGGCTCCCTACAACCACCACCAATGGCCTTCCGCAGTAAGTTCCACCAAGTCACAGCCAAACTCAAAATGCCAGGTGGGGGAAAGAGCTTGAAACCCAGCCCTGAAAGACACAGGAAAGACTGCTCCATCCAAAGTCACACTGAAATAAATTACAAAGCCCTGAACTACGGGACTCCGCTCCTCTAATCGTCAACCAGCACCCGCCACAGCGGAGCTACAGGAGTTTCACTTCACTTTATATGGCATTGCAAGTGTACCCTGGACAACAGCATCAGCTCATCAGTTGATTCCCTGCACTTAAGAGTTTACATTTTAACAGCAGAAGGCAGCAATGCACAGAACACAAAAAGGCAAGGTTGCTAAAGCTGTACTATTTCATGAAGCAAATGGGTTTTTAAGAAGTTCAAGACTGAGGCCATTTATTACTTGCACGCATATTACTTTTCAGAGACTATTCATCGCACAGGGCAAAACAAAGCTACCAGGAGAAGCTTCGGTGGAAAAAAAGGATAGCAATAGGGGCAAGAATATTTACAAGGGACTTCGGAAATGAAGTTTCAGTGTCATAAGCAAGGTCTTGAGCAAAGGATGGAGATGATGGAAAAGTTTAGGCAGACATTTAACAAAAAAGGACTCAGAAAAAGCAAGGGGAGGAGGCTTTAACAGCGAGTTTGGCTAGACTGCAAGGAGTACGGCTGAAATACACAATATTACACAGGGGACAAAAATCCCAAACAGAAACCTCCACACCCACTCCCTGTGGTCGTTTTGCCCAGCAGGTATGAGGTGCAGGAGCTGCAGGACTCCAACCTGAAAGCAGCAGCCCCAGCACAGGGGTATTCCCACCCACTGGGAATCCTGGGTTGCACTGACCTGCTCCTCTCCACCCAGTACCTGCTTCTCTAAATTTTTCTGCAGCTTCTTGCAGGGGGGGGGATAAAAGTGAAAACACATAAAGTAACTCAAGATAACGACAGCAAAGCATACAGAAGTGGTGACAAAAGGCAGGAGAAGTGAGTTTGCGTTTCCCAGCACTGCTGGTCTCCCTAAAGCAATAGCCTTTTGAAAGTCAGAACAAAAAACAAACACTTGTGCCTGTATTATTCCTTCGGAAAGGGTTAGATCCCAGAAGAAACGTTGCTGCTTACACATTCAAAGCACCAGTATCATGATTCCTTTCTTTGGATGTCTTGGTGCATAGTAATAGACAGAGGCTGAAAACACAAGCCAGATGCTGTAAGAATATATGAGGATGCACCTCAACTGTCTTGTCACGCAGCCCTTTTCACTCTTCAGTCAGTTTTGCAGTGCGTATTTTCATCTCTCAAGCTACCTGCCCGGTCCTCATCACCACAAGAGTATCCAGAAAGAGTCTTTGAGGACAGATATCTCGGACACTCCATAGTTTCAGCATATACCTGCTTCCCCCCACAACATGATGTACCGGGATTTCTGTGCCAGTTAAACCCAGCTGGTGTAGGCATGACTGGCAGAGATGCTTCTTGCAATCCAGGCGTGATGCCACTACTGTACACCAAGTCTTTCACAAGATGACAGTGAAGTCCAGGCTTTTATAGAAGTGACTACACAAAGAACAGCTTTGTGTTTGTTTTTTTCTGTTGTTTGTTTTTTTTAAGATGTTACTACCAGAAACAATAGATGCAGCCTAATTAAACGCAGGACCATACATGCCGCAGTTCCTTCCCAGTCCTCAAGCCTGCCTGATCAATGCTTGCTAGGACTTCAGGGCAAAAACTGCTTCTCAAAAAGTGTTTGGACAATGCCCCAGCCTACAGGGACCCAATCTGTTATGGGTGTACGGCATTATTTGAACAGTAACAAAATTCCAAACTAAATCCTTCTGGGCACATGGCAGGGAATCATCCGAACTCGAGACTCCTCCCATTTAATTCCCTGCTGCTCCTACTTCTCTGGCAGCTCTCTTCAGTTCGATCACCACCTGCTCTCCCCACTCCCCCCTCTCCCACTAATTCGTCATTTCTTTCAGCTCCTCTGTAGCACTTAATTACAGAGAAACAATGAAATCTCAAAAGCATATCAAGCAAGGATTAATCCAAGCTGCAGCACGATGTGCCACAAGCAAGCTGCTCTTTGGTAGCAGCGGCGGCAGCGTGCCATGCTTCTGGGACAGAACAAAGACAGGTTTCCATGCTTCCTTGAAGAGTACAGAAAACATAGCAACACGGCCACTCCAGGCTTTGCAGCCATACAATTTGTTTGTGAAATTCCAGGGTGGCAAGAGAAAGAAAGGAAAAAAGGTGTATCAAAGCTAAACACATTGCTAAGTGAAAACAAGCACAGATAGAGATGATAACATCAACGGAGAAAAAAAATAAAAAGCCTGGCAAGGAAGTTTTTTAAATTTTAGGAGCAGGTAACAAATATATGGGGAAAGTGGGGAGTGAAGCTGTTTCCCTGGCTGCTATGAACCACCTTCAACGAGAAAAAAACCTACAAGAGCAGCTTGTGCTAGGGTAGGACAACTTGGACAAAGCAACTCTCTGCTGCAATCAGAGCCAGCTGCAGTCCAGCACGCTGCTCAGCTGCAGCGCCATGGGCAGCACTGGGTTAATGTTCTCTGTCTAACTTGCTCTGTTCACCGTTGCTCCCCACCTCAAGACACTGATCAAGGTCAGTGCCGAGGCTCTTCCCTCCGCGTTCCTCAAGATCAGCTTTCGGAGAAAATTCGCTCCCTAGTTAATCTCTTCCAGCAGAACGGCTTAGCAAAACAATGAAAACTGGGCACGGCCACATGCTCGCTGCTTTATTCCTGAAAAGCAGGAGAGTATTTTGTTGAGGGCTGAGGGGGAGGAAAGAGACCCCAAGTGGGTATTAGGATCTGTTTAATACCCCCTGCTTTCGCCTCTGTAGGCTCTCAGATACAGTTCCAACCCTCAGGATAGCAGCTGCGAAATTCCTGCATAAGAGGGTCACGACCTGCTTTAGGAAACACTGCCTAAGGAGGAAAACGTACCCTTTCTAACCCTTGCTTCTTTCATGTCTGTGATTAAATGGTTCTTTCTGAAATAAAACCAACCTCTGAAACGATGAAAACAGCCCAACCCAAAAAGTCCTCAAGCACGCAGACACCGAAGCCTGATTTCCCAGAGTATCTCCTCTGGTCCTCTGATCCATGCTTCCTGTACCTTCAGCATCCAGAGCGCCAGCCTGAACTTCTCCTTAGATTGAGACAAATTCCCTGCAGAAGTCCACTGACAGCCTTCAAGGGAGGCTGCACGCCACCTCTTCTGCAGTCACTTGCTGTCACATAACTCATATGAAGCTTGCTTTTTTTAAAAAAACAAAAAAACCTCCAAGAACTCTGTTAATGGCAACCAACGATTTCAAGGCCATTTGGAGGAGTGGAGAGACAGGGGACTGACCTGAGGCCACAGCCCGTTCAAATACACTTTGTTTCCAAAGGTAACAGAATCTTTGCAGCCACGTAAGGACATTGCAGCTCTCCCAGTCAGACTGGGATGAATTGCACTGATGCCTCCTCCCAGGCAAACGCAATTGAAGCCAGAGGTCCTTTTGGCAGAGATATCTCCTTAAGCAATGGGAATGGTTATGCCAAACCATCACAAGACAAACATCAAATCCTGGCTCTAGAACTGTATTCGCCCACCATGTGCAATGGCAATTCAAAGTAGCTACACAAGAAGAGTCGTCTCAAAACAGGGTGGCCCAAACTTTAAATCTGTCCCACCACTGGAAACTGAGTTTCAGGTACCCTGGGAGATGTGAAAACTTCCCTTCAGGGTAATTCAGCTGTTTCAATCAACACCTTCTGTAACAGTCTTGGAGCAGTCTTTATCTTACTGCAGTATCAAATCCCCTCTGTAGAGCAAATACACTCTTCCGGAGTCAGCTGAATGTTACAAGCAATTCAAGGAACCTCTGGAGGCCTCTAGTCCGCTCTCCTGCTGAAAGCAGGGACCAAATCCCAAGTTAGATCAGGTTCCAGCAGCATCACATTCAATCTCATTTTGAATATCTTTAACAGATATTTCTACAACCTTTTTGGCTGTTCTGTGTTTGACAACCCTCATAATCAAGCTTTTTTCACCCCCTCACTATCTCATCAGATTTCCCAACATCGCTTACAACTACTGCCTTTCGCCATGCATCTCTGCAGAGTCCAGCTTCATCTCTTCTGTAACTCCCCACTATATAGCAAAGGACAGCAACAGCATCCCTCCTCAGCTCACTCTTCCAAGGCTGAAGAAACCCAGCTCTCCCAGCCTGCCCTCGTAAGTTGCATTCCCAAGTCTCCCCCAACATTAGACCACACTCAGCTGAAGACCTCTGCACAACCCTGCCCTCCCCTTTCACCATTCCCTAGCACACACAAGCTCTCTATTTTTAAGCCAGATCTGGAATCCATCCTCCACTATCTGGAGCGCAGTGCCAGAAAGCCGCTCGTGACGCAGGCTCTGTTTATAATTGTGAGCCCGCGTTTTCCTCTTATGAACAATGCACACAAACCACTTCCCTGCAAGGCTGCTCTGGACCAAGAAATGGCTTTCAGGCTCCAGGTATCCAGTTTCAGGTAAAAAAAGTAAAAATTCAGAATCAAGTCCTGTGGGCTCTGGCACAGTCTCTCAGTGGATTTATCACACATCCACCAAAGAAACCTCCTGTTGTGATTAGCTGCAGAAGCAGCGAGAGAAGCAGACAGCTGGCTTCACTTCACATCTTTTTACGGGATTACCCATCTACGATAATGAGCAGAAGATCCAGCCATGGAATCACACACACCCCCCTGCCTTCCAGGGCCTCTTGGTCAAGGATGTGACACGAACGGTCCTCACTCCAGATCATGCAGACAGGACAGCCAAAGCCCAGGAGACCTTTAATGCTCTATAACACAGACTCAGTACTCACATCTGCCACCACAGGCATGGGGACGGCCACCTCCACCTCTGGGTGCTTCCACTCTTTGACAGCCTCATGCCAAAGAGCTGTGGGAGCCCTGCTCTACGGTTACTTGTTCCAAGGACAATACAGTAATAAAACAAGAAGCTACAAGACTGGGAACAGAATTTCTTAAGTGCTCTTACAAAGCACAGGGAATATACAAATCTAATTAAAGGAGAAATTAAACATCAGATTGCAAATTCAGATTGATCTTGCATTGCTTGATCCGTTTGCTACAAAGGCAAAGCTACACCTCTATCTTCTCTACCTCATTTGAGGTTTCTGGTGAGAAGATAGTTCTCTTGCAAAGAATGTGCCTCTTCTAAATACAAGCTAGCAAAAAACCCTACTCTTAAATTTGTACGCAGCTCAGTATGGGGTGGGAACACCCCTTTCCCCAAGCAAGACTTGGGAAGAAGGGTCCACACGGTGTCAAAAGTCTTCCTGGCACAAGCCCCACGATTCAGTGGGGTAATGCAACATGAATCATCCCTGAATACGGTCATAGTTCTTCAAGCCATCTCCCCACTATGTGTCAAATTCCTGCTGCAAAATGAAAGATGCAATCCACACTGACAGTTACAAATAGCATTAATAAGACCAAAGGGAGTTTGGAACGGGACTCAAGGCATAGTAATAGTACTGCCACAAAGTGGACAAAAAAAAAATCTGCTCACCCACAGTGAAGAGAAAGCTTTCACAGGAAAGCATCGTCTACTCAGCCCAGTACTGCAGGAGGAGTGTTGGAAATGTTAACGACCCTGGAAGTGAAGTTACAGCCCTGAATCAGCAGGAAGATCACTTGGGTGCTTCTAGCACTGCTCAGAGCGAACCCACACAGTAAGACCACTCTGAACGCTGCTGCTCGAAATGTGCAAGCAGCAGTGAAACCAGCAAGGGAGAACACAGTTGGTTTGGCTTCTGTTGGAAAACCTGTGGGAAACTAAAGCAGCAGCAGAGCAATCCATGGCCAAGACAACAAAAAAGGCTACAAAACCCCAACAGTGAGCAGAGCTCCCTTCCTGCAGGAACACAGGGAGTATGGACACGCACCTACCCCTGGGAAGCTCCCAGAGCTGCACCGACCCAGCCACACTCACTCCCAGACCCTTCCACCGCTCACTCCTGGTATGGGTTCACTACAAATAGCATTTGCCACAGAGAGAGGAACCAGGGCTTTATGCCGATCTCTCCGCAAGCTGAAGGATGACACATCCACGGCACAACATGGCAATACCCTACCTAAAACCCTGACAGAGGCAGTAAAAGGCCAGGCTTAACTCTGTGCACCCTCTCTCAACTCCAGTCATGCGGTATCTGATCTACAGCGGAGGCAGAAAGATATTGAGTAAAGAAGAGGGAAATAAATACTTGCTAATACTGTGCAGGGAAGAAATAAATCATCTATTATAATAAAGCAGCACAGGCGAAGCCAGAAAGCGAAAGCAGATTTAACTGAAGAGTTGTGAGCAAGCCAATTTTAAAGCCCATACTGGGCGGTGGAGGACAATCAGCCATCCCCACTGGCTATATATCACAGCCTAAGTACACACTATATATGAAGATGCCTGTGCTACGAGCGTGCAGCACTCCCACAGGCAGGTGTAATATCTGAACTCGCACATTTACAAGAAAATAGCTACCTTTGTATTTCTGGGGAAAAGGCTTTAAAAAGAATAGCTCAACCCTTTTTTAAATAAATTATTCTAAAACATTGCATTTCCATGTGGTCAATGTCAAAATGTCACTGCGCCCTTCAACACGGCATAATTCATCACTGAAAGAGGCACGTTCATTCCTCTTTCAGGCTCACCTTGAGCACAGCCAAGTGCTGCAAACATTTAGCTGGGTTCAAGCCAAAGGTGACTGCCCGTACGTTAAGGCACAGAGCACGCACTGGACGACACTGAGAAAGCGTGATAATTGGGAGGTGGTATGTCCAGGCACACAATTAAGACTAAAATATAAGTGACTTCTGTTTCGCATCAGCACGTCTGATGACTACTGTCTAGACCTTCTAATGAAAGAATTGGTAGGAGGAATGCAACAAAGCATAGTTACAACTAGTGAAATCCTATTTTTGTTTCATTTAAATTGCAGGTGTATCCCTCTGTAATGACCTCTGGTCATTTATTCCAGTATAGCCAGAGCTCAAGCAGTTTGTGATTCTGTGCAAGTTGCGAGGCCGTTTATTTCAAACGGTACTCACACACCAGGGATTTCTGTTGTTAAGACTCAATTACACGTCTTCCTCAAAGCCCGAGAATCTTTGCTCAATCATTTCGTGTTAGTACCTGCAGTGTCCACCAGACAACTAATACTTCAGCATTAATCCAGCATGTTCAAAAAATTCCAGAAAATCAGAAGTCGATTTCTGAAACTCAGATATACAGTCAAAAAATCTGAACTACACGTAAACTTGCTGACAATGAATTATTCACCATCTTGATGCGAGCTCTCGCTGCTGACAATACCACGGAAACCCACACATTGTGTTCAGAGGTTTCTGCCCATGTAAGACAATGTCTTTCTCAAGACTCCTAACACTTCATGTACGGCGGAGCGCAAGGATAAGCCAGTAAAGCTCATACAGTGCTGCCAGCACTTGTTTAAATGTGCTTCCCCTCCAGTGGTCCATCAGTACAGAAACACTCGGCGCTGCAGACTTACTGCCCAGGTCCTTAATTCCGTTCTCTAACACAAAAGGAGGAATACAAACTTGTATCCAGTCACTTGTAAGGAGTCCAATACCATTTTCAGAGCCATCAGCAACTGATGGGCAAAGCTGCAACTGCGTACATCTCCCCATGGCCCCACTGAACTCCACATTATAAATAAATGACTCTGATTTCTAAGCAGTAGAGAGATCCAACTACTGTAAACTGCACAACTCAGCGCCAAGGTTTCTGCAGAAAGGAAGAGGAGTCTTATGGAAATTTGCACCCCACCCCACACCGCATTGTTCTCTTGAAACTCTTTCGATATCTCTTCGGCCCCGAACACAGAAAAACATCATTTGTTTTCCCACCTTCGGCAAACATTCAGGTTGGGAATCCTTACAGCCTAAACTAAGCACAGCAGTGACAGCTTTGAAGAGAAAACAGTCAGCCCGTCAACGTAACACAGGCCAGGACTGGAACGGAGGGTGAGGAATAGGGCTGGCCACGCAAAGCACGTTAGCAAGATATCTGAAGATATCTGACAAAATTGTCACCGGGTCACTGCGCTGTCTGATTCCACCGAGGAACTGCTTCACCTACAGCCTCCAGTCCACTGTGTGAGCAGCTGAGCCAGGCATTCAGCCGCCTCCCTCCAATGGAGCCGTGCTGAACACTGCAAAGAGCTGCATCCGCCCAGCCATCGGACTCTACGCTGGAGCAAGAGAGGCAAGAAAAAAAAGAGACAAGAGAAAATGCCACTGGACACAGATGGTATTAACAGGGGCGAGTCTCAGCTCATCTGATACTCTCCCCAACCTTTCCACTGCAAACACCAAAGCATGGAAGAGAGCTACAGCCAGAGTGTGCTGCTGCTGACTGTACGCCTAACCTCCTGCAGCCCCTACGACACCCCAGTGAGTTCAAACTAGCATATATCCCATCACACCCTTACGCAGGCAGGATTTAACCTGAAGCCCACCTTGAAAAATACAGAGACTCCACTGACACGCTGACGGTCCGAGCAGAACCTCACCAGAGAACACAAACACCCTCCAGTTGCACAAGGTGTCCAGGTGATTTGGAGAATGCCTTTGCGACCGTTTTCCCCATGGCAGTAACCACAGCAAGCTCCGAGGGCCAGCTACACAAGTCCTGCATGACCTGCTACATTTACTTAAGATGCTATTAGCATGCCCAAATTAGATTTTCAGTTTAAAACCTATTATATTTATTCGACTTCATGCCAGCATCTCTGGCTAATTTAAAGGGCACTGCAGCTATGCAGTGTTAATTCTGCGTGATGTAAAGCAGGCTCATACATCTCATTTCCAAACACAGCAATATTACTGGAGAAGGTTTAGCCTTCCCTTTCAGTCACTGTCAGTTGTCTTTATGGTATATGCAGCAATGTAAATACCATGTCGGCTGTCATCAGGCATTACCAAGGCCCGAAACGCAGCCCTGGTACAGCAGCCAAACCAGCATTTTCCTTTCTTCCCTCCCAACCTTTATCTCTAAACTCTGTCTCAACTGTAATTGTCAGCTGTAGAGGATATTTTATTTGGCCAGGATTCCACTAAACAGAACAATCTGTCTGCATACAGTACAGATGTTTGATAGTACAGTGGTTATTTTAGGTAAATAAGCTTTTAAATATCAGACGTGTCCTCTCTTGAAGGCTATTATCCTTCCTTTTCAGGGACTAGCTTGATCTAATAAGTCTTTTCTGCATCTATCAGTGTGTTCAGCACACAAGATTATCCCACTGGTTAAAAATTACATTCTTTAACCAAGAGCAATGAGAACCATCCTGAGCCTTAGGATCTGGACAAATAACTATGCTCAGGCTGCCAGTCCATCAGCCTCTCAGCTGTTCAAACAACAATCTGCACCAGTGAGTCGTCCAACAGGAAAAGAGTTCATGCTCAAGACACTTCTTCCAGCGAAGTACAGATTCTGTGATCCTGTAATATCCAGGTATTTCTTTGCTATTAATACCAAGTTATTTATTAGACAGCACTTGGCATCCTCGATTGCAATTTTCACTTTAGTGAAAGGATGGAACTTACTGTCTCGGCTTTCAACTCGCTTGGCACGCTACCTCGCAAGGTGAGAGGCAGAAGGAAGTTCACAAAGAAGTGGCCTAGGAAGTGAAGTTCTTACAGGTGAGGACACACAACACATCAAGTTTCCAAAGGACTCAGTTTCCACGGGCAGATCTTAAGGAATCACAAATCAGAGACATTTGTAGTCAACAGGTTTAAGGTTTGGAGACAGCACGAACGCCAAGCTACAGCTCTCCCGTGCCTTCACTGAGAAGCATCCTTGCAGATACAGCCTGAACGCAAGGCAAGCAGCATAAAAACAGAGCTATAGACGCTTCCTCTAAAAGAGAAGGCATTGCTCCTTCCCACTGTTGTAGGGAATCCATTAAGCAGCTGTTTCATACAGCGATGACAAGGTCACACGGAGGTTTGAGTGTTTAATAGAACATGTGCCTGTAATTCCCCCATGCGCCATTTCAAACACAAGCACTCATTAATTTGGTATAGGGATTATACAATTTGGCACCAGCTACAGCAGGGAACTGGGCTCCATGACCCTGGGAGCCCTTTCTAGCTCGGCGTCTCGGCAGAGTGAGTGACAGTAGCTTTCCATCAGTGCTCTGAAAATCGACATAATGAAATCCATCCCTGGGGATTTTGCAGGGAAGGCATCTACTCCACAACAAGAAGCATCTTCTTTATCAGTTTTTAAGCCATCAAATAACCTAACATTGTGTTGTCTGCCTGAAGCTGGAGATGGCCTGAAATGCCTGACTGCAGTTTCAGCTGCCCCACTTACCTCAACAGGTATCAGCTCTGAGCATGGCCAGCTCCTTTTCTTAAGAAAAATATTCTTTAAGTGCTCTCATCCCACAGCTATTAACTTGCTCTCTCACTTTTCAAACACTATAATTTTCCACTACTCCCGGCACCGATTTCACAGGCTCCTTTTCAGAGAGCTCGAACGAACCCTGGATCCCGAGAAAATGGACTTGCAATCCCCTGAAGACCAAAAATGAGTAAAAGCGTAACTTTGACCGAATCGAAAATGAAAATGCACCACCTGTTCAACAGTAACTATGGAGCTTTCATCCAAAGTTCAGGGAAACTTCAGTTTTACAAAACATACGTTGAATTGCCACAAGACGCAATAATCTCACACCCCGACCACGTCAACACAATCTCACGTTCACAACTGGGTTTTAGAACATTTTGCTATTTGACAACACTCTCCCCTCTAACGAACTGCAAAATTTGTCAATTAACTCTGCTCTAAGACAACAGGCAACTTAAATGCTTCCACACAATAAGCTCGCAGAGGATACCATAGGACAAGCCATGTGCTCAAAAGACTCAGTCAGGTACTCAAGGCTGAAGTTTCACTCTGCAGTTTTAACTTCATTAACAATTCTGTGGATGGATGAAAAGAAAACAGAGTTTCCTCCCACACAGCTATATTAATAGCAAGGTGCTAGCAGTAAAAAGAGTAAAGTTTGTGTTTAAATTACCATTCATTCTTACACAGTGGTAAAATATTGACGAAACCCAAGGAGAATGTACTACAGTCAGAGACGATCACTGAAGTATTTCAGCTCTCACTATTCTTCTTCAATAGCTGCTCGTATCTTTTCTCCCCAGGATGAATTTACATAGGCTCGGCTCCTGCCTGAAAGAAATACCCATTTGGGAGAACGCTATAAAGTCAGTTTAGCATGAAACAGTGAAATGAAACAAACCAAGAAATCTCTCTCTCCCCTGCCCCTAACTCAGTAGCTCTCAAGACAAACTGGACAGGGCAGAAAATTGCAGTTTGGTATGAAATGAAAACCTTCTTCACATGAGCTCTTCTGTATTCCCTCAAAAATGCATTTTAATTCATCTGAGTTATGAGGTTGAAAGTGTCGTTTCACAAGCATGTAGTACAAGCTGTATACAACTATAAAGGATGGGAGGTGGAAGGAAGATTTGGCTAATCTGGCAAGTTGGTGAGAAAGTGAATCAGTGCTCTGAATTTACTCCACTCATGGACGAGATTCGTGAAGCCTTTAAGCCCTGAAGACACCTGTCCCCTGCAGACTTCCCAGGGTGCAGAACCGAAGAGGTCTAAGAAATCCTTCCAAGATGCGTTAGATTCTGATTTGGTGGAGGCTGACAAATAAGCAAGTATTTTTTTCCACAGTGGAATTTCTCTTAATTGCAAGAAAATCTATTCTAAGCAAAAATTCTGCAGGCAGTGACGCACATCAGGAAACAATGACCTTCAGGAACCATGGGGAGTGGTGAAAGAAAGCACTTTGGGGGGGGAAAAAAAGTTGCTGGATGTTGTAGCTATTGAGTAAAAAGGAAAAATTCAGTATTTTTTTTTTCCTCTACTTGGATCACCACAAATCGCCAACTGCTTGTACTATGTGACAGGACCACATAAACTGGTTAAAAACAAGGAATATGCAGGCTGTGATGATTAACATGACAACCCCACGCATGAGCAGTGTTTCAAGGCAAACAATGCACCCAACCGACGGGATCAAACTTACAGCTGACAATCTCACACTAAGGTCAGTCTCTGCTTGTATTTGTGCATGAGAGGAACACGAGAAATACCGAAGCAGTATCATGGACCTAGTCAGGTACCTGTAACCCCGTTGTCATTTAGCTGTATTTACACTATTTGCTACAGTGATCTTGTCTTACTCAGACAAGTTTGATTTTGTTCTTAGTACGCGTCCCTTCATTAGCATATGCATTATTTTGCACATCAGAGGTACCATCTCCTCTCATACACCAAGAGCCATGACCTTCCAGTAAAGAGCCTAGACTGCCTGTCAGCCAGGGACCTAACCCTGCCTCCGAGACGTTCCCACACAACTGCCAGAAAGATAGATGGAGTTTGATGTTTCTTTAGAAATGTCAAGGCTGAACTCCCATAGGTGAAGTCACAGGAAACTGCAGCAACTTTTAGAGCCAAGTTCTTCATATCTGCATCTCCGTTTGATTCTAAAACAAGCTTAGACTAATAGGCTGAACTCATCTGGAAAGTCCCAAGATCCTGATATTTCAAAGATTTTGCAATGCCAAATTCCACTGCTCCAACAGCTATTCTTCTACACCCACAAAGATCTCCAGTCTGTCTCTCCCTATTAAAAGAGTTTAATAACACCAAGTTTACAAGCGCTCCATTAGCATGTCCACAGCTAAATTTACTGCTACAGAGATTTATGATGGATATCGTGCGTTTTAAGGGAAGCCTTCCAAGAAAATTTGACCAAAATACAGTTTTTCGCAATTCACTAACATAATTAGCAATAAGAACCAGCGTTACTGCCTGTCATTTTAAAGAGCTCCAACTTTTAATAAAAGATTACTTCCCTAGACACTGACTCGGTGGGCATGCTGCTAACACTCAGATATAAAATAGATGCTGCCAAGTTTCAATAGACGAGTGTTCCGAGGAAGACTTGATTCGCTCCAAGATTTCACCAGTTACAGCAGGAAGCAGCCTCCCAGGCGTGCATTTGTCAGCCAGCACATACACCCCTCAGGTGCGCTCAAGAGCACAGCACACCCAAATCTCCCAGCACTAGCCAAGATATCTGCATTAAACTGAAACTATTTAAACAGTATTCTTGAGAAATGAAAGTGTTAAACATTAATCAGACCGGGAACCTGGTAGTACTGGAAGCAACTACCACATAGAAACCAACCACAGGAAAGCATGAACTACTTCCACATGAAACGCCCCACTTGATATTTTCTTAATACCCCAGAATAGCTGAAAACAGCAGGAACCATCTCTGCCCTCCCCTCAAATCAGCAGGCAAGCCAGCCAGGCCGCTTCGCTAACAACGATGCATTCTTCCCAGCCAGCCTCTCTCACCACCACTTGGCTTTGTACGTCCTCATTCTGCTTCCATGCGCATTTTATCCCCCTTCCTATCAGAGAGCAAACAACAGAAACACTAAACAGACACAGGCACGCTAAACACCTTTTGCTTTCACTTCCCAGGAGGTGAAGATCGACTCAGTTTAGCCCTATTCTAGCAGAGCGATGGTATCGAAGGTCTTGGAAGACATGAGATGTGCCAAGTATTCAAAGGAAGGGTAGCCTGGATGCAGGAGTAACCTGGCTATTCAGGGTCACCCAGGAATGCACACGATTTATTTGTCTACGTCCAAGCGGCTGAGAAACTGCGCTACTGAGCACCACTCACTTCAGTGCCAGGGCAGGCTAAGTGCTATGAATGACCACTAACATGTCTTGTTTTAAAAACCAATCTACATTTGCCCAAGGATAATTTTCATATAACCTTTAACATAATATAAAACAACAAACCGTTTTTTCTACCAACTTCAAGCAGAAAAAGTTTACAGACGAGCACACAAAGCAAGTCTTCAGATGAATTAACCAGCCTGAATACTGGGAATACACTGCAGGAATCAATTTTGTTTAGCTAGGCTGGGGGGGAGGAGTGGGAATCCACGAGGAAATGCTAAAACAAAACATATGGCACTAAGCCTGAAGTCTAAACACTCAATTTAGTTCTCAAGCAGTTATATTTTACAGAGTGTAACGTTTTTCTGGAATGGGTTTTAAATAGTTAGGCATATGAAACTGGCTGCAGCTAGCACGTAAGACTCACAGGTAAAAATCAAGACCACGCTTCAAAAAAGAAACCTAAAAAGTTATCCTTGGCCAAGAGCCTCCCACTCCAGCCTGGTTTTTACATCCAAATACTTTGATCGTACCTGCTGAGTACTTACAGGCTGTTTTTTTCTAATGACCATGCGATTACTACCCAAGCACAACATGGGTGACCACAGACATTTTAATAAAATTTGGGGAAGCGGAAATCTTAATTCTAAGCCGTTCCTCTATACTTGCAAAAGAAGATTTCTCACACACGGGTGTGCGTACGCTCACAAGTAGAGCTTGGGAAGAACAGGGCTAGAAATCTAAATATTCAACTCCAAAAAGATCAACATGTTCACAGGCAAAGCTCAATTCCAAAGCAACGCGAAGCACAGTCATTAAAAAACCTAATCATTCAGTAAATGGTGACTTCAGTTTTCAATTTAAGCTTCATTTCTGAGGGGAGAAGAAACTCCCACCACATCTGTTCGCACAGCCTGCGTTGTCCTCATCGCTGCGAAGGAATCTGTCAGGGGAGAAAAGGGCACAGGAGCATAGCAAGGGAGCACTCCCACCGCTAATTTATCTTCTGTTTCTGGCACAGACTGTTCACAGCAAAGAGGATGCTCCTAAATCAAACAGCCACAGCCAGCACAGCTCTCCTCTTTCAAAAAAAGCAGCAAAATGAGAATGACCCAGTTCGAACCAGCTTCACTACTGCTACCAGCATTTCCAACAGGAATTGTGAGATCCGAGGGAACCCGCATGGGCAAGGATCTGATCAGCACAAGCAGCATGAGGTATAATTTTTTTTTTTTTTTTCAGGTTTCAAAAGGAAGACTGCCATGATTTATATGCATTCCACGCTTGGAAGAACACCTTCACAACCACCAGCACAGAAGACATTATTCTTTTTAGATGAAAATTTAGATGTCTCCAGAGACGCTATTCACCTGCAAAGACTATTGCTACTCTGAGGGTACATTTCACAGAAACACTCATAAATTGCTTCTTCCACCCCACATCCATTTTATCCTTTTTTGAAATCAAAGTCAGGTTCTGATCCTGAGCAAGGTTCCTTGATTCAGTGCAAGAGAATTTATTTAAGCCTAAGACTACTCAGCAATTACTAACACTAACCAAGCATAATAAACACAGGCATTAATCTATACCTTTATAATGGCATGAGTCACCCCCAGTGCTGAGTAATCTTTTTTTTAGTATTAGACAGAATCAGGAGGGCAGTTTGACAGTAGAAGTTCCCTTAGCAGGTAGAAAATCTGCTCTTTCAATTCCTGCACCGAAATGGTACGGAGCCATCCACACCAAATGAAAGTCACACGTGGCTGTTTTCAGGCAAAACCAGCACAAATTAAGGAATTGGACTGCACGTGGAATTCCTTTATTCTGATGTGGAAAAATAGCTGAGCTGGTAATCTACTGAATGTTGGAACACCAAATGTAAAGAGCAACGTTTTTCATCAGGAAACAAGTTAAATCCTTTAAAAGCACCGGTGCAAGGTTCATCTCCTTCCACACCAGGATGTCTCTTTGTTCCCTGCTGAAAGACTTTTACAGCTCTACAGAAGTAGAGAGAGATCAAAAAAAGCCCTTTGAGGTTTACAGGAGAGATGAAGCAGGAGGCAAGGCAGTCCAGCTCAGTTAACACAGTGACATTTTGTCCCACAAGTCATATACGTACTAGGAAACTTACGTCACATCTCCATCCAGGACGCTGGCAGACACACCAAAGTTTGAACCAAGTAAGTGGGGGAAGGGGGATGGAAAAGTTAAAAAGAGAAACCATATGTTTGCAATACACACATTTCAGTGTACACTCCATCACACACCAGAATGCCAACACAATCTTTCAATGAGCAGGCGACACCCCGAAACTTGGTTTACAGAGCGACAGGGAAAAGATACAGAAGAAATTAAATACTTCTTTCCTGATTACTCCCCAAGTTCTGTCCGTTAACGTGAGCCGACAACACATCTCTGTGCTCCTCCTAACACTCCGAGGCTGTAGGTTGTGCCTCTCTGGCAGCAAGTTCTCCCCAGAGCAGAAGTGCATTTCCATCCCCTTTTGTTCCCGCCCCACTCTGCTCCCCAGCTACCGAGAGGCAGACTGTCCGTTTGCTCCTGTGTTTGGATACTCAAGCTCAAATCCCTGCTTAGTGCTACCAGAGCACCCCTTTGCAGGCTCCCAGAAGAAAAAAAAAGCATTTCCTACACACACACAGATCCAGTTCCCTTTCTCCTGGAAACGGGTGGCGTGTTCTCCCCCTTCCTCCCCGCACCTTTATCTCCTGCTCCTCTAAGAGGCTGAACATCATCCATCCTCCCCCCAGGGTGCATTTTCCAAAAGAGGTTTAAAGGGTTGATCCGTAAGATTACGACATCTCTTTACGGGGAGTTTGCCTCCTTCCTAAAGCACTGCTGCTCCCACTGAGCAAAGGGAGAGGACAAAGCCTCATCCCACAGAGCAACAGGGATTTCCAGAAGGATTTCCCCCCACACACACAGCTTTAGTTCCTTCCTACTTTTAAACAATGCCAAGAATTTAATCTCTTGAAACAGCGTTTTCACAAAACTCTCCCACCCTCCTTAACAGAAAACAAGTCTCCCCGTGAGGCGGCGGTGGAAGGCCTGGGCATGGCAGCACCGCATCATTTCTAAACTTCAAATAAAGACACGCCGCGAGGATTACTCTAAAATAATTAACTCGCTTCCTACAAGCTTTTGGCCAGGAGCCTGCCCTGCCGGCTCTCGCTTTATTTCGTGCCTCCGGAGAGTGAGACGGAGCCGCTGACCTCCGCATCACCTGTGGCACCACCTGGGACGTGTCACACCTTCGCCCTGAAGCGATACATCCCTCCAGCAGCCACCCCGAGAGAACGGCTGGGGCACCCGACACCCCAGCACGGTGGGAGGCCTTTGGTGACTGCGAGGTTTGAAGTCGGGAGTGCCAGAGGAGGGGGGAAATAAGAAGAAAAAAAGAAAAAAAATTAATAAATCATTTAATGGAGAGAGGGCTGGGGCCTCGAGCTGTGAGGACAATGAATGAAAACTCACAGCAGCAAAATCCCGGGGTCAGAGGCTGCCGGGCGGCACCGTGAAGCCATGAAGAGGGGACGCGGGGCTCCGGGACTGCCGGGAGAGGGGCCGGCATCCCCCCCCCACCCCCCCTAATGAACCGGGGTGCCCTGGAAGGGGGGAGCCCACGGCAGCGGCGGTTCGCGGCGGGACGGGCGGGCGGGGGAGCCCCGCAGCGTGGACCCC
>Ga0065711_1001980_pt1 | contig 37672 bp, 20 predicted proteins | sample Hoacrofraction12_FD_59098 | JGI IMG/M metagenome (GOLD analysis project Ga0065711, IMG submission 59098) | Hoatzin crop microbial communities from Cojedes, Venezuela - Epithelial fraction 12 v2 (version 2) | ecosystem: Host-associated > Birds > Digestive system > Esophagus > Crop | place...
CCCCCCCCCCAATCAGGTTCTCATTATGTCATCTAAAACCTTGATACAGCCAAGCACTTCTGTATGTGCTTTGTTGGAACATGTAATTACTTCCCATTAAAGTCAACAGGACTAAGTAGCATGGTTAAGTGCTTTGCTGAATCGGAGCCTAAATGACATCAGCTGTGCCAGTAAGTTACAGGTACAAAAAGAAGACCGTGTTTTTAAAAAACTGACCTTTTTTTAAGCAGACTTTCATGAAAGCAGGCTTTCAAAATATTTATGATTTTGTTGTGGATTTTACTAAATTGGCAGATGATGTTACGTTACTTCCTACCTTTCATCTCTCTCAAATGTTGCCATGCTAGTCTTCACTGAGTTTCTAGAAAACAGAGTAATCTTTAGAGAAGAGAAAAATAAAGCAATAAGATACAAACATTACTCTGGTTTGTCAAAGTTTGTCAAAAGTAAACAGAGAAATAGAAGGAAAGCACATACAGTTCTTTTGTCCTTCGAATACTGTAATGTGACAGACAAGGGAAAATGTGCATTAGTCTTTGAAAAAAACCACACACACAAAAAAAAAACCCCCAACAGCCCACAAAAGCTTTCTGAGCCAGCTTATTCAAGTAAAGCTTAAGCAGTGTTTGCAGCTCTCTTTCACCAGTACCATGCTTAAGCACAGATGTGAGCAGCATGGATGGCGATAAACAGCATCTGACTGACCCCTGCCTCAGCCACATGAACGATTCAGATCCATCCAAAATCCTTACAGGCAATTCCTAAAAATGTTCATGCAAATGGCTCTCTCCCAGAGGCAGATTCACAGTACCTTATCTGTGGTACCTTAAGCAAAGGTACCTTAAAGACGCGACTAAGGGTGCTCTTACTCATTGTTTGGTTAAAACCTCCTTTTGAAAAGCTTCACACCACACTGGCTTGGGTTTGCAGCAGCAGTTCTGAAGCACAGTAAAGACACTGTCACAAGGTAATTAGGCAAAACTCATGTCAGAAAAAAAAATGTGTGTTTACCTGGGCAAAGTATATTGCTGACAGCACCTGAAAGTCTTCGAGCAGCAGTGGGGAAAATAAATCGAAGACAAAATTCATGAGCACTTGTAACTGCCATCAAAAACAGGTTTACTTTGTTCTATTCAAATTCTGGAGCTGTGAACACAGCCTTAGTATCTGAGTCCCCAGATATTTTATTCAGGAGTCTGACATGGAAAATCTTATCTATGAAAGCAACGTCATGAGTTACACGAGACAAAACTGATGGATGCACACATATCACAGAGGTGACACAGGGGACAAACTGAAACACAAAGGATGGATCAATGAGATCAAAATGACATGTTTCAAAGTGGACAAATAGCTGTTGGTAAATAGTCAATAGTAGCATAACAAATAGGAATGCCAATAAGAAATTAACTATCACCCCAAAGTTTCAGCCACAAGCCACATAGGCACAAGAATGGAGATATATCACTGCTGTCATGGAAATGAGTATCTCAAAAATACCCAACCATACCCAGGAGTAATATTAGAAATGAGTTTAACCTTTAATCACTGTTTCTAGACCAAAATAGGTAAGGTGGCTTTTCAAAAATCCTCCAGTTGAAGAACTTAACATATATTCTATTATTTATTCTATTTATTTCTTCAGATTTTAAAATGTGCCTCTCCAAAGATCTAGGGAAAATATACAGATCATTTAAAATTACACGCAAAATTCCAGCTAATGCAACGATCACAATGAGAAACCTTCCCAGAACCCTGATCCTAACCCTTCCTAAAAAAGAATACCACCTTTTGAACCCAGTCACCATCATTCAGTCTGCTTCTTAAGAAAAACCTTGGGAAAATAGTTGGGTTCTTCCATTACCAACCAAGAGGTTAGCAACTGGCCCATGTCTAACATCTAAAGCCACAACATGCAGTGACAAAAATTATTCCTGACACTCAACTTTCCCTTCTCATCCCCTCTCTGGCATTTCTGCTTTTTTTGCATGTTTATTTTGACAAATGATTTTTATCAGCTGTTTTCCTTGACCCCTCAGTGCTCCTTGAGACCTCCAAAAATATGTCCCTGGAGGTAAGATGACCACCACCCTTTTTTCCATCTCCAGTCCTTGCCTTTTCTTTCTTCTTTGATCCCCAGAGATAGTCACTACAGATGATGAACTAAGCAGAAGTACTGAATATCATAGTGTTTTTCAAAGCCATAATCAAAATTGCTCAATTCCTTTCAGCTACTGGTGTGCCCACTTTATAGGTGCGTAGAGACACCACAAGATTCAGACAGAAATAAATAGAGTCAGTAGAAGAACTGGCAACATAACGCAGATCTAATTTCTGTTCCCCTTGGATGAGGAGTTGAACTAAACAATAGAGACAGTCTATTTCAGCCTATTTTCAGATACGGTATCTCCGAGAGCTATTTTCATACCAAAGGTAAAACCAGGTCTGTATATCTCAAGAGATTTTTTTTTTTTCCCCCATTCAGTCAGTGGAAGGGAGACAGGAACACATAAGTCATAACATGAAAAAGAAAGGGGACGGTCAGCTTTCTTTCTGTGCTGAGGAGCAGATAACTCATCTGAGGATAACAGTGACGTATCATAGACTTTCTGGATGACAGATTGCAGACAATTAGAAAAAGAACCCTTTAACTGAATGATTATAATCCCATTATTGATTTTTAATTCATAATCTGTACCTTATTGAACTGAGCAGCCATGCTATAAATTTAATACACATTGCATGACAGTCTGCTCTTTCCAAAACTTCATTTGTAATGGGATCTGCAGCTCCTGGCCGCAGTAATTTATAATAATCATCAGTAAATTTTACTTAAAATTGATGCTATTTACAGTGTGTAAAACAGGAGTTGGAAATTTCAAGTTTTAGGCCAGAATCAGGTCCAGTTTTCACAGAAAAGGATATCTTCTTTACATAAGTTTGATAGGAGTAGGGAGAGACCAAAGGCAGAATTTCATCACAGAAGGCAGCAGACAGGTCTGTGCTTTAAAGGAAGCTTTAACTTACTCCAGGCAGCAGTTCATGGTCTGTGCATTGCCTCGGGGGGGACGGGGAGTAGCAGAAATCAAATTCAAGGCTTCCCTACTGTGATCTCTAAAGGTAGATGCCTTTTCCACTTTATTTCTACAAATTTACTGAAGCAAATTACCGGCTGGTTATTTGCACTTTCACATGCTTCGTAATTTATGCCCAGTGCAGGATTGACCTTGAGCTCCATGGTGTGGCTGAGCACCGCTCCCCTGATACCTGTTCTCATGCCTTGTAATTTGTCCTCTTTGTATATTTTCCGTGAGGGATCTCCTTCCTGCAGCCCTTGGGTTTTGCCTCTTCACTCCTTGTCCTTTCTATTGCCTCTTCAGAAGGCCACTCTGATTTCACTCTTGGTTACCTCTAAACAAACCATTAAGAAATCCATGAATCCCCACTCATACTGAGTCCAATCACGGCCATGTCCTCTAAGAAACATCCTTGCTGAAAATACTGGCGTAGGTTATCTCCATCCTTTAGGGTGAGCCGGGTAAACAGAAATGATTGAAGCTGATCCCTTATTTCCACATGGTGTCTTAGGACTTCTTCCCTCTGTGTGCCAGCGACTTAGCCCCTACTAGTCCAGCTCTGTGCAGTGCAGAAGGTGGGACAGCCTCAGGCCCCGCGGGCGAGATCCCTCCCTGCGATGTGCACAGCATGCTGGCAGCTCACTAGGTGAGGGAAGCCCTAGGCAAACAGTGCTACATGCAAACACCCACCCTCAGACAACAGCTCTAGCATTTATTCCTGCTTCACTTCTGCTCCTCAGAAGTGGAGCTATGCTAGAGACAGTATTTGGGAAACCAGCAGGCTCGTATAACCAAAAGCTGCATACAGGGAAACAGCATCGCAGTGAAGACTAGAATATTGCCTTGCGTCACCAAGCTGCCCAGTGAATCACAGAATGTTCGGGGTTGGCAGGGACCTCTGTGGGTCATCTAGTCTAATCCCCCTGCCGAAGCAGGGTCACCTACAGCAGGCTGCACAGGACCTTGTCCAGGCGGGTCTTTGTGAAAAACTGAATCACTCTCATCTGTACAGGCTGTTTTGCATGTAGCAGATACCAAGATTGCAAGAATAAAGTAGCAGTCATTCTGCAGGCAGAAAGGTAACTCTCTCCACTATTTCTAGAAAGTTAATCCTAGAGCTAGGCGTTTAGAAAGTCCACAAGTATGTCAGAGCACAGCTTTTACTTCATTTGCATGAGTACATGTATAGCTAAAGATGCACCATTTGTTAAGTATTTGTGTTTGGGGAAAATGTTAAAATCTTTGCCACTGAAACTGTCCTGCACATAGACCTTACTGATCCTACCTTCGATATCACCTGAAGTTGACTTTTTCTTGAATGCAGATTCTACCACCTAAGAACAAATCCAACTCTCTCCCACTTGGTCTTAACATGTTATGATGAGTGCAATTCAGTTCCTTTTGATTTATCAGCAAATAAATAATGTAAGTACAAGTGGGAAGAGTAGCCCTCAAATCAACCAACAAACCAACCAACAAATACTGGAGCATCATGGAATTGATAGTTACATATTCTAAAGAAGTTATTGGTTTGGGGACACAGACTATGTTCTTTTGCATACTAATATTCGTAACTAATTATGTTTCTCTTCTTTTAGCAACTGCAAGGCAGAATTGTTGGCTTAGACCCTTTAACCATTTTCTAATATTATTCAGATCACAATGATAATGAGTTTGCATGCTGGTACAGAAGCGTCCAAGGATCATTAGAAAAGTGTTCTTCAGCACTCAGTGTGCACACTCTGACTGCAACCTATCCAGAAACCTCTGGTCCCAGAAGGACCTTAACAAGGATTTGTTGCTCACATGAAAGAAAATATGTAAACCTATGGTCAAATGAAGAGCCCTGGCAATTGGACCCAGGGAGTGTTTCGGGTTCAGTGCATTTCCATGTAAACAGGAACATAAATACATGGTTTTCATGGTCAAAATTACTGGCACATATCTTTCAAGGCTAGAGCAGACAAAATGCATCTACATGAGAGGTAGCACAAAAACTGATATCCCCCTGGCAATGCAGCCAGTCAGACTAGGCCTGCCACAGCTCGGCTTGGAAACCATCTCACTGCATTGCAGTGATTCTTGCAAACTACTTGGTGCAAATTATTGGCTACAATACACAGGAATGACGGACACCTTTGCGGCGTGGGTGGAGCTGGCACCAGGCTATGCATTAGGCTGTACTTCTCTGTCTGCTCCAAATCCTTTCTAAACACATCTGAAGTCATTTACAGTGTTGATCATAAAATTTGTTGTTACATGTTCATTTTTCCCAGTTGATTCCAAATCCTTTAAAGCTACAATATATGCATCTGGCAGTGATTAGAGCTAGCCAGAAAGTCTGCTACTGACTCTTGTTGAAGTCTACAGATCTCTTTTGTGATTTACAAAGCACATTTTACTTTTCTTCTCTCTCTTCCCAGGTCTTCCATTAGCTAACTTCTAGCCTGCAATACATAAAATACATTCATTTTCTTAAGGTTCAGTTTCCAGTGCAATGAATCCTGCAGATTTGATTGTGCTTTGGTTCCAAGGCAGCAGACTCCTATTTCCGTTCTTTTGCCTTTCAGATGGGCTGCATCCTGCATAGACAACTGCTTATTTTTGATTCAAGGAACATCTGCAGTCCTTCCTTGGGAAACATTACATTTTACATGTATTTTGCAGTAAACATTCATCAGATAAAATACAGAAGACGACCGGAACAGAGACTTTCCTGCCTATGAATTAATAATGCTTTAAGCAATAGGCTGTAAGGCCAAATGTGTGTACACCTTATCTCACTCCCTCCCTCTCCTCACTGATACACTTTGACTGGTTTTCCACATGCAAATCCCCCATCCCTATTGCCTAGAGGTCACGGCCATTTAAAGCAGCCTTCCTGCTTTTCGAGCATGTGCTCTGACCAGTGGGCTATTGTAAAGAAGGCAGAAGCAAATTTTCTTCCTCTCTCCCACGCTTGCTGCTGAAGACACCAGTAGGCACAGACATACACAGGGAATTTGGCTGATGCTTCTGGCACTTAGAAGTATCTGTTTCATCCCTATTTGCAAAATAGTCCAGCTGCTTTCTCTCTCATTTGCAAGTTTGCACGCACGCACAGGCACTTAACAAACCTTAAGTGTCAAAGTGGAAGGCGATGCTGATTTCAGTGCTCAGTTAGTGCTCCCTGTAACTTAGGAGCCTAAAAATTACCCTGTTCCCCAGTTACACAGACCCTAAGCTCTCACTCTTGTCCTGAGCTCTGGAATTGCAAGTTCAGTTGATGAAACAGCAGTGGCTTATGCTAATTGAAGACCATCATGGTCCCAGTGGTCAAGTCATAGACAAATAGCTGTAGAATCCTGACCTAAGATGCTCTGAAGTAAACGCCATTCATGTCTGTAGGGACTACACAAAGTAGCTGTTCTATTATTCTCTGCAGTTATCTGTAGCGAAGTAGTTGCAATCTAGGGCATAGGCACAGATGTAAAAGCATATTAAGAACCTGCAATTAAAAGGGCTGTGTAAATACACGGAGTATTCTTTCAGGATGAATTGACAAAGGCCAGTGCTTCCCAGACGGAAGGGTTGCTACATTTAGTCGTTTAGACAAATATCTATATTAAAGGGATTCATGTGTTTAATACGGATATCCCAAAGTCTTCTACTAAGATCACCAAAGTTTGTTAATAAAACATTCATTTTCTAAATGTCTATGAATTAAAATCTTATAATTTTATACTTGGGGTTATTGGCGCTTCTTCATCTGAAAATTGTTAGAAAGATCCAGCCACGGATTTCCTCAATCTATGAGCACTTCAGTCCACCCTTCACGAACTGCCACATAGAGCACATTCATCTGCAGACCTCAGAGGGGGAATCCCTATGGCTGCTGTACGTAGTGTTCAGATTGCATTCAGATGCATTGGATTTGCTGAATTTATGCTTTTCAATTAGGCTGTTTAGACTCAGTTAAGCATCCTAACAAACTTGACCTACCCTTTGGCATCACAGCAGCTCATGAGTGTTAATTCTGTGCTCAGCACACACTTCTGCATGGACTAGGAGTGCCCGTGCCCTTCTGGGGTCTTCAACTGAGAGAAGCTGCTGCTGCCCCTTCTCCCGACTTGCACCCCGGATGGGAAGTTGTAAGGAGCTTTTTTCAGAAATGTAGATAAAGATCACACTCGTAGAATCCTTCACTCTGGCCCTGAGCAAGGTATACTCCAGCTGGAGAGCAGGACAGGATTTGAGAAGTTTATGTATGCCCAGAGCTTTATACTGGCTAGCACCGATTAATCCCTGCCTCCTGTGGTGAGGCTTTTTAGGCTTCACTTCTAGGTTTGGGCTATACCTTCATACAGGCAGAATGTTATCTGAAATCCCCTGTCCTTGCTAACTGCCTAGATGGATGCAAGGCAGCTGTTGTGGGCTATGCTTGAAATAACATAATCTGTCAGCAGCAATATGGCAATAGCTCAGACACAGGGTAGTGCTTTCTCCTAAACCAAGCACAGCAGGGGCGCTCTGTCTGGGTCAGACTGTACTGATTCTCCCCACATACTGTGTAAAGCCTGCTACAGTATGTACCTTACACGTTCAAATCCTTCATAACATCTCTTTCTACAAGCCTAAACAGTTGTTCCAGAACTGTTTCCTGACCAATATATTATTGTGGAAATACTCACTCCAATGAGTTACAAAGCTATTTAAACAAAATACAAGGTTAAAATTCAGTGTTTAATTAGTCTTTCTAATACTTTTGAGTAAAAAGTACAAGAGAACAGAGGGAGATCATGCATTAAATATCTTAACTCCAACCGGAGTATGAGCTAGAAGGGCCAAAAAGCCCAACAGACCATTAACATTTACAATAGCACTGTCGCTACACCTGCTGAAAGCTGTTCCAGACTTCACAGATTGTAGGAATATAAAAGCCTGAAAATATTTCTCTTCTTGAAAAGCACAAGGGACTCCTTAGTGCAAGTGTTTCCTCTCCCCTCCCTCAAAATTTACAGCTGCTGAAATCTTCCCAGCACCTGTTCAACAGCTAGGTGCACTTTCAAATATCTGTCATGCAGTGGATGGCATCTGGGGAAAATAGTAGATTTACCATTATACAACAGGAACACAAGAAAAGCAAATATCTATTTCTTCTCACTGCAGATAGAAATGAGAATAGAGTGCTATCATGAAACAGTTTCCTAAGGCTTCTTGACTGTCATGCCAGGCAAATAAGCAAACTAAAGACAGCATTTCTACCTAAAACAGTGAGAATTTCCCATGCAGACACAGTACTTTTCTCTAAGAGCAAATATTGAAAGGGGAAGATGGCGTGTATCTGCACTTGCTAGAATGAAAAGCTGATTAAACAAATCTGCTGTGGAAACAGCTGCAGTGGAAACACCTCAAAATTGGTTTTGTTCTCATTCTGTCCTACCTTATTACGTGTGGTAATTATTTATTAACTAATGATTTGCTTATTATTTTAATTTTCTAATTATCAAAGGCCAGCAAAAGTAAAGCCATGCATAGTCTTTACAAACTGTCTTCATCAAAGCCATATGTCCCCCAAGCTTTGCCATCCCTGGAGGAAGACTGTGAGCCTCATGACGGTGATTCAAGCCGTGTCAGACTTAAGGTCCATCTAGCTCAGAATTAGCAGAGGTCCAAGGAGGGGTGTAAAAATAGTCAATTAGTGCTTCAGTACATTGAATGCAAAGAGCACATGTAAACCATAACTTTAACAGCCACTGACAAATTTATCCTTCATGAATTTTCCAAATCCCTTTTGAACCCATTTATGCTTTTGGTTATCACAACCTCCTGTCAAAGGGTATTCCAATTTAATCCTCTGTCGCATCACAAGTACTTTATTTTGTTGTAAAGTTGCTGCTGGACGTTTTTATTCTGTTTCTGTCATAAGAAAAAGTGAACATTTCTCCCTGCCTTCCCTTTCATCTTCTCTCAGACATTCACAGTTTTATATACCACTCTCCACTCTCAATCACCTCTTTTCAAATCTGAAATGGTTATTTAGCCTCTCCTTACACAGGCTTAATTCTACATCTTTTATCAATCTTGTATTTTTTTTTGAATCCAGCTCTATTGCAGCCTTTTCAGACAAGATGATCAGAACAGTTTGTAGTTATCAAGATATGGGAGCATCACAGATTTATTCCATTGCAGAATAGCCCTTTTCTATTTTGTTATCCAACCTTTTCCTAGTAATTCTTAGCATTCAGCTTGTCTTTTTTTTTTTTCAGCTGTGAGCAATGATCTAATGTTTACTAAGAAATATCTGCAATGACACCAAAATATTTTCTGTAAAGTTAGGTTAGAGTCCATCATTTATATGCATTCATAAATGTTATTTTCCAAGTGTAATGTTTCGCATTTATCAAAATTGATCTCCACCCTCCAGCTTATCATCCAATTACGAGAACTTGCTGCAATTCTTCACAGTCAGTATTAGATTCTCCTACTAGAATTCTGCCTGTTCTTTTCATATTTAAAAGGAATGCATGAAGACATTGAACACGCAACATAAATCTCAATGGGATCACATATATAATCTCTCTTTTAGGCAAAAACTGACCATTTATTCCCACCCTCTATCTTCTAGCTTTTAAGTGGGAGTTAATCCACAAAATGATCTTCCCTCTTATCCCATGACAGTTTAATTGCCTCTACAGCCTCTTTTTGTCAAATCTGTGCATGCCATTTTGACCAGATGACCTGCAAGGCAATTGATTAGGATGTTACCAGGAGCTGATTTCACACAAAAAATCCTTAATTAAATCATAAGGAATTGTACCAATTTTGTTCCGGAATGTAAATTCTTCATTAATGTTGTGCTAGCAGGAGAACTAAGGCAGGCTTACTGGAGTCAACAGGAGCCACGCAGATAACTAGAAGGGGAAAAAAAGGCAGTGGTGCTTTGAATCATTGTCTTCAACACCCTTTCTGTAGGCTCATTACGTAGGGGCTAGGAGTCAAATGCTCATGGGCAATATACAGAAAATGTCTTGGCATGTTTCTGCTGTGAACAAAAACAGACACAGCTGGCTCTGCACCTGTTCGCCCAACCATCGATGTCAACAAATGGTGCAAGTGTAAATGGAGCCTTACTGCCCGCCATACCTAGTTAAATTAAATGTCCACAGCACTAATCAATGCTGTTTTCTTTCTTTGGGCCTCCAATAACTTGCAAGACTCTAAGCCACATATTTCACTGCAGAAGAATGAAAATGGGCAGAAGCACAGCCCTAAGTACTGATGAAGTTAAGGTGCTGCTTAACATATTGACATTTTCAGTGGGCTCCCCAATCTCTCCTGAATTGTTCACCATACATAAAGATTCTTCATCACTGAAATTCTCTCTTTTTGCATACTCCGAATTTTTATTATCTAAGATCTTTCACAGATTCAAGCCTTACAGCTTGCTCTACTCAATAGTATTTCATTAAAAAGGCTTAGAGAATACACAGCATTTACGAAGCAAAGAAGGAAAGCAAAAATTCAGACAGAACTACTATGAAACAGCAGCTCTGCCATGAACACCCTCTACAAACCAAAAGCAACAAATAAATGGCACAGTGTTGAACTTCAACAGAACAGTGACCTAATTTTTTTTTTTTCATTGTTCATACCATAATAGCAGCTGGGAGAATTCTATGCTAAATGGGGGGGGAGGGGGAAGGAAGTTCTTTCATAAAGGTGAGCTCTGAGGTGCAGTACGAAAAAACACCTTGGCAAGGTTATTAATCTTGTTGCAAAGAAATTTGCCAACACAATAGGACCAACTGAACTAGTAATTGCACTAGCAAATACATTTCTGCTGTAGCCTCATGTCTGAGTGCTTTAACACTGCTGTCTGAGCCTTGGTGCTAGTCAAAACGTGGTCAAAGGAAATTACTAAAAGACAGCAAATTACTTAAACTTAGGTGATGTTCAAACGCATGATTGTACCCCTCAGAAAATGCAAGGCAATCTTAGCTCTTGGCCCACTTCTGTTGCACCATAAGCTAATCTAAATGTGGGTGAAATTTACTGTGGATCAGTCAATAAAGTACTTTGATCATGATTCTGTGCCCTAATATATAGATTTCTTCTTTTAGGGACATTTAGAAGTTAAAACCAAAATAAATTTCCACCCAGATCCTCAAAGTATTTCTTAAATGTAGCAAATAAATAGCATTTTTAGTGGCTTGTTCCTTCCTTGGCATATTGAACACAGTTCTAGCTATATTTACCACATTAGTATATAAAATGTTCTGTCATCACTCTCCAGTTATGCTTTTAAATAAAGCTTACATAAAGCACTGCCACTTTATAAATTTGACAGATCAATAAAGTCAAGAAAACAGCAGCCACATCTTTCTGGTAGCAATTACTTAAATTACATTAATGGTATTTAGTGCATTTAGGCTATTAGAACAGCAATGCTTATATTTTATATAGGTGGGGCTGATAATACCAGCTCTTAGTAAGACTGCTTAACAGTTCCTATTTTAAGATGCTGTTTTTAATCTTTTAGTTGCTCATAATTTCAAACTTTTTTGTAGTTTAGACTGGAATTTTCTATCTTAGATATTCTGCAGAAACATCATAACAATTTGACTGCCTTGAAACATGAGGTACACTCTTTTGTCCGTGTTTAGAAAATGAAGTCAATGCCCCCTGACTTGATGTGCTTGTCTCAGAAATGCGTTAGTGTCTCCAAGATTTTGAACAAAGATTTTGAACAAAGATTTGAAATTTCATAAGGAAAGGCCTTGACAAATTCTGCCTCTGTTCAGCAGAGGCTCCTTAGGTTTCAGTAGAAGTTGCTGAAGGAAGACGTGCCCTGCAACACGAAGGCCAGATGTAGGAATTTAAGAGCACATGCCCTGTGTCTCCACGGATCTCAGTGAGCCATTGCCATATTCATTTACAGAAAAGACAAGAGAAAGGGGAAAGAAGATGAGCGTGCAGGGAAATGAGATTAGAATCCATTAAAGGAAAAATAGGGTTTGATGCGTAGCACACAGACTGGGGGAAAAAGGGAGAAAAAGACCAAGAATATAAAAAGCAGAAGGCATGAGAAGAGACATATCTGATAAGGCACTACTGCACAAAGGAAGAACTGTGAGCTACTGTGGCAAAAAAAAAAATAGTACCAGAGAAAAGACCAGAGTCCCTGGGGTTGCAGGAGGCTCCCCAGGGGAATTCTAATGAGGAGACAGCAAAGACAGAAAAAAAGTTGAAAAGCACGTCTGGGCAGAGTGAGACTGGATGAAGATGATACATGGATGAAATGTTAGCCAGAAAAAAGGACATGGGATTTGGAGCTAGCATTTGAAAAGTACTGAATAATCCAATCATCAGAGAAAGGTCAGAATTTCATGAATCATGGGGGCACACGGTGGACAGTGGGGGAGAAAACACAACACCATCCCTCAGCTGCCTTCACAGGCACAGTCCTGCCTGTGACCTAGCTGATGCAGGAAACCCATAGAATTAGAGGTTAGATCAAAATGGCACAGGATGTTTCTAGAGACCAGCTTTGCATTCTTACGAATGTTCTTTGAATAAAAATTACGTGAGTGTGCATGCACATAGGATGTTCAATACACACTCACTTAAGAATATTTTGTCTCCTTCAAAGGCAGGAGAACAAAACCCAGTACTTTTAAGCTTTCTGATTGAAAGGGTTTCCACCTCCCCAGCATCCTTTAAACCCCACTAGAAACATCAGAAACCAGAAATATATCAAATTAATCTTTGACAAAGCTATCCATTGCTGTTTCCGATTCACAAACCCTTCCCAGCCCATTAAGTTAGTGGCACTCACTTTTCAGAACACAAAGATGGAAAACATCTGAGATTACTTTCCTATGCAGCCTCTTTTGATGTATGCTCAAGAACATGGAGACAGAAAGCAATCAATTCATGTCCCAGTGTTAACAGGCTATATAGACCCTTGCTTTACTGCAACTACGTAAATACCGCTGATAAATAATGTTACTTTTAGCTTTGACAATGGGTTAAAAGCATCACCAGTTTCAAAGCTGCTCCGTTATTGAATGAAATATGGCAAAAGGAGAGAGAAATTTCATTTAAATTTTCATTTTATTATAAATTCCCCATCTCGATCTTCTCTCTGACACAACAAACTAAAAGACAATTTATTTCCTAGAAGTATTAGTCAGTATTATCCTTAGCGCATCATACATAACACTGCCAGACCTCAGCATTAAAATTGTCAGTCTTATTCATACACTTTAAACAAACAAGAGGTTCCTCTATAAATAGAGTCTGTACAGATCACCTGTACTTCATCAATTCTGCAAGTCAATCCATTTGCCAGTAGATCTGAACAGGTATCTGTATTCCATTAGCTTCTTTATAACAAAAAGTGAATAATAATAATAAAAAACACCGCTTAGTTTTTGCCAGAATTTCTTAGCTGTGGTCACCCTTCACTTCTGGTATTTTATCTTTGGTTATTCCTTTGTCTACTTTCTATTCCAGGGCCAGAAGGGTAATGGTGAGACCCAGTAAATATGTCCGGGAACTTATGATGTTTGACCATTGCAATTCTGTTTTGGAAAAGTAAATTGGCATTAAATAGCAATAGAATTTGCATTAAAGAATAAAAGAATGAGGCAATGAGGCTTAGATTTCTTATGTTAAATACTTACACAGTTCTTAATTAACATTGCAGAAAACCGGTACATATTAATTTTAGAACATTACCTACATTATTTGTCTATAACTAAAAACCAACACATGGAATCAATTTCCAAAGGAATCACATACTCTATGGGGTTCTAGAGTCAGAGAATGGACAAGTGCTGGAACAAGTAAAGAATTATTAAAAATTTTTAGAAAAATGAAAGATTCATAAGGGTTATCAACCCTTTTTTTTCTGGAGGTACAGACTTGCTCCTAATACCAGAAAAAAAAAAAAAGTGGGGGTTACTTCCAGTTAACTCAGAGTGACTGGCACCAAAGTACATTATAAAACCAGTTAAACTTTCTCACAAGGAATGTATTAGATAACTGCCAGTTTTCAGGAGTTCAAAAAGTGCTATTTAATTTTTGTTCTAAAGATCTGTAAAAATAGAAGATGCATATATCTGAAGAACATTACTTTAGCTGGACCACAGATCTCCATTTTGAGAAAATCAATCTCTTTCAGAACTTACAAGATTCACACTCCTGTCTGAATCTTCAAGTTTTTAAGGACAATGTGTTTGAGCACATTACAGAGAGAATCTAGGAAAATATCTGGTTCTTCATGATTTTATCTAAAATCTCAAAGGGTTTGAATGTCTATTTTCTGCCTGGAGAAAACTGCTGATGGAAAGAGGACCCAATGAGATTGACAGTTCATTGAATCATAGAATACTTTGGGTTGGAAGGGAACTTTAGAGGTCATCTAGTCCAACTCCCTGTAGTGCAGGGATATCTTCAACTAGACCAGACTGCTCAGAGCCATGTCCAACCTGGGCTTGAATGTTTCCAGGGATGGGGTCTCTGCTACCTCTCTGGGCAATCTGTTCCAGTGTTTCACTACCCTCATGGTAAAAAATTTCTTCCTTATACCCAGTCTAAATCTAACCTCCCTTAGTTTAAAGCCATTACTCCTTGTCCTATTACAACGAGCCCTGTTAAAAATATTTACCCCATCTTTCCTATAGGCCCCCTTCAGGTACTCAAAGGCTGCTATAAGGTCTCCCCGCAGCCTTCTCTTCTCCAGGCTGAACAGCCCCAACTCTCTCAGCCTTTCCTCATAAGAAAGGTGCTCCAGCCCTCTGATCATCTTTGTGGCCATCATCTGACCCTGCTCCAATAGCTCAATGTCCTTCTTGCGCTGGGGGCTCCAGGCCCCACCAGGAAGACAATCCACCAAAATATCTTCAATCAGCAGGAAAATTCTAGAACTAGGCATTAGTATCTGTTTACCAAGTAAATTAATCTCTTCTTTTTCCTGTGGTGGTTTGTTGGTTGGGTGGGTGGGTTTGGGGGTTTTGGTGGTTTCCCACACCCCCCCTTTGAGGCAGAAGGAAATGAACTTGAAACAGGGTAGATTTTGTGGTCAGTACCGCCATCCCTGCAGGCATCCACTTTATTGTGCACTGGGAGTATTAGCATTTATCTTGCAGAGAGGCACTTACTCCCTTTTCAGGAACCATTTCTAGATTTTTGAGCTGTTGAGTTCAGACAGAAATTGGAGGTGGGAGGGCACGTATGAATGTGAACATCATGTGTTTGGGGAGCTTCTGGCATGAGGAAGACAATAACAGTCAAGAGTTTTCTCTTAGTAATTTTTAAATTAGGCACTTAAAGTCCATTTCTACCTTGTTTTAAGGGCCTATGTCCTTTTCAGACTATCAAGTCATTAAAAAGTACTCACATGTTTCAGTATTAACAAATATGATTTCAAACCCTGTCCCTGAAATAATCTTAGTGGGTCCCTTAAACCTAAACCAGATTTGGAAATTCCTCCTTGACTTATGCCTTGTTCATTCTTCTCTAATTAGCAGTGCAGTCATGATACCGATGAAAAGCAGGTTCTTTCTGCATGTGAAGACCATCTGGTCTTGCCAGCACACTACTATTCCTACCCCAGATGGCAACCTCTTGGTAAGGCTAAGAGGTGCGATTATTCAATTGTTCTGTAATCAGTCACACACTTCAATTAGTTACTGGCGATTAAGATTCAGCAGCATTTCTGCTATTTACTGTTCCATTTGTCAAGACATTCTACGCAATCTTTGCAGTGCTAAGATGCAGCAAGTTTGCTGTGCTAACTAACATCTTCAAACACAGTGCATAAAGGTTTTTATCAGCTCAGGAAGTCAAACTAGTTTAATTGTGGTCTAAGCACTAACTAGTCCTGGTATAGTGTCAGGCACTTGATGGTCTGTAACTAAGATTACAGCCAGAATTCTCTGTTTGAAAGGATGGGTGTCCTGAAAATCATTATAACAAAGTTTAGCAAACATCTGTGTGAGTCACACAACTAAGAAGGGGTGGAGCAGATCTAGGGAGCTAGAAGTAGTAAGACTCAAACTATTTCTACTTTACATAGACATTTAGTCTACTCTAGCATCACTGTCACCCAGCCACAGTATTTAGCTGTTCTGTTTACGAGAAGAGGGAAGAAAGCCATTGCCTTGTTACCTCAAATGCTCTCTTAAGTGTCACCCCTTCACAGTCAGAGCTGCAATTTTCCCTGTTCTGTGAGGTTTGGAGAGACAGCCAAATCCCTGCTCACGGCTACAACACAGGGGCATAGATGCACAAGGACTCTGCAGATCATTTAAACGTTCATCAGGAAAGGAAAGAAAAAACGCCAGAACTATAGAAACTTACTACATTGTTGCAAGTTTATAGGAGGTTTGTAGTTCAGCAGAGGTACACACAGTACAGCAGAGGTGAACAACATTGCTGTTTGCCACTGCTTGACACTGGTAAGACAGAAAAGCACAGAAGGACTGGAGAGAGGTTTATAAAGTTCTGATTGGGACAGACCCACCACGCCCTGTGTAAGAGCTGCCGCACACAGACGCAGCTCTTGAAGGGATTTCTTCTATGCTGGTAACTTAGGGGGTTTTGTGCAACCTGTTGTATCTTCTGTCTTCCACTCTTTTAAGATTATCATTATTTGATTCTGAAAACCGGTGTTATTCCTATTTTCAGGCAACATATGCATCCTATCGATTTCATTGTTGTAGAGTAACAAACAGAATGCAACCTTGGGTGACTCATGTGGGCTTCTTAACCCATGCAGTCTGCCCTCAGACAGACCTGCTGAGCAATAACGGATTTTAGCAAGGGCTGCCCGGATGTAGCTGAAGATGAAAGCAGGTCATATGAACAACAGGAAAGGCCCAAGACTACCTCATATGGATTTGCTGAGGCATGAAACTGAAGAGCCAAGAGGGCTGAGCTCTCCACCACTCCTCCCATCAGCTACCCAGCATGTGTCACAGCATTGGGTGACACAGCAGTGTAGCTCATTTGTTCAGACTGGAACTGAATTTTTCCTGGCAGCTATAGGAACTGTAACTACTTGATTTCTTAAGTGTCAGCCTTTCAAATACAAAAAACACCCCAACAATTTTACTGTAATAATATTTCTACTTCTGCTGCATGTATTAACCTCGCTGCAGATTTACATATGAACTACAGGTGAATTTATACTATGCACTGTTCTTTATGATACAGTCTTGAACTGAGTGATTGCTGTTTTTACAGCAGGAATTGCTTCAATCAGCTCATCGCTATTCAACCTTTTCTTTCAGTTCCACCATTGGCTCTGTGTGTTACTCAGTGTACACAATCCAAATACCAGTTTGGCTACAGAATTTGGAAGTCTCTCCTGGCTTTTCATGGGAATTTTGGTCCACAGGGAAGAGTTTAAATCTGACAAAAATTACTTTTCTAGACTTACCCTCAAAACCCAAACCAAAAAACCAACCAGAAACGCTATCACTTTGGCTAGTTACAGATTGTGTTATAAAAAGAACATTAAATTTCAAACCTGGGACCCCTTAATTTTTTCAAATGCAGGTGGTAAGTTATAAGCAAATTTGGAAGAAATTAAATAACAGTGAACTGAAGTTTCACCCCACAAAAGAACTACACAAATGCCGCATCATCGTAACTACAGGCATCTATCTCTACCTCCGATAGAGGGACATAGAGCACACATACAAATAATGTATCCAGATTTACAGCAGTGACTTTGTGTTTTAAAGCACTATATAGACATCCATATGGTTTATGTTATGAAACCCACAGATTATGCCTTAGTAGAATCTCAGAGGCTTAAATCAATAAATATTATAGCCATTTTTAGGAGCTACCAATTCTTAGTAAACCTCCCAGTGAGAGAAAATATATGTTTATGATGGCTCCTATCAGTGTGTGCAATATTTATGCTGCTAATAGACAAAGAGGACTGGTAGAAATTGCAGTCGGATGGAACAAGTTTTCTTTCTACTCTTTGTTGATAGCAGATTATTCTCACTTAACCAATTCTGTGATGCATTTTTAGCTACTAGACTTAGCTGCTGGACTAGACAGCCTCTGGGCCTGGTGTCACTCTTTTGCTTGCTTGTTCTAAGATATTCGTCACTGTTTGCTTGGGCTGTCAGTTGGAAAAGGGTTTGTCCTCCTCTTCTCTCAAAGAGCGTGTCCTGAGGACTGTCAGGAGATGAGTCCTCTTGCATCCTGATATATTATTTCTGGCATAGGGGCCACATGAAGCCAGTGCTTCAGGGGAAGTCACGAGGGAAACCGCAAGGACAGATCTCTGAATCCAAATTCCTTCTCTAGTCCTTTAGGCTTCTTAAGGGAGTTTCTGCAATCTGATACTTGTTAGTCCTGTTCCAGGTGCTCTCCCCCTATATGCTTTTATCTGTACAAGCAGGGATTTCTCTTTAAAGATAGTCTGGCCACACACCCTTCATACATGTTGGTATCCACAGATACTCAAGCATATACTGTGGAGATTCCTTACAGTGCTCAGTCCTTTGAGCTTGATATTATAAAGACATGACCTACCCATTTGTCCAGATTCACTGACCTCCTGCAAGAATGAAGCCTAACATACGATAATTTACGGTTAATATTTTCTATATAGATTTGCCTCTCAAACCCACAAGGCAATGACAGAAGTTGTCTCATACTTTTGCAGGAAGTAACTTCAGTGGCAGTTTTGAAGATACACAGCAGTGCTATTCAATCAATGGTAACAAATAGGCTGAGTCTATTGCAAAGCTGAAGTTTTTAAAAATTATCTTAGCATATTGACAGTAACATATCTTTAATGTTCAAAGGCTTCAGAGAGCCATAATAGCAATTAAAAAAGTCTTCAGTGAATGGCTGAGCGCCCTCTTTCCTTCAAGAAGTAGAGTCCAAGGGAGCAGAGCCCTACACAGACCATGGGCTCCATTTCCCCTAACCCAGGCATTTCATTAAATGGGTGGAGCTGACCACAAAGCAGAGATAACCAGACAACAAAGCAACATTCGTCGCCAAAACTCCACTAAATCATTATGGCATGTGAAACAGAGACAAGAGACCACCAATATTCCCACCTATAAATGTAAACGCAGCCTGAAATATCCCTTTAAAAAGGGGACACAAGAATCACTCAGTCATCTCCTAAAGATGCAGCCCAGCAAAATGCTGGGGCTACCTGTGTCCTATTGTAGTGTGTTGAAGGGGAGGAGGAAAGAGTCTCCCTGCTCCGTGGGTTTGGACTTGGAGATGGAAAGTAGCTCGCCTCCTGCTGAGCTCAGCTGCTGCAACAGCAGAAAGTTGTTCTAAACACAGTGTGCTCTCATAACATATTGTTTCTTTCTCCTAAATGCATTACTTATTGCTGTTTCATTTCTCCCTTTTATCCTCCATTTGGATATTGTCCTTCACTCCAGTACCCACGATCTTCTTTCTTACTTGTGCAGAGTAAGCGTAAGACATTGTTCCGTAAGAATGGTAGAGTTATCGGCCCTTATTGCTAGGCACCAGGGTAAAGAGTGGCAGATGAAGGGGTTTGTCATGCTTTTTAAGCAGGAAGACAGCAAGATACAAAACTGAGAAGGCACAGTAAAACTCATTACCCCTAACATATAGTGAGTTTCTAGGGAACACCACGGCATTAGGAGTGTCAGGTGTGAGAGGAGTTACAGGTGACGCTTTGTTCTTTCCTCTGCATGCATCTCTGACAGCTCACACTGTCAAGGTATTTCCCCTTGCCAGAACCCACATCAAGCTCAGTAAAATTGATTTTCAGCCTTTTTTTTCCTCAAAACCAGGGACCTAGAGTCTAAGGCTGACATCTGGCCAGATTTAGACAAGCTTAAAAAACAGTTCACGCTGCAGGGCAGGCCTTCTCCATCAGAATATCCAAGCAGAAGGAAAAGTTCTAGTTCAAGTAATTTAAGCAACTTTTTTTTCCACCAAGCACTATTTCTTAATTCGTCCTTCTTTTAATAGACACTCACAGGCTTCCTGCAGGTAACTGGGTCTGAACACATTGGTTTTGAAGTGTGTTTATTTGGCAGGGAAGCTAAATAACCAGGAAAAGCTGTACCCTGCCCACCTATACCAGCTCTGTATCTGTCCCAGCATATTTATCCCTTCTATTATTTTTTTTTTCTCCCACCATTTCCCAAACAAGCACTGCTAAGTGCATGTCTCTGTAAAAGTCTTCCTTGTTCTATATTTGTCGGTATTCAAGTGTCATTTTCTTCTATTGATTTTAACTGATCTAAGTCTGTAAATAGCTGGCAATTGTGTACTTCATTATTTAGTTTCATCCATTTATAGTATCATCCATCTGCGATTTTTAGTTTTGCTTTCTTACTTTCTTCCCTATTTTCTTTGACTTCCCCAAGCCAATTTTATTCTTATTATTTGAACCCACAGAAGTCTGCTAAATCGACAATCTGAAGTTAAAATAGCATCATCAAATTCACACAATCTTTGAGGTATTCCTTATGCATTCTCTAGACTTACAGAAACTGCAGAAAACCTGGAAGAACTTTCTCCAGTTCACATAGAGTATTTGTTATTAAGTTGATTAAAGTAACAAGCCATACACACAGTTCTTCTTTTGCTCAAGCCACAAAATTATCATAATGTGAAATGGTAAGTGCAATAGTCTGTCTCAAGCACAGATTTTATCCTTAACTCTTACCTCATGCTGGCTTGTAAGGCAGTACTCAGTGGAATATAAGTGGCGTTGATCAGCATTTTTTTCCCCTGTAAAATATTCCCAACAAGATAGAATTTTGAAATTTTAGCAGCTTTTGAAACAGAAGATATAATTCTTATTTACAGCTTCTCAAGTGTAAAAAAAATCCAAAACCACACTTACTCCTATACAGTTTTTATAACCGTGTGAGAGGACCACAAATTAATCAAGTGTTACAAAGGATCTGTCTTGACCTGCTTTATAAGGACCTCCCCAAACAAGATCAAGAGGTCTAAAAAAAAAAAAAAAACCCACCACCAAAAAAAAATCAGCTCCCTCAGAGTGGGAGATCTGGTAATTAATTAATCATTAGGAAAAGCAACTATTGAGCAATTACAAAATGTCAAGCACCTGTCTCACACTCTCTCACAGATTGTCTCTTCACCTCAAACCGTGTTTCAGCCATCTCCAGTGGCCACTTGGATCAACACAAGCCTTGCCATGGCTCCAGGAGGCCTTTCTAGGGAAGGAGGGTTGGTTCCCTCCCCACTACGCCTGGCACCCCAGCACCCATCCTTCCCCTGCACCGCCTGTCTCCAAGGCGGGTCCCAGCCCCAGCTGCTACGGGCCCTGCAGCCCCTGCTCTCCAGCACCACCCCAGCCTGCTCTTAGAGCAGAATAAGTAAACTGAAATTGCAGAAGTAAAAATAAAAATTCTGCCTATCCAAAAGGGGAGCAATGGTTTTGTTATTTGGAATCTGAAACGTTTCAAAGATATCTGAAATTCTGATTTCCTCCTCATTACCAACAAATGTGATTCCAATGACAATTTAAATTATTTTCATTTTGGTTCAATAGGGCTGTTCACTTTCTTTTACAGAAACTCTGGGTGTGTTAGAATGCCTCAGAAGGAAAAATAATATGGTTTTGCCACCTGTAGGAATATTAAAACATCTGAGCCCAGGCAAGGAACAGAATTGTAGACAAATCTGCTACGTTCAGTAGCTTAAATAAGGAATGGGAAGGAAAAGTAGGAAAACAGAAGTTTAAAATATTCCATAGAAACTTCACAAATTGCCACAGACTGGATTTTTACCTTAAAGGCTCACAGGAGGAGATCTAGAGTACACCAGGAGATCTAGCTACACAGGACAACTGAGCCGCTTACTTGTTACTTCAACGACAAGATAGAAACCTCAGGCATGCTTTCGCTGGAGGTTGCCTCATCCCTAAGGCTTCTCTGCTTGAGACATGCAGAAACACTTTGACACTGGGGTTGCAGCTAATAAGGCCCACATCCTTCACCTCCTGTTTAAACCAGGTTGGCCCTGTAGATCAGCTTTTCTTCTCCCTGCAAAGACTAACACCTGAGCAGTGGCACAGCATTGAGCGTAGCCATGACCTATTTCCCAGGGCAGCTAAGCTGATTTGAAAATCATGTGAAGAAAAGGGGAAAGGCATAGCACACGTGGGCTTTAGAACAAGGAGTTTCGTGTTCAGGAACAGAAAACACTAAAAATTTTTTACATTGCTTTGCTAAAAAGATGCAGGTTTAGACGCTGAAGAAAGTAATTTGCTTTAGTAGAATAAATTCCGTATGATTACAGAAGGTAGAATTCCAGTAAATAAACCAACTCCTCTCGGTGGATTAATAAAAATGGAAAAAAAACCACACCAAAATCTTGCCTCAGAGATGACTTCATCCTCATTATGTGCAAGCAGGTTAATCTCTCCCACATATTGTATAAAAGCCATAAATTCCACCAAGCCTTCTCAAATGCTATGAAACAACTTTCTGGGAAGGAAATAAATCAGTCCAATCAGTACCAAAAAGGTCAGTCAGCTCTCCATCACTGGGGACAGGGACAGGAGAGTGTCTTGGGTGCAGGCAAAGTGCCCAGTGGGAGCAGAGCCGGCCATGCAGGCTGGGGCAGCAGGGGCTGGCTGCAGAGCCCGGAGCCTGGCAAACAACCCTGGCTCTCCCGAGCTGGCTCCGTGCTTCTCCCCATTGGTGGTGGGTCTCCCCGTGCTTGGGTGAACAGGGGAACATGGCTCAGAGGGCACTCTGCAGCAGCAGCTCTAGGTCTGGAAGCAACAGTCTTATCTTTTATTCAGATAGTGCCTGAATATCCATTTTGCCTGTTAAAGAGCAGAACAACATGGTCCATCAGCACTTTGAAACAGTTTTTCACTGCTGCGCTGTAGCAAAAAGTTATTTCTGGAAGCCAGAATTTTACCCTTTACCTTTACCTGAAATGGATTTTCACTGCTGTACTGTAACAAAAAGTTATTTTTGGAAGCCTGAATTTTATTGCTTATCTTTACCTGTTGATTACAAGGACCATGTAACACTGTTTTATTATGTTTATATTGACCCCAAACTGTCTTCTGTTTAAAAGGAAAGATATTTTTAATATATATTTATATAATAGATAAAGAAAAACAAAATGGCAGTAAACAGATAAATTATAAATGAGATTTAATCATTAACATTCATTCAACTAAATGGGTCCGTACCCTGAGAACATCATTATTTGATGTTCAGCATTCGTATATGACAGGTTTTTATTTACTTGTGTACTTGTGCGTATAGAACCTAGCTGAGTTGTGGGGTTTTTACTGCCCTAGGGAATGAATAAAGACATAGAAAAAGACAGTCTCTCTCGCAAGGAGGTTACAGTCTGAGAAAATACATCAAGTGGAGAACAGAAGTGCCCAGTACCCTCTCGTACCTTTCCAGCATATGAAGAGTAGACAAGAGTTTAGCTGAAAAACATCATGACGCTTCAAAAAGCATCCAGTATGCCATGAGCAGTATTTCTGCAAGGCATCTGTCCACGGAAACTGGTAGCAACTGGCGGAACTAGTGATTACAACCACAACACCTCTGCAGATCTATCCCATGTCCCACGTACAGGACCAGCTGCAGATGAGGGCAGGGACTCAGCTGAGTTTATGGCCAGGTAAAGTATGGATGTTGCTGAAAAGGTTAAACAGAGAGAATTTCTCAAGGAAGTCATGGCTACTGACTTAATTTGAAATGTCTGTAATTAACTTGCAGGCATTTGGAGAAGGTAGATTACTCAGATGACTGTTTTCCTGAAATGGCCTTTCTCATCCCAAGTAAAGACATAGGATTTTGTAAAAGTTACACCTGACCAGTGCTTTTAAATACATTTCTTACATATAATTACATTCAAGGCTTCACCTTCTGAATAAAACACATCTTTTCCTTTTTAAGCCATAGTTTACACATTATTGAGTTTATGTTTAAATCTAGTTCTGCTGGCATTCTGTTAAATGCTACATGAAATGAACATAATCAAGAATCAACATCAAGGGTTTTTCTTAACCACTTATATAGTATTTCAAGGTTGCTTTGCCGAAATTGTCAGCAACTCCCTATTCAGTAAACTTCAAATTGCAGAAGTATCATAAAAGCAGCATTACCAGAGACATAAATGGGCTCAAAAAGGGCAAAATGCAGAAAAAAACAAACTAATTACAACTTGCAATCTCTTGATACTTGTCCATTCAAACTCTGGAAGTCCAAAAACTCCAAAGCTGATGCTAGTATCTAAATTCAGAATGCTACCCAAGAGAATAATATTCTCCAACACTTCTATTTGCACAGACATTTTGTGAATACAAACCAGTTTTCCACCTCTATGTTTTTAGCATTACTTTTTAAACAACACAAAATGGGAAGTAAAAATAAACCTGGCTCCATTATGCAGCAAATGTAGGCAAACCTTTAACTTGAGCACGACTCCATAACAGACACCGTCCACCGGTGTCCCAACGCATCCCTTTTTGCACAATCAGGCTTAAATTAGTAAAGACATATGATGCACTAGGCCATGCACATTACACTGTTCAGGCTTGAAAGTGCCTGATGTTGAGTAAAGTTTCCCACCAGCTGTTTTTGTGTTATTTGTTTTGTGCTCTCATTTGAACTGTTATATAATGTGTTGAAATGAAAAATTGGCACATAGATGTATAATGGTTTGTTTTCTAGAGAAAAAGCAGTGTATCATTTGATTTCATAGAGACAGAATAAAACAGATCTTTAATTCAAATTGAAAAACAAAGCAGGGTATGGTAAATGACATTGTAGCACCATCACTTTCAAGAAGTATTCTTATACTGTGAAAACAGGTCTTTGTCACATCAGTGTCATAATTAATAATTTATGTAAATCAACATTTTTCTGCCTAAATTATCATAGCCTAAAGCCATCATGTACACTGACTCACTGCAATATATGAAAAGGAGGGCAGAAAAATGATAACTGATGTGTTGCGTATTCCAAAGATATCCAGTGACTGCTACAAAATCTGTGTAATATTGAATCAGATAGATTAAATGAGTGTACATGCACACACACAGAGGATTTATTGCAACAACACTAATATTTTGCTCATTGCATACTTGTGCATATGCAGAAATGTGATCTCCTATAAGATGGAAAAAGGAAGCATAAAAATTTGTACGCATGACAAGTGCCCCAGCCGTTAGGCTCTCACTGAGTTATTTCAGAAACAGGCTGCAGTACCACCAGCTGGTTTTGAAAAGCTTTGCTGGTGTTTGGGAAAAGGGCTGAATGTCTTCTTACAGGAGAAAATGTGGGACTGATATAGCACCAGTAAGTCATTAAGCTTCTGGGAAAGAGTTAGATCTTACCTCTCCTTTCCATGAACTATCTCAATTGTGTTCCTCTTCACTATATCAGCTTCCCCTTTCTTTTCTGCAGTGTAAAGGGAACATCAGTATCTAACCTCAGCATTGCAAAACTCACTAGTGGCCCAACCTTATGCAGCAGCAGACCTTCACATCAGAAAGTGTCAGCTACACAACTTACCCACACCGTAAACTATGCAACTCCCACAGTGGTCCAACTGTGAGAGATGAAAACACAGTCTTCAGCTGGCATTACTTGAGTCTTTCATCAGGAAGACACGGGAATTTTCAGCCTCTGATGACTGCAGTGGGACTTTCACCACCTTACTTTCATTATTCTAATCTCCATGCGAGACAGATTACATGCAGGATGAAAATCAAATCTGTTTTTAATAAGAGGTAAGTCCATGAGCTAGGACCTTTAGTAAGTAGAAAGGCCCAAGAGGACAGAGTTGCCATGATGAATTAATCTTAACCATGTGGCAAGTGAAAAAATACCTTTTTTGTTTTTAATATTCCCAAATCTTGGCATATACATGTTTTGCCTGGAGGTGAATGTGGGCTTAGTCTCAGGGTCTAACTCCTAAGTGCACATACATAACACAGGCTTTTTGGACAGGGAGAGGCAAAGAAGACATCCAGAAGTTACAGCAGGGCTTAACTTAAGCACGAAGCAAGTGTCATTAGACACTTGGGGCTGAGTATCCCTCTGGCAGCATACCCGGGACAGGAAAGATAAACTCACTGCCCATTCACACTCACTTCAGCATAGATTCTAAAGTGAAACAAAACCCGTGGTTTTGTTTCCCTCCCTCACAGATAAGGAGCCCAAATGACCTGTATGGTCCATATTTGTGAGGGTGTGTGTGTATGTCCACATATGTGCGTCCATATAGTGATTGGTGTCACTATACCAGTCTTCAGTATAGATAAAAGTAGTCACCAGTGGGAAGCATGCACTCATACTCAATGGAGAAACATTATCCAGGTAGAGACTATCTGTAACCTCATTTCCAGGGAGTTATGTTTTGTTTCAAATCTTTGAGCACTGGTGGGGGTGAGAACACTCAGAATCAGGCAGAGGGAGATGACACTTTTTTAAAATAAAGAGGTCAGAAATTCTTCAACATCAGTTTCTACGTACTCAACACCCTCTTTTCTATTTTTAAGCACCAGCCAGGCAAGCACTTTTACTGGTAACACGTCCACACAGGTTTCCTTGGCATCCCTCAAATCCTGGCAGCACTATTATATGTGAATGCTGCACTTTTCCATCAATGGACAAACTACTCTGTTTCCAGTCCTCGTAATATTACACCCTCAGAAGACAATTCTGTTGAAGGACAGACATCTCTTTCTTCTCCTTCCTTTTACTGCGCTGGGATTGGAAGCCTGCACCTCATGAGGGTTAACATTGCTGATTTTCCCACTTAGACAATTAAAAGGCAGTCCCTTGGAAGAACAACTTCATGCAAGGGAAGACTAGTTTAAAAATACAAAATCCCAGGAAAGAGGAATGTGGAGAAGTACTTCAGCACCTTAGTTTAAATTCAACCTTGTAAAAGCTCACATGAAATATTCATACTTTAATGTCCACAAAGTAGTTTAATCTGATCTGCAGAATCACAACTCTGGCAGTATAATATGTCCCATGGCCATACAAAATGCTGAAGTGAGCAGAATATGTCCATATTCCTGCGCCAGAAAAATTCTGACCTGCAGGCTCTGGTGCAAAGCACTCACTAAACACCCTGTATAACTATTTAATATATGTGCCCTCTGGAAATGCTGAAGGCTTTTCTCCTTAGGCGCCTGTCTCTGATCCTAGCAACGGACACTGTTTCTTTGTTCAGTGACCGTATGAATAGCAGCATTAAGATCCAGAAAAATTGCTAGCAGTATCACAGTCCATAGTGAAGGCCAGAGATTCTCCAGGTTTCACCCTGAACATAATTCTGTGGAGATATCCAACTACAGAGCTTTTGAGTTCCTCAGAACACTTCGTCTGTCATCACTCCATTGAAACAACACTATTTATTTGGTTTTGAAAGCAACTCTAATTGATTTATCTGTTGCTCAGAATAACACCATGATAAATAAATTATCACTTAAACACAATGGATTACTAACATTTCCTTTTCTAATTATGTTTATGACATATTACTAGGCCTTGCTTCGTTTAAAAGCTTACATATGTTTTCCTCATCCCTCTAATCTAATCTAAGGTGCAAAGCCTGACTTTGTGCCAGTGAATCCCTTTGTTAATATACTGCTGCACTAGCAGAGTCCATCTGGAGTTACTGTTCTGCTTGATGTCACATGGCAGATTCTACCTGCACGGAAGATGAAAGGGCATTCAAGGCACATATCTAGGGATGACAGTTTTCTTTGTGATGAACCGCAGAGTCACAGCTTGTTAAGTAAGACTGTGACAGTGATAAAAGACAAAGCCATCATTTTACAGCAGAATATGGCCTATCTGTACGTGACAAGCCATACTATCTCTGCTCACACTTGCTGACATCTCATAATGCATCCTCCCAAGTGCCGGACAGGAATAGTCCCCAAAGACAGCACCACTAGAGAGTAATAGCATACTGCTTATCTGGGAGCAAACGAATGGAAAATACCTGAAGTGTACAATGTGTCCCTATTAACATCACAGATAAAGGGAGCTTTCAGTTTAAAGTAATTTCTATTTTCATTAGAGGTTCAATGGGTTTAGAATCAAACAATAAGGATGATTAATTTCCCTTCATTGTAAATTATTTTGATTCTTTGCTTTTTTTTTTTTTTAACATTGAGGGTAAATTTACAAAAATCTGTTGGGAACTCTCTTTTTTGGAGGGCTCTGCACTCCTACTGTGCACGCAGTCTGCTGCTGTGCTTAACATTCTTCGCACTTGACATCTTCTCAGTCTGTCCAATCACTAGCTGGTGCTCACAGGCTCCCAGGCTGCCCTGGAGGGTGAAAACCCGTGGGAATGTAGGCTGTGGTGAGACGTGAACTGCCAGGCGCCTACCAGGGCTGGTGGCCTGCGGGGAACATGGAGGGGACACTGTTTGCAGAGGTGGCAGTAGGGAACTTGAGGCTGGTACCTTGCTGGGGGCAATGGGAAGGCCTGATGGCTTCCTGGGAAGGAGAGATCAGGGAAGAGCCATCAAGAAGGAAAAGATTTAGCTTGAAAGAAGGAGGAAATATCTAAAAGGGCTACAAAGCAGCAGGGGAGCATAAGGAAAGAGAGAAGCGCTTTTGCCTCTAGGGGTACCTCTCAATGAAGTCAGGCCCTTGTCTTGGTTTTATCCCAAGCCTTTTTACATTCCACACACAAAAGCTTTAATGAAATATTAACTCTGCTATTGGTAGAAATTGCAACTCACCTCAATCTGGGCAGAAATTAACCTATCTCCTGTAGTGACCCATATAAAAACCTCTGGCTTCCTACACTCCAACAAGGACAGAGTATCTCTCCTGCAAGTGCAGCTCACAGAGGGGGAAAACCAGTGCAACATCAGAAAAAAACAAAGAGATATTCCCACAGATAATTCTGGGTGGCTGCAAAATTAGTGATGATGCCATGATGCAAGTGCTGCTTCTCAGCAAGATGCTGTAAATGGCGTTAATGTGGGAGTTCAGACCGAGTATCAATCACATGGGCTAACCTGAGCTGTATGCCTAGTGCTGTCGTACATCTGAGATGCATTGGCCAGGGGTTGTAAGTCTTCAGAAGTGACAGTGAAAACCTGTCTGCCACTCTCCTCTCGAGTTGCATGGTGCACACATCTCCCTTTCCTACTGCACATGCAATCATCCCCCTCACTGAATCCTTCCACCTCCCACAGCCAAATAACCTGTTCTCACTTGCAGTGTAGCCCATCCATAAATACCTGTAAAAGTCACTGGTTAATCACCTTCAAAATATTCCACTGTGACACCTACAGAATGTTGATAAAGTTTAAGCAGCCCATATCTTAAGACTGCTACCTATCACACTGACCAGCATTTCTTTTACTGTTTGCTTCTACCCTCCGCATCTGTTGACTGAATGTCGCTTGTCTGCATACATAAATATTAAACTCCTTAGTGTAGTTGTAATATGAGTAAGCATAATTAATAACAGCAACATTAACAAAAGTGTTCAATAGTAAGCCTCTTGATGGCCATATATATGGCTATTACTGTTTGTGTCACAACTTTCATTATGTAAATTAATTAAATTTTTTTCCCATAGTGGTTCACATAATCGGATAGACAATTTTTCAAATTTCCTCTCTCCTGAGCTCTGGATTTTAAAACCTATATCAGCACTCAGGTCTCAGTACCTTTATCTCCATTTACATATTTACAGTACTTTCCTCACTTATCCTCCTGAACACTTCCTGAAGCATCCTCCTTCTACTCACATTTCATGCCTTCCTTTATGGGGTTTCTCAGCCCTAGAACCCTGCTGTCCCTCCTCTGACTTTTGTTTTGTGGGAATCTCTCTCTGGTAAGAGAAACAGAAAAACCATATTCAAGGACAAAATGTTTCAGAAATAAACAACCCCTAAAACATTTCAGGCACTTCACTTGATATTTGACCATCTATATACGAGTCATACAGAACACGTATACATGACACAATGGACGTGATAGGCAGACTTGTCCTGCGAACAGAATAGAAAGCTCACAGAATACAGTGCTGTTGCAGCTGGAGTCCCACAGTCTGCTACACCTGAGGTACTAAATGCTGTGTCTCAGCTTCATATGAGCTTGGACAGAGTTTCCAGTTCCAGACCTACCACCACTCATGGCTAATTTGATTCTCCATTCCTTCACTGGTGCAGATACAGCCATAATTACTCTGACGCAGGTCTCTAACCTGTAAAGCCTTAGGTATGCATTTACCTGACTATTAAGGATATTCAGTGTTTTATCTGTTCTAATTTTTCTATGGGTAATGGCCATGTTTTTGAAAGCTCTCTGTCCTGAAGTTTTGTAATTATGTGAGAGTTTCAGTTTTTGTTTGAAGAGAAACTCTTTAACCTTTAAAGAAGAATGTTCAAAAATCTGAATTCATATACAGAGAACTCTTTTTTTTTTATTATTAGTTTCCTGGTTTTTCAACCATTCTGATGATTTTTTGATACCCTGTTCTTGATGTTTTACAGCTGGAGTTAGCTATACTAAAGTACTTTGTTGACTTGAAGCAGACTGAATTTTTAGCTTGTAAACTCATTACAAAGATCATTTGTTACATTCTGAACATTAGCATAAGCTACAAGTGTCTTTCAAACATTAAATTCTTAAGAATATGAGATTTTTGATAATCAGTTTTGAAATGTTGTAGCTTATCTGTTCTTTTTTCTAGTCAAGCCGTCATATGATTTTGAACTTGGAATGGGCAAATTGTTTTATGAAGACAGTCATCATTTCACTTGAAAAAGAAGTTTTTGTAGAGATTCATAAAGTATAGCTAGCTTTGCTCTGGAGTTTTCAAGTTTTCTGCACTCTGTGGATCCAGTCTGGATTACAAGTGCCAAAATTCCACAAAAGAGACTATTCCCTCAGTATTTTTGGCTTAGTGAGAGACAGAAAGTGCTAAAAATTTTCTAGGAAAAAATGCATAGTTAGAATTCCCTCTTAGCTTTTAGATCAAAAGGCTGATTAAGCACAGGAGGTTTGGGGAAGTTCTTCAAACTGAACCGATGCTGTAAATCTGCTGAATTTTGCTGATCAGTTTAGTAAACTGATTGAATACTGTCTCGTGGGCGATCAATTTTAACATTACGGGAGGCCTTCATGTATATTTAGAACGGGACAGCCTCCAGCCTAAATCTGCCCTCAGTGACCTTTGCTGTTGGGTGAGTATGAACATACAGCAAATATGTCTACTGAGAAGTGAACCCTGGGTTGCCATCGTTGTTAGCTCTACATTTATTTATATTGTCAAGCAGCACCTAAAATTACCCAGGAGAGTGACAAAAGTTAAAGATGTTTCTCATACAGGGCAGGCACTCCGGGCTATTTCTGTGGCTCTTGGTGAGGCAGAGGCTACCACAGTGGTCAGGTTTCACTCTGCCCAACGCAGCATCGGATCTGGGGGTCTGAATTTGCCACCCTTGCCACGGCAGGGCGAGAAGAAGCAGTCAGTAATGCCAGAACATTTTGTTGAACAGGGACATAGGGTGGAAGAAAGGCATGTACTAGAGGCAGTGGAGGACTAGGGCTGGATGCTCAAAGCAGTCTATTATTTCCCACTCTTCTCTTGTTTCTCCATACAAGGCATTTCAAGTTCACTGCCAACCTGGAGCAGGAGGATTGGTGAATCTCAGGAAAACTTGCTGCATGCCTCAGAAGGAACCACTGGCATACGTTTAAGGTGACTCTGGTCATTCCTTTACCTTGATCCTGGTCACATAGGTTTTCTTTCCAAAACATGTCTGAATACTTCAAAATGCACACAAGGGGTTGGTTTTATACACCAACACTGATCATTTTGTGAATCTGCAACACACTAGTCACTCACGTAGGCGTTTGGTGCACAGTGAATGTGAGATAACCTCCTCCATGTCAAAAGCTAAGGTGTGAACTTATGGAGGCTTTTCAGAAGTGGAGTAAATTACTTCACACTCATTGCTAGCTAAGAGAATCCGCAAAAGGAGTTAGTGTGGAGTAGCTTAGGAGCTTTAAATTCACACTTTGAATTTTTTTCTTTATGGTAACTTTTCATTTAGAGAAACATTCAGATATTTTGCTTGTGAGAGTCTTAGTTCAAAAAGTGTTCAGTCTTGTAAAAAATGTGATGTAGTGCTACTGTATTTTCTTTTGCAATCCCTCTCCTCCATAAACTGAATTACACAATTTTCAGATAGTTCTGATATAAAATAACAAATAGAAATAATAAGTATATTCAGAGGTAATAAGATGAGACAATTCTCTCGAAAAATAAATACAGTGTTGACATGGATCGTTGACATATGTTACAGAAAATTGAAACATAATGACAGTTCAGTTTTAATGTATTAATAATACCAAAAGTCTTATGTAACTTCTTATAGTTTAGGTCTTGCATCTTGCCTGGCTTCCAGCCTTTAATAAATTCAAAGCCAAGGGGATCTTGCCTTTCAAAGAGCAGGAGCTTTCAAAGCCAGCCCTCCCTGGCACACCAGGAAGAACTCACTAGGAGAAGCAGTTCCCACCAAATCCTACTGTCTTTCCAGAAGCACAAGAATTTTTAAAAGCAAGAATCTTGAACCATAGAATAACTCAGGTCAGGATGGACCTCAGAAGGTCTTTAGTTCAATCTCTTGTTCAAAGCAGGGTCAACTGTGTGATCAAACCAAGTTGCTCAGGGTTTTATCCCGTTTGGTCTTGACAGCCTCCAGGAATGGAGACTGCACAAAATCAGCTGCAAAGAAGCAGGCTTGTAGCCATATTTTAATACTTTTCATTCAAATTACCTCTTCATTTAAAGTGCTGAAGGAGACGGAGTACTAGTGAACTTGCCAACATTTTTGATATGAAATCTGCTGAAGCATAGGGGAAGTGAGGATGCTGACTTAGAGAAGGTGTTCTGGGCTAGAAAGTACAAGTCATAGTGAACTAGGTAAAACAAGACTCTTCCAGAGTCTTTCAGAGGATCAACAAGAAGGTAGCTTCATCATTTTCCACAAGATCCTGACAGAAAGACCTTTATCCAAAATTCCAGGCTTTTCAACTAGCAATAATCTTCATGTAAAAACTAATTCCTACAGATACAGACTTTGGTTAAACATAGAAGATCAGCCAATAGTATAGTGCTCAGTGACTCTAAGCAGAAAATAAGAAATAAAACACAGTAAAATAAAAATTACCTTTAATTTCTTGGAATTCTTTCTTTCAATTGCAGTGCTGTGTTATGATTGCTACAGGTGTGAAGTCCTTTAAATATGATCACATACAGTGCAATCTGAGGTGTTCAACTGAACATTGATCAACTAGTATTCTTTTTAAAAACATTCTTTGCAAGTTCAGCTTTGTTACTTGATACTTGATTTTCCAAAGTGCTGAGCACCTGCAGCTCCCACTGGCTTCATTTGCAGTAACTGCAGCTACCCAGGAAACCAGGTCAGATCACGCTCCTACTCACGTGGCAAGGCCACAGTTTTCAGTGGAAAACTGCACATTGAAGACTAGGGTGTTTTTTACTTTGCTGCACCTTCTGCTAAGAAAAGTCTGTTTGTCCACAGCAGATGCTGGAGCTGTGTTGTTTGAAGCTGCCAACATTCCAGATCAGTTCCCAAGCTCATCTACTTAAAGAAGAATGAGGGTTGTCATGATGGAAAGTACCTTAAAAATAAGGGTCTGGTGCAGGGCTTAACCCCAGCTCCCCAGTTCTTCCCTTCTGTAAGCCAATAGCAAGGAAAAATAAAATATGAACAGATGCTTGCTTCTGCCCTGCTCTGGCTTCTGGCCAGACAGACCATCTGAGCAGGTGCAATATAAGCAGCCACCACCTTCTAGGACTACAGACACTTATTCACAGGAACATGGGGAATGAAAGGAAAAAGGAAAAAGAATTAGGACTCTGAAAAGTACAATTTTTTCTTAGCTGCCTGCAAGGTGATGCAACTTTTCACCTATCCGTATGCAGAGGCACCATCTAAAAATCCATACTTGTGCTACATAATCTGAGGCACTTGAACAAATCAGGGTAACACAGAAAGGTCCTTGTTTCAGTGGCTCTACAGAGTGTAACTGGAGAATAGGAAAACAATTACATATTGTAAAAAGAGAGTATATGGCATTAAATGAGATTATAAAAAGCTAACTAGTCTAGGGATGAAAAATGGTGTTATCCCAAATTCCCATTAATAGAATCCAGTTACTGTCTGTGGTTATATAACTGTTCATCTCACTATGTGGCCACTTCTTGCTGAAGTCTGCTGCTGCTCAGCATAAATTGCACAGAGTGCAGTGTGTAAAGGCACTAACGGTGTTTACTTTGCATTTTGCAGTACAAGAATAAAAACCTTTTCTGAAACAAAATTAAGTTCGGGGGAGGAGTGATTCCAAGAAAATTTTGTTAATTTTGTGTGTTGTAAAATTGGCTCCTTTTTGGTTTTGTATCAAAAACACATGACTGTCATGGGGTATAAAAGAGAGCAATCAGTTTCTGTTTTAAATGTGTAGTAAAAAGCAGTACACTACCACATTAATTTTAGAAAGGTTTTTTCCCCTAAATGCTATACAAACCAGAAAACGTCACCAAGATCAAAGTGCCCATCATTAGAATACGGTAATTTTTACTGAGAAGTCTGTGTGTGGGCACTGACCTAACAAAATGTCAGTGAGCCTCTGCTGATAAGAACGAGCAGAGATAAAGCAGGCAGAAAGATCTGTGAGTCCATAAATTCTACGAACAACAATCACAGCAGGTCAGGCAATTACCAGAAGAAGAAAAAAACACCGATGAGTCCAGCAAATAAAATGTGATCCCCTCATAAGCCACGGACATGAGAGGGAATGGCGGCAGGCTAAAGCTGCAGTGCACAGGATATTAACTTGACTGAACGGAGGGCTGGTGATTGCTGCTGCACCAAATCAACAAACAACCTGTTTGTACAGCAAAATACCTATTTCCTTTGTAGAAGGGAAAACAGAGCGAGTAGTAACGCTACTGTGAGAACCAAGGGAGCAAAATCAATGAGTTAAAACATGAGGGAACAGTTGCAAACTGAAACAATAGACAGAAGAGTTGTGCGAGACCAAAACTATAGACTGAAGCAGCAGGAGCAAAAAGAAGAGGCTGTAGTGATTTCTGAAGGGATGGTTTTCATTTCCTTCATGGTTAATGGCAAGATTTCATTGACCCCTGCTGGAGGAGGATCAGGCTTCTTAAGACAGAAACAAAAATGACTGAAAAAGGACAAAAAGTAGAACAGGTAGAGAAAGGATTCAGCATGAACAAAAAAGAGACGATAAATTATTCTAATTCTTCTCCCATTATTGGCAGAATTTCTGCCTGCGTTGAAATGGAGATTTCAATTTGCTGTTATCTACTGAAAAATAATAATTTAACAAGAAGTCACCACAACGGTTTGTGTCATAAAGAACAAAACATCCAACAACTCATTCTCACAATAATAACAGTTCTTAATCCACAACACACTATCTGCAGTCTGAAAGCACACAGCTGATCTGCAGCTCCTGTGGAAGTGTTTGTAAAACACAAAATGCTTCACAGAATTTAGTATGTAAAGATAACCCTAAGGAAGTAGACATTAGCTGATATTTGTCAGCATTCAGATTAACTTCTGAAGTTATCCATGTAAGGAAAAGAAAAATGCCTCCAGATTTGTGAATATTAGCGTATATCATGAGTAACAACAAATAGGTAGTCAAACTAAGGTCTCTGGAAACAACCCAGACACTCAGTCTTACTCAAAATATTTGTCTAATGAAGCCTGACAAAGTAATAACACAGTTTACTAGGATAAAAGCACTATTCTAAAGTCAGAACTAAGCCTCGTAAATCATCTACTATTCAGCTTTGCCTGACAGAACCTCAATACATAAATTCAGTCTTTTTCATCAAATATTCAACACGCCTTTCAAAACTGGTTTTAGCTTAACAAGGATAGTGTGTTATAAACCATGTTCAATATGTGCTTGCAAAAAAACAGCTTTTATCAAAGCTCATTATTTTTTTTGATAGAATTACAAAATCAATAGAAGGAAGTGAAGCAGTAGATTTAAAGTATTTACATTTGCAATATATTTACATTTAAATTTTAGAAATCCCTTTAAAAAGCACCTCAAGAAGTGTTACACGTAAAACAACCTGAAGTGGCTTGCGTGAAAGGATTCTGATAGGTTAAAGTCAGAAATGAGGGTTCTCAATACATCTCAATGCATCAGAATAGTGAAGAGGCTGTCCGGGAAGGTACACAAGATGGCATTTGAACTTTTCTTTTAAGGAGTGAGAAAATAATACTATTATGACTAAAAAAGGTATATATTTTGACCTAGAGATAAAAGACATTTTTTAACAAAACAATTACAATTACTTTTTAAAATTACAAGTTATTATTCTCAAGAAAATGGTTTTGAAAATATATATGCCGGAAAAAAGAGAAATCTGTGAAGGCTGACATTTGTGACAAGACTGAGTAACAATTCAAACAGAAATTTGTAGTGTAATACAGGGATAAAATACATACTGCTCAAGTTCTATTAAATGTCAATAGCAGATAGATGCACAAAAGCAATAAATACCCCAGAAAAAGATATCTAAACATGATCAAAGGCTCAAAAAGAATTAACCAATGTGTAATGCTAGCTGAAATGTTCAGAAAAAAATGAAAATATAAATCCAGAGTAGAATTTAAAAAGAAAAGAAAGAAAATGTTTCTAATATGAAATTCCCCCAGCCTTAAAATTATCTTCTTAAACTCTGAGATATTTCCAGAGGAAAAATAAAATTGATACGAGTAAAGAGCTAGACTAACTTGAGGACAGAGTCTAACCACACAGATTTCAAACATACATTTGGGGTACCTGAAACTAATAATGGACCCTCAAATTCATATATTTCTTCCCTTGGCTTCTGCATGTAACAGGTTGGGATGGTTTGTAGATGCTCCGTCCGGAATGTCACAGGCTACAGCATGGCAGCATCAACTTGGCCAGAGACCCTGGCACCCCTTGACACGGGACAGCACAGCCGCAGCTGGAGGTACGAGGGTTTCTCCTCTATCCTGACGATGTATCTGATGGCCTGAATAGTGGTGAAAGCACTTTCCTATGAGACAGAAGCTGTGTGTTTAATGCTCTCTGACTGAGGAAGAAACTGAACTTGGGCCCTAATTTCTGAGCTGATGAACTCTAGAATCTGACAGAAAAAGTGAACAGCATCATCATTTTCTCCTTTAACTGAAAGAAAGGAAGACGGCAGAAAGAGGCCACCTGTTCCTGTAGACATGCTCTTGGCATGCTGGAAAGAAACCTCTTAGGCTAAGTCTCAGAGCAGACTCAAGCAAAGAAATGTCTGCTTCTGGGGTCCCAGTCATATTTAGAAGGAAAACAAGTAATAAGATGACTATATAGGCATCATCTGGTCTGAGCATCCACAGAAGCACAAGAATAGGCTGCCCAGGGAGGTTGTGGAGTCTCCTTCTCTGGAGATATTCAAGACCCGCCTGGACAAGGTCCTGTGCAGCCTGCTGTAGATGACCCTGCTTCAGCAGGAGGGTTGGACTAGATGACCCACAG
>Ga0065711_1003022_pt1 | contig 37672 bp, 22 predicted proteins | sample Hoacrofraction12_FD_59098 | JGI IMG/M metagenome (GOLD analysis project Ga0065711, IMG submission 59098) | Hoatzin crop microbial communities from Cojedes, Venezuela - Epithelial fraction 12 v2 (version 2) | ecosystem: Host-associated > Birds > Digestive system > Esophagus > Crop | place...
GGCGGCGCTTCCCGCCGGGGGATCGCGGCTCTCCGGCTCCGCCTGCCGATGGGAGCGCGGCGGGGCCGGGGCGAGGCCGGGCCGGGCGGGGTCCCGGCGTGGGTCCCGGGCACGGCCCGTGGGCCGAGCCTGGGACGCCCACGCTGAGGGAGCATCTCGCTTCGCTGAGGCGGAGAGACGCCTCTTGCGTCTCGCTGCCGTGTGCTGGGCGCGGCGCTCGCTGGGCCCTTGCTCTGCACCCGCTGAGCTCACTGCCCGCCCCCCCCAACCCAGTCTGCTGCTGGCTTGGCTGGGAGAGGGGTCTTGCGAGGGCGTGCGGTGGCCCAAAGGAGGGTGCAGCTCCTTGCAGCTGGGGTGGAGGCGAGGGGAGGAACGAGTCGGAGGGGGGAAGGAAGAGAAGCGGAAGAAGAGAAGAGGAACCGGACTTTGCCCTTTTGGTGGCAGCCAGCTCCGCCGCCAGCGCGGTCACTGGAGCAGCTGAGGCAGGAGTGCGCGTTTGCTTCTGCTTATTTCGCTCCGGGAATGGTGATGTGATGGGGCGGCGGGGCAGACAGCTGCAGGGTGTGACCGTCTGGCTTCTCCTCCAGCTCCTGGCAGCGTGGGCACCTCAAGGGTCTCCCGGCAGAGGGTTGCCCAAGCTGCCTGAAGCAGAGAGGACGCAGACCTAGCCAGGAGCCGCAGAGTGTTAAAGCGCCCTGGAGCAGCCCTGGGGATTTGTCTCCAGCCATTGTGCTGCTCTTCTGGGTCATGGTGGCCTGCTGGAGGAGCTAAGAAAAATGCTGTGGGAAACGTGGGTCTGAAGCAACGGTTCCCTCCCGTAGTCAACCTGTGCTTGACAACACCGGTCTAATTCATGCCTAGCTTAGGTCCAGCCCCTCCTCCTCTACCTCAGGAACTTTGTCATCACCACAGAGCCACAGCCCCTGATCCCTTCTTCTGTCGGTGCTGGAAGCGCTGGTGCCAGGACCAAGTTCGTGGGCTTGGCTGGACGGTGTCGCTTTGGCTAGAGCTGTTGATGTGGCTCTGTGCTGCATTTCCCCCAGCACCCGGCCCAGGCGACCACAGACCGCGGCGATCTGGCCGTGCTTAGGAGTGTGGTCTCTGTGGGCCTGGCCAGGTCCTCCTCGCCTCGGCCCTAATTCTGTTCACAAGTTGTCTTTTAGCACAGCTCTTTTGGAAAACGGGTTGGTGATACAGTAGGGCCAGCTACTGCCAAGTGAACAAAACTGGAAAGCATAGTTTAGCCTGGCCAAAATGGTTAATAAATGTCTTAAATGTGCTTTAAAGAGGGTTAATTGAAGAGTTAATGCTCATTTTCCTAGTTTCCTTTCACCAGATGCTTAGTGGCATTCTCCGCAAAGTCTTGCAGCTTTTACAGTTATCATGAATCAACAAACTGTCCTTGCCTTCCTATAAAAGTGGAACTGCTGGCGCATGAGCAGTATATGAAATAGTATGCATTGCAGTAGCAAGCGAGGCCTCTCTTTCACTCGGTACAGCAACTGGTTTATTGTGATTTTCTCCATCCTCAGGAACAAGCTGCTCTTACCTTGACATTTGCCGCATTATTTTGAGAGACAAAGCTGTAGTATGTTCTTTCTCCTACGTTAGTAACTGTCCGGTGATAAATTTAATGCAACTTTGCTGCTGCTTTTGTACTGGAAGGGCCTTTGCAGGAAGAGATAAGAAGTTCAAATGAGGAAGCACTACGCAGCGGTATGGGAAACAGCAGCTTGGAAAGATAACTTACATTGTTAATTTGTCCACAAAAAAGGGTTAGTGATAACGTTAAGTGGCCTGAAGACAGAAATAGAAGGAGCAAGAATCAGGATGTAGAGAGACGTGATGGAGAAGGGAAAGCAAAATGAGGCTTTGTTGGTACAGCATAACGTTGTTTGGTGCATATGATGAAAGCAGGCAAGAAGGCTTAACGAGATGCGTGTCCATGGTCCGCCAAAAATCTTGTAAGAAGGCAGAGTACTGTGCACCAGACTTCACAAAGATGCGTTGAATATTGCACTATAGTGCACTGAGTACAGTTTTAAATATCTCAACAGAGAAGATTTCTGCATTGTCTTTAGGGTCACTGTCATGCCAGGACAAATGCCACATCTGAAAGCAGAACATCAGTTTTCCTGTTAAATGCCGCTGTAGATCTGGGGCTGGCCCTACTCTATTTCACAGCTTGGGAGCGTGGAGGTCAAGTAGTCATGTTTTCACGTGATATGTTTGCTTTCAAGTTATGTCTGTCCACAAACAGACAAATTAATAAATAGCCTTCCAAGTGACCAAGAAAAAAATAACCATTTTCTTGAATTCATTTGCACTCTACAAGCATACTTTCTAGCCATTAGTGCCAATGAGTGGTAAAATGGTGTTACAAGGGTTAAATATTTGTGATTAAAAATACTAAACCTTTAAAAACTGTTTGTCCAAGCCAATGCTTACCTGGAAGAAACTTGCCTTTAAATGGATTGCATGACATATGAAAACTATATAATTTTTTCTCTCTAACCAGCAGCAGGCCAAAAGGCACATTATTAAGAGCGTGCAGTGGAAAATGCTGGTGGGTAGATTTGCACTTGTAGGTGGCCTGGAGCTGTACTGCTGTGCGAGTCGAGCTGGGGCCAAGTTCTGCCTGGAGGCACGTCCTGCATGTCCCCTGCGGAGATCAGGTTGTGGCCTTGTTTCTCTGTCCCCGTAAGGTTTTAGGCTCCACTTTGTACAGCTCCGAGCAGCAAATGGCAGGGGAACATTGTTGGTCTTGAAGATACTGCTGCTTTAACCTGCAAAGGATTGCCTGGAGCCTGTGAGGTGTGCAAGGGATTCAGATTGCTTTAGGAAAACCGGGTTTGAGCCTGTGTCCACAGAAGAGAGATGCAGCTCATCTGTAGTTCGTCGTGCAGGTCGATCACCCTGACCTGCTCTAGGAGGTGGTGGTTATTTTCTGCTCTTGGTTAGTGCTTGCCCCATGCTGAGGTTGTCAGAGATGGCGGTGGTCTTCCAGGAGACAGAGTGAAACTGGCTGCCTTCATTCATCTCAGAAAAGAAGAAAATCGGAGGGTATTCCTCCTTTCTCAGCAGGTGGGAAGGTGAGGAGAGAGGGTCCTCCCCCTCCCCTTGGCATTGACAGAGGTGCTTGCAGTGGGTTGGGGTGGCCCAGCTCAACTGTTGATTGCTCACCGGTGACTCCAGGGCTTGCTTTTCCCAGGTGGGGACCTGGGACCCTGTCATGCTCACTAAGATGTCCGGAGTTATACACACAGAGTCATTGCCTGTTCCTTTTCTCTTTGTCAGAGTAACAGTGTAAGAAGCCACAAGTTAAGATGTACCTGTGGGGGGACTGAAGTTGTCAATCGTCTTCAGTTCATGGAATAACAGGAAGTTTGTAAGATGAAAACACCTGAATGATCCCAAGAAGTGAATCTACAGCTGTTGGCTCTTCCCTCTCCAGGTTTTTGTACTTTTGTCATTTAAAAGATACCGATGGTATAACTAAAGCAATACCCTTTCCTCTGGGGTGGAGGATTTGCTTCCTTCTGTTGCCTTGGTGGTTTTGAGATGGAGAACTGGCGTGACACAATTTGTGGAGCTGAACTGTGAACTTTGATAGATTTGTCCTCTTCTTCACAGCGTCAAATTTTTACAGGGTGAAAGAAGGAAGTGGTTTGCTAAGTCACTTCAAAAAAAATTATCACAACTACCAGTAATAACCACGGGGAAAACATGCGAACAGTGAGTATTCAATGCAAAGCTATATATGGGAAAGACTGCTCGTTGCGAACCTGCTGCCAGCGAGGCTACACCCTGCCCGTGAGTGACCACCGGCTGCTTGGGCCGAGGGTCTGGCTCGGGCGTCTGCCTGCGTGCTCGTTGCCCTCCTCTCCGAGCCGGCCGCCTGGCCGCAGGTTGTGCCATCCCCTGGTCCTTCGCGGGGAAATCCTTACGAGCGGGAGCCACACACGGTAACGGTGATAAACGGAGTTAGGAGGACAGATAATAGTTTTGCTTGCCGGGTTTTATTACTACTAAAAGCGAGTGGAACCGGTGACAGAGTTTTGAGGAAAATCCTTCGTCGTTCTTGAGATGCGTAGAGGTGTCCTGGTATTCCCAATAGTTTTTTATCCGTTGCTCATCTGGAGTGTTTTTAGGGACACTGTTTTGTCCCCACCCAGAACAGAGGATGCGTGGTCAGGTTGAAGGTACCCCCATTGCGGACGAGTTTTTTTGGGCGATGGGATAACTGTCAGTGCTGATTTGACTGAGGAGGAGGACACTGTGGGAGTAATTGAACCCAAAAGTGTAATTCCAGTGGAAGGAATAGTTTTGTCCCACCTGGTACAGATATTGTATTGCTTCTGGTGCGATTAGAGGGAGTCTTTCTGTTCAGAAGTCAGTCACTTTTCCAGTGAAGCAAACATTTTACTGTAGGGAAGCTGTGCTTTTCGGGTTTAAGGCTTTTGCTTTAATTTAGGAATCTAAGTGTGTTTTTCATGTGCTTTAAAATATTCTGAAAAATCCATATGAGGTCCTATTTTTATTTTTTGTGCTGAATCCAAAAGTAATTTTTGCAGCATTAAGGGGACGGGTGTGGCGTTTCCATTTTACATTACTCTGAATTTTCAGAATGAATTAGTTTAATTTCTTTCGCATTGTGTGGATTTCTCAGTGTGGATTTTCCTGCATGGATACAGATTACAGTTTTTAATAACTTTGAAACCAATATGTATATACTTAAAAATTAAGATTTTTTTTTTTGAGTGGCTGAAAATTGCAGCTTGTCTGTGTTTCTTAAGTGTTTACATGTATTCAGCTTTGTTTTTCTAGACACATGAGCTACTTTGTATATTCTGCTTTAGAGAGTACATCAGATATTACACTAGAAACCATCATACTACTAGTCTGTGACCTTTTAAAGACGATAATCTCTAGGGAACCACTGCTTTCTATCTTGCTTGGAAATGCTGGTCAGAGTACAGGGCCAGTTTTCAGTATATTTGGTCTCCTGTGCTTTCTCAAGTGTTTTCTTCGTGCCCCACTGCCTCCCCCCCCTTTCCTTGGTAATGTGTTTCTCTTGACTTGTTTTTTGGGTAGTAGGGACTGTGTGAGGTGCCTGTGTGGTATGTTCACAGACGTACAGCTGGGATCATTGCTGTTTTGAGATCTCCCACTAGCTCTCGAACAAAACCAGATCTCAGTGGTTGCCCGTCTGGAACGGCTCAGTCGGCCTTTCTGCAGCCCTGGACGGGCTCGCTGGCTTTCGGGGCACAAACCCAGCCGTCAGAGCATGTAATTCCCGAGGGTATCTGGGGCAGCAGCTCTCCTGGCAGTTTCCTTCATTTGCCATCCATTTGCAGGTTCTGTTTCTGGCTTTGGTTTTTGTTTGGAAGCTTCATCAGTCTTCTGTAGCATCTGCTGGGGAACTTTAATCACCCAGTAAGCCAGCTGGCACCAGGGGCTTTTTTACTCCAGTTTCCAAAGGCATTTTGTCCCATTACGGTCAAGTAAACATACTGGATGTATCTACAGTGGTAGGGTGCAAGTAGAAGTCCACATGTTTAAAGATAAGACTTTTCAGTCTTTTTCAGACTTGGGATCTTCATGCATCATAAACAAAGTGCCTAAATGTAAAGAGTACATTTCTCACTGGGTATGAAAATCTGTTTTGGGAAAAAGCTTTTAATTCCAAGACAGCAAAAACTATTCTGAAGGGAAGGTCCAGTATCTAGAAATGCAGATTGGGAATTGCTTGTGTTTTTCCACGTTGTAGGCTGTGAAGAGTAATCTAAACTCTGAATTTGCTGGCTTTGAACCCTCCCTTCCCCTGTCTTTTTTGTGTGCTTTTTTTCTTTTTTTTTAAGATATTAATCCTATGGAGTTCAGGGTCCGTATGAGTAATTGTACCCATCTTAAAGCTTCAGCTGCTCTCCAGCTTGTTTATCACTCCTTTTTTTAAGGCTTATGTACGAATAGCAGGATAAAACTGATTCATGCTGTGTCACATGGTTTCTTCTTTGCGCACCTACTCATGCATGAATCATCCACTAATTAACAGCATAAATTTCTAGCTATCAGGCTGCCCTGCATCTTCAGCCACTGGTCTGTCGTTCCTCTCCGCTCTCAGTTTGGCCCCAGTCTGAATTATTAAAGCATGTGTGGGTTAATCCGTACCTCCCTCTGGCTGTAGAGAGAAATACTGGTGCTGAGACATAAAGCAGCGTTTTCCCAGTAGAGGGAGGTATTGTAAAGCTCACCCAAAAGAGGAGTCCACTTGCTGGAGAAAAATGTGCCTTTTGCAGGGCTTTTTTTGCAGAATTTCAGGAATTCATGGGGCAGCGTGTGCAGAGAGCTGGGAGGAGGCGGCCAAAAGACCTTGCTGCATGTTCGGGTAGACAGAAGATTTTCCCGTGCTTGCTTTTGTAGTTCTTTGTTATAATTGGAATAGAATAGTTGGAGTGAGAGCAGGGACCTCTGCCTTGCCTCACTGAAACCTTGTGGGCCACCTGTGGTGGAGAGGCCTTTGGTGCCACCAGGGCGAGGAGGGACCCCCATGCTCACCGCAGCAGCCCCCCTGCCTGCCCTCTGCCCCCTCAAGTCCCAAAGGACTTCGGTGCGTTGAGTGCGTCGTTGCTTTGAAGGGTGCTGAGCACACCATCATGTAGGTTTTTTTGCATTACATTGTATGATAGGGATATGCATCCATAGAAGAGCTTTAAAAAACCCCAGCAACTACTGTTAGATTGCAGCAAATGTGCCTGGTCAGCTGGAGCATGGCCGTAAATCCATAGCACTGCTTTGCAGCATCTGAGTGGATAGTTCAGGTGCCTCCTTGCTCAGCCTAATCCACAGACCAAATATCCATGCTTCAGGACTGATTGATCGCCAAGTGGAACAGGGCAAGAAACATCAAAACAAATGTTGGAGTCACATTAGACAAGGAAGGAAGCATGTAATTAGTTAATTATTTAACTCCTTGAATCAACAGTTTAGGCTCCTGTGAAGCTTTGATTTTTTTTTTTTTTTTCAAGCTTCCCATCCATAGATTTGTGGCTTGATTTCTCTCTGCTCATTCCCTTTTATCACCGCCTGCCCTAGCAGGGACCTGAGGCACGGTGTGCTATTCCTTGACGCCCAAGCCCATCAGTGGGGACTCACCACAGCAGCCTAATTCAGAGAGGTGTAGAGCTTCAATTGCAGTCAGCACATCAGTTAGGCGCTTTGGGGGTTCTTGCAAAACCACTGGAAGGGTTATTTCCACCCTCCTTGCTTGCTCCAGCGAGTCCCGTGCATTCACGCTGACATACAAGCCTTTTTCTTGGCTTTAAAGAGTATTTTTCTTCCAGACCTTGCAAGAAGTAGTAGAAAGCCAACACTCTTTGACGTGTTGCCTTGGAGACTCATCTCAGTGATAAGCTGGGCGAGTGATGGGGGACGGAGCAATGTGCTCCCCCACCGCAGCCACTGTGTGCGTGCTATGGGCACTCCTATACCGTTTTTGTAATGCTCTTCTGTTTTTTTTCTTGACCGTTTATGTTGCTCTGAAAACAGCTTTTTGTATCACTTTGACAATCTTCAACTAGATTTAACTGAAATTTGGTGGTTTCTTCAAAGTTTAAAAAAAAACACCACACAAGAATGTGCCACTGGAGTGGAAGAAAGATCGATCGGATCGATAAAGGCTTCTCTGTGGGGAATGAGAGAGCTAAAACTGTCTCTTCTGGTTTCTACAGCTAACTTGCATTCTCTGTAAATATGGACTCATGAAGAAATGTACTGAATTAGAAGTACTTGAGGATTTTTATTATTTCTAAATCAGACAACGTGGTTTCCAGCATCGTGGGTTACTGTTCACATCCCTTTGAACACAGGGAAAAGTAACCAGACGTAACCCCTCTGTCTTAAAAGATTGTTGAATTGCAAAATTCTGCTGAATACCTACAGTCCCCAGAACAACAGTAGTTTCACAGAAATAGAAGAGAGAGCGCTTCAGACCTGGGATATCAAGATAAATGCTTTGTAGGACTGCAATGAAAACTCAGGCGTGAGCCTTGTTCCACATAATAAAAAGTTATTTATAGTTTGGGATGAATGAAGGACTGCACAGTTTCTGTCTGGGTTCCACCTTTTGCTGCTTGGACATAGGTGAATATTTTCCTGTAAGAGAATACCGATAATACCATGTTTATCCGTCAGGCTGCAGTAGCGATGTTAGCTGTCTTTGGGGGCGGGAGAAAGGTCGGTTGCATGAGTGAGGAGGCACGCAATGGAAAATGAAGAGTGAACCTTCAAAGCACAGGACATAAAAGGAGGCTGCGAGTTACCGGTAAGAAGAAAAGCCGTGGTAACTTGGCTGGTCCTCAAAAATTCTGATGGAATGTGGAAGGTCCAAGCGGCCCCATCCCATGCAAGAAGAATTTTATCTCACAAAAAAAGAATTATAAACAGCAGATAGGGACTGGAAGGTAAAAGGGGGTGTGGGGAGCAGGAGGCACTCGCTGGGGAAGTTCTTCTTCCTGCAGAGCGAGGCCCGTCCGAGTTGCTTTCTGGCAACCTTTAAGCCAGTCAGTGGAGAAATATCTTTTACATTCTCCGACATCTCTCCAAAAACCGCCCACACAATATGTATTTCATGTTCAGGACTTAAAATTCATTTGTGTGAGTGAGTTCGGATTTGAGGCGTCATCTCTCTTGAGGATTAGTGGGGGATCCCACAGGTCAGAAAAGGAGTCTGGTTTGGATTTCTTCATGTAGAAAGTTTTTAGCTTGTCCTCAAGTCCTCCAAGAAAGTCTTTCCTAAATCAGCTTAAACCCCTGTTGGAGTTTGCTGAAGAGCCCTGTGTAATAATGGTGCCATGGAGCTGACTCCTGGGTCTATTTTAAAAAACTAACCATCTTGCCCTCCGTTGTATTGAGGTGGATTTGTTCTCTGTAAAAAACAACTCATTTTTGTGTCTGGACTTCTACTATTCCTTCAATTTACGTGCTCTGTCTGGTGGCGTTGATTTTAAATTTTAATAATACCGCTTTGGTGCAGCTGTGGTTTCTAAAGAAGTTCTAGTAAAAGCTATTGTCCCATGGGCTGTCCAAGCACGATGGCTGTTCCTGCAGATAAACACGAATTTTAATGCCGTGCACTTCACACTAACACAACTTGCAGCAAAGTGGGTGAAGCGTTGTCCTTTAATTTTTGATAGACTTGTGTCATGATTAATATGAAAGTGTTCAGTATACACTGAAGAGACTGCTACTGTAGTGAATAAAATCTCATGAACACATTGTAGGTAACAGTTCAATTTCATTGGTTTACAAAAAGCTTTTTCACAGCAAAAAAATCTACTCTGTCTTCACTTGTTAGATTATTGTTATCTAAAAATGATTGTTTGGACCAAGATGAATCACTGGTACACTGAGATTTAAAGCACAGTAAAAACTGTTGGTAATGTGTAAAAGCTGCTGTGCCATGGGCATCTGTCATCTGCCGGCCTTAACCTCCGCTCGTAAGAGCATTAACTTTTCATTGAATCACTAATTGACTGACTGCAGGGAATTGGCATTTAATTATGTTTAAGCTTATCCTACTGTGTATTGAGAAACAATTTTGAATACTTGTTTGAAACTGGAATGCAGCGTGTTTAGGCAGATATCATGACCGTTCTCTCTTATTTTCTGAGGACAGGAGCTCAGGTGTATAGCTCTTGTTGATGTTTCAGTGCGTGCAACCTTCTAACATCACATAAATCACTTTGAATTTCTCCAACAATTATCTATTTAGCATGTTATGCGATTTCTTTTCCAAAATAATTTCTGTTGTTTTTCCATGGAATGATGTTTTATATTATATGTTGATGACATTCCAGGCTGAAGCACATTGGTAGTGTTATATAAAATGCTGTGCTCGTGTTCAGACTGGTAATCCTGACAAAATTGGTGTCAAGTAGCTTAGCCAGTATTACATATGTTACACTTCTCTCTGTTACAGGCATTCACAAATCCTCTCTGGTGTGTATTCCTCTACAAAATAAACACTTCAGTAGTGAACTGTGAAACTCATACCACATGGAGCTTGTTTCCTATGCTAGTCAAAACAGTCCTAAAAAATTGTTAGATTTCTTGTCTTTGATTAAATGCAAGTTCATTTTAAAAAACACCCTCCCCCCCCAAACTCTCAACATAGAAAAGCTCTGAATTTTTTGTTTCTGTGTGCCAAAGAGAATGTCAAAGAAGTTGTAAAAACATTTGAAAAAGTGGTGAGCTTTTTTGAGCTCTCCTTTTAAGCTGAAATGAGGAGTTTTATTAGTAAAAAATTACTAAGTGAGACAAGGTGCGGAGTGTGCAGATCCCTGCTCGTCCCCTTCCTGCCTCACAGGAAGCCTTGAGCACTTTCATTCCTGTTTGACAATGACACGGGACACTCTGCCACCACCGAACATGACAAATGCTCGCGGCGGTTATGTTTTGGTAGCTGAGAGCAGGAAGAAAAAAGCATGCAGGTTTTCTTCTGCTTCTCAAGCTGCATGGAAACGAGCGATTTCTGACGAGCCCAGTGCTGGTGTCTTTCCAAAAGAGCGTTTTAACGCTGGTTACTGAAGTTGCTTTCCTTTACTTTATCTCCCTGTCAGAGTTTGCTCACCTGCGTGAGTAACTCTGAATTTTCGCAACGCTAATGACTTTCTTTCCTTTTTTTTTTTTTTTGTCATCATAAATCATAGAAGGAAAGAGTTAACAGCTCATTGCAGCCCTGGAGATTTTTCGCTAATTGCAGCGGGTGGTTTGCGGGGCGGGCATCGCCGAGGTGCGAGCGAGCGGTGGAGGAAATGCGGTGCCCGCCGGGAGGGTGTGTACCTGTGAGGAGGAGGAGGAGGAGGAGGAGGAAGCTGGGCGGTGGCCCCTGCCCGCCCGCTGTGCCCACAGCCTCTCCCGGCGTGTTGGCTGGCGCGATCCTCGGCAGCGACCTCTGGAAGAGGCAGGGAGGGGAGAAACCCAACCCAAAGGCAACCCTCCCCCTTGGAAAAAAAACCAAAACAAACCCAACAAACCAACCCAACCTCCAGGCAGAGGAATATGACGGCCTTGCAGCTGAAGGAGTTGTCGCATTCGGGTCTGTACCGGAGGCGACGGGACCGCCCTGACAGCGTGGGGCTGCCCGGGTCACAGGAGGAGAAGCTGAGGTGAGTGCGAGTTGACGGCTGTGGTGGCTTCAGCAAGCAGAACATAAGCACGGCTCTCGGGAAGTCACCGCCGAACACGTGCGTCGAGAAGCAGTCCCGAAGCCCTATGGAGAAGACCCCGAAGGAGGGGTAACGGGAGCCGTACGGTGACCTTGCGGGGTTTGGCGATGGTGTGACTCCCTTCCCCGGCTCTGGGATGGGCGGTGGTTAGCCGCTGGTTGCTACGGGGTCTCTTCTGACAGCCAGCGCTGGAACGTAAATGACTTTCCGCAGCCTGACGACTTCACTCGGTCTGGTTTGAAGTCCGCTTTGGGTCACCCATGCTGTTTCTCGGGGGTCTCGGCGCTGGTTTTGTTGCAGGGGTGCTGGGGGGGTCCTGGGCTCTGGCTGTCTTCATGGGGGGTTCTTTGTTGTGGAAAGGGCTTCAGACAAAAGAAGGCAGCAGGACTGCTTAGCCTGACCTTACCCAGGAAGGGTGACGAAAAATCAGAAAGCCATTTAATGTCTGGGGTTATCTCCCTGACGCTACCTGCCGTTTGAAAGAGTAACAGCGAATTTTCGAACAACCTGTGTTTGGAGCGGGGAAATTAAAGTTGTTTGTAATCTGAGTAAGTGCAGACACCAAAAAAAAAAAAGTAAAAATGCAAAGTTTTTTTTCTAAGTGTGCGCGGTGTGAAAGCAATCTGTTCCCGCTTCACGCTCATTAGAAAAGGATCCTTGCGGAAACGCCAAGAAAAGCCTCGGTGGAGAGGAAGTGCTTCCTATCTCCTAATGCCTCTTTTCTGGTTGTCTGCTTAGGTTTTTTTGTCGTCGGTGGTGCTTGTGCGTCGGATTGGAGCGCTGTGTGGTTTAAAGGGTTTGTGTTACTGCGCTTTAACTACCTGAGTTAGCAGTTTCAGCAGGATGGGTATTCAGATTCGGGGGATTTACCCTTTTGTTGTAACTAAACGCCTTATTTAAAAATTGTGGTGTCAAAATGTATGATCGTAACCTACTGAGATTATTTGCCAAGAGATATCAGAAATATCGGGTCAGTTCTAGGAACACGTTAGCTTGTGGGTCTGGTATGTGTGCTTGGCACCTATTTATAATATTAATTCTGAATTGATTTCCTAGGTGGATTTCTAATAGCATTAGCAGTATGTATTATATGACTACAGAGGGACGAATAATCAGACTTAGTAGAGATGTGCAGAGATTCTTGACCTTTTTATGTTTAGTTTATGTTACACAGAACTAGCAATGAGGAAGAATGAATCTTGTTAGGGAAGAGAAAGCTGCTTTTGAAATGAGTGCTAGCTCCTTAGGGTTGTGGTGTTGTTTCTCTCATTTATATGCACATCCAAGGTGGGAATTAGGCCCTTTGTGGGCTGGCTCGGGGGGAGGGGTTGTCTGTCCCGGTGTGAAACGAGGTGTTGTGATCCTTTGCTGAGCCTCATCCGGTTAAAGATGAGAAATATGTGAAACAGGGATGGGTCTTGAGAAATAAAATCCAAGTGGAAGAAACAGCAAATCAGGGGACTTACGAATGATCTCAGGGCAGGGTATTATTGGAGATACGAGAAGGTGAACGGAGTGTGGTCAGATGATGCTCCTAGAGCAGTGGGACAACCAGTACCTAAAGTCAGAGCTTCTCATATATTTGCTAACAGCTTAAGCTGGTTGTTACTCAAACTAAACCTTGCTCCTTCCGAACCCATTTTGTGATATTTCAGTGAGTTGCCAAGCAGCCTTATTTGTCATTTTTACTGCATTCTCCATGACAAAAGGCTATGGCATTGTAAATACAAAATAATGGCATAACAACAGGGCAAAGAGCAATTGTGGAATGAAGAGGAAAAGTTCTTTAGTATTCTAAAAATGGAAACCTCTAGCTTTTTTTGTGTGCTCTCCCCAGTGACACTTAGATGCCTGTCCTTAGCAAATATTTTCAGAGTATCTAGAGTCCACAAGAAAGGCAAGAGGTTTCTTTCATGTCTGCTAAATATAGCTTGCCATCCTCAATGGCTTTGCAATGCTTTTCCGTAGTTTCTCGCTCCAGCTCTTTGTTCTAGTGCCTTTGTATTTCGTTTTACATACATATTAATCCACGTGTTAAATAATATCAGCCCTCGAGGAACAGTTCACTGAAACCTGCTTTCTCGGTTCAAGTACCGTATTTTTCTAATCCCGGGCCAAAATGTACTCAAGATGCCAGTGTCCTCAGGGTATCCTGTGAGAATTTCTGTATTTAAAAAAAAAAAAAATTAAAATCGCCCTTTGTTAAAGTCATGCACAGTATCTGCCAGTTTTCGTTTTACGGCCTTTTATACCCTACCCCCATATGAGATTTCTCTCTCCTGATCTTTTTGAGGTCTGTTTCTCCTTTGGTAGCCATTTCATGGATGCCAGGCTGGGGTGTTCCTCTGGTCAGGCACAAGACAGCAGTCGGTGACCCAGCGTTCACAGCCTGTTGCCGTGGGAGCGGGGTGTCTTGGGCTGCCTCCGCGCTGCTGCTGCAGCAAGCACCCCTGCGTTTGGGGTCTGGCCACCGCGGCAGGAGCCGGGCGCTGCTCGGTAGGACGGGGGCTTGTGTGCCCGCAAACTGCGGTCGGGATCGAGCCAAGCGTTGGCAGCGTCAGCACAGCAAAGTGGCTTGAGAGGGGGCTTGGTGCCAAAATTCTGCCTTTGCTCTTTCCTGGGAACGTCCGTGTCATTCGTACCTGAAACACCTGAGATCACTGACAAGTAGGGCACTGTGTAGCAGTGTACTGGAACTCCTAAACGTGTATAGAGCATATGTTTATCATATAATGTTTATCATGTAATGTATCGCATACATTTTGTTTTCCAGGAACCAAAATTTCTTGAAACAATAATCTTTACAGTATAAAAATAGTTTACTGTGTTGACAGAACTTCATGATAGGTTGTGTGCCGTGGGACTCCGAGCTCCGCAACAGGAAGGCGAGCGTTAGTTTCTGCATCTATGTCCACTGATGTCACTTCAGCCAGAGGTTTGACCCCAATATTGTCTTCCAGATCTGCTATTCGGTTTATGAAGAGTCAGTCTCTATGCACATTTCCCTCAGTCTTTTGCAGGAAAGATCGTAGGAATATAGTTTGTCTCTTTCCATCAAGTTTCGTGGCTTGTCAGATTTCCATTTACAGTAGAAGCTCCTAAATTAATGTTTAAATTTAACAAAGTCTCCAAAGACCTCTTGCTCTAGCAAGCCAGTGCCAGGTCGCCTCACGGGGAACTCGCCTCACGTAGCTGTGGCTGTCTGTGGGGCCTGACTGGCGAGCCACAGAGCTTACTTTAGTGGGTGGTTTTGCTTATTTTGCCCACCCAGTTGCTGCGATTCCTCATCTTACTGCTGAGGGGGTTCGACACCTTGCATCACAGCCACTGCTCTGCTGCAGTTCACAGCCTGGTGCTCATCACTAGCTCCAAATCTGCCCCAGCTACCTCAGTGTTGCAGGTGATACAGTGCGGTGGCTGAGCAGCTGAGCTGTCCCACCGGCAGCGATGGGGACCCTAGGGGGCTGGGGAAGATTGCCAGAGTCCATCCAGTTGAGGAGAGTGAGGGCATTTCAAGGGAAGCCACCTGTAGCAGCCATAAAGAGCAAGCCCTAAGCTCAATTGAGATCGGGATTGGGATGGGAGGGTAGTATCCATCCCCTTGTTTTAGAAACCTGTACTAGGATGGAGTGAGTTGCCCTCCAAGGTAGCCTCTCTCCTTCCTTCCACCCCACCTCCTCCTGGCGTAACCCATGCCCAGGTTACCCCATCAGCTCTACTGAGGTGAAAAGAGTCCCGGCACTTGTCCTGATGGCACAGCACATTGATGGGGATGGGAAATTCGGCTTCTCTTTCTACCTCTCTCACTCCATGTACCACTTCACAAACCTCATAACCTCTCTGGGAGCCTTTCAATGCTGCTAGAGATGTTACTGGTGCTTTACTGACCTCATAGCGAGCTGGAGCCTGCCCATCCCATGTAGAAGGTGGTCTGAATAGCTTATCCTCTTTTGAACTTGCACTGTACAAGTACGTGCTTGGTTTAGACCTCCGCTGGGGCACTGGTGCTGAATGCAGTCCTCGCTTCCCCCGCTTGAGCTAGGCTCACCGATTCATAGACCTTAAATATGCAGGATGCTCCCCGGGTGTAGAGTTCAACGTGCTGGGGGCTGCCCGGCACCTTCATCCCCCCTGTCTGCAACAGATGCAGTGGGCATTGAAGTAGAGGCAACCTGAGAAACCCACATTTCAGAATGGAGAGAAAGACTTGTTGTGTTCCAGCTCTGTTGATTTGGTGGAAAAAAAATGACATCTCTGATAAATCTTGGCTTGCTTTGTCTTTAGGAGTGGCATGTAAAAAATTCTGACTGTATGCTGAGCTATTCTTTCTTGCTTTTCTCAGCAAACAGGATGCAAAGGAAATGGTATGCATACATTTATTATTAATCAGTAGGAGTCATCTGACAGTAGGAGTATGCTTGCTATTTTTGCTCTTTCCCCTTCTCATCCCATGGCCTTTGTAAAAATAGAATGATTCCTCTAAAAAAATTGGTACTGTTAATTTCCAAAGCTCAATACAATGTGCTAGGAAAGGCAGGGGCAATTCTCTTTTTTTTTTTTTTTTTTGACAGTTACACTGAAAGTGAATTTGATCAAAGTGTTGTCCGTAGTTCTCTTTTTAAGCTCATATGGGTTCAAATGTGATTAAAAATGTAAAAAAGCTTTTGAAGAGCTTCATCTCAATATTTTACCAAACAGTAAATTTTGGCATTTGCAACAAATAATCATTGGGAAGCTTCAGTCGGTGGCTGTCAGTTACTCAGGTAGTTCACTGCTCTGTTCTCTTAGGCAGAAAGCGCCGTAGATGTTTTCCACGTTAATAGCTTTAAAGTTTCTGCCTTCCCTTTGCATTCTGCTGCTGAAGCTGATGGGTCCGTCTGCATGAGTAGGTGCAGGCAGTCTTCTACTGGGTCTGTTCAGGCTTCCGCCTGCCTCTGCACACTGACTCCAGGCTGGAAGGCATGTGGATGTGCCCCAAAATTCCATGCACAAAGACTCCCTCGCAGATGAAATAGGAGACATAAGCACATTCTTGCGTCCCACTGAGCCTTGGGGGCATAGGCTCTGCACTGCGAAGCTTGTAGGTGAGTATAAAAAGAAACAAATTAATAAAATCCCTGCAACATCGGCAGTGCAGTAGGGCTGGGTGCCTCCCTTTCTTTGTAAGATACAGCATTCGGGAGTTGTGCGAGGTCACACATCTCCTCAGCCTGCCACCAAAAACCTGTTCATGTAGCAGCCAGCCAAGGTGTGCAGCTGTCTCCAGCTGCACGCCCTCCCTGAAGACCTCCTGCTCTACCTAGGAGGGAGAGAAGAAGATGCTGGTCGGAGGCTGTCTGGAGAAGCAGGGACCCTGCTGGGCTTTCAGGTGCCTCAGGGTGCTGAGGGCAGGGGAAGGCAGAAAGAAAAGATCTGTCTGCACCTGGAAGCATTCTTAAATGTGGTTTCCACTGGTAGCATTTCTTAATACGTAGATGTTTCGCTTGCTCACAATGCCAGCATCAGCAGGTAAAGCAGTAATTATTCAATAAATATTGGTAAAAGAAGAGACTAATTTATTAAACCAGGAAGAGCTTGAAAACAAATGTTAAGCCACAAAAAAATTACACTTCTTCATTTGTTGTGATTAGAAGCTCTGCTGGAATAGTAGAGCATTGGGACCTAGGCATATGCGTTTGAATTAGATGCTTGGGAACTCCTGATTAAAAAACACTTTGGCTCATTTGCTAGGTGCTCTAATTGAAGAGAGGATTTGTCCATGTAAACGTAACACTGAATTATTATTATTAATTATAGTAACTTCCAGCCAGCACAAATATGCTTCATGGTTGCATTTTAATATTGCAATACTTAGAATTTGTGTTGAGCCTTGGTTTGAGGTAGCCAGATGACTAGAGGCTTTACTTGTCATTTGTGCTGTACTTTTCATTGCTCTAGGGGTTAAAATAACACAAGGAACACACCCTTTTTTCTAGCCTTCTCTCTCACCCCTTGTCTCCTGCATTGCCTAACAACTCCTGAGCGAATTTCTTTGACTTGCTCACCTTGACTATCGCCTCCTGTGACTCCAAATGACCGGAGGTAGCTGCCTGTGTGACAGAAACCCAAGCAATTCTTACTGTTCCTCTTACGCCTGCCTCATTGTAATAATCAATGTTTTCAGTAAATTCAATGATTATAGCAATTAGGATTTCCATTGCTCTTTTAGCTGGCTAAAGATAAGGTGTAGGTTTCTTTTTCTGCTTTTACTTTCATGTGTTTTGACAGCACTTCATGAGAGGTGTTCTCTACAGAAAATATACCGTGATTGCTCGTTATTCTTCATTATAATTAAACTCTCCTTTGAAGGCAGTCTGTCACACTGCAGTCAATTTACACAACCAAGTGTTCTGCAGAGGAGAGAAAAACTGAATTATGTCAATGTCACCACAATAAAAATTACCAACTTGCAGGCTTTGGGGAGAAGAAGCTTAAAGGCTGTTAAGTTTGGGTTCCCTTTCTGTTTATTTGGTTTTCCTGTGGTCTCTGGGCTGTTGTGGGAAATGCAAAGCTGACAGACACGGTGTCCTCAAGAGGACCCTGGGCCTTTTACTTGATGCTCTCCAGACACAGGAACGGCTCCGGCTTGCCAAGCGTGTTGCCCGTGACGGTGGCCAAAAGCTGATGCCTGTGGAGGGAGGCGTAGGGACAGAGCGGGCCTTTTATGGGATTTCCCTTGGTAGCAATCCCAGCTTGCTGCCAGCTGTGGCTCAGGGGCTTCCTACGGAGTTTGTGACATTCAGTGGCTTTTCCCTTCAATTTACTCCTCCGGTCTCGCCTCACACCCAGGAATCTCGGGGCATTTCCCAAACGTGGGTGATGCACGGAGTTGCCGTGTATTAGCTGGTGCCATAGTGGTCATGTGTTCATTTTTTCTCTGCCTGATTTGTCATAGCAGCTTTAGCCGTTGTTCAGTTTTCGTCTTTGTATCTGCCAGATTTCTAGAAACTTCTGATTTTAGGTAGTTGCCGGTAGCATTCTGAAATGATGGTTTCATATAACCCTCTGTGAGCAGTGTTTTTGGACGGCAGTGCTCAGCTTTGCCAGCGAATTGTAAGTCACCCTGTGATGTATCGTTCTATAAAATCAACAAGATGAAGCTTTGTGATCTTTTGGAGCCTTTTGTCCAACGAGAGAAGTTTGGTTTATGGCTTTTGCGACCTATTTCCCTGTATCTCTTCTGCTTTTTCTATCTCCGCTAATGGCCATGATGGAGCTAGAAGAAAATTAATTAAAAATTATTAGCTGTTAGCCTCAAAGGAAGTAACATATTGGCAGACACAGCTAGCAATATCTGCCAGCGTTTCTCAGCTGTTCCGTTTTACATGGAAGATTCAAAAGAGTCAATCTGTTCCGGCACGGAATGAACGGACGAAGGTGAAGCGGATGTGAAATGGCGTTTGTCTTTTCCAGCATGTTAAATCCACACGTGCCACGCTCTTCATACATCATAAAGTTCTTGATCCTGGGTTGAGTCTACCTTTTGAACTCTGTTTGTATGCAGCTACTGGAAAAATGTTACCCGCTCGGAGTCATGACTCAGAACTGCCCTGGCTGGTCCCCTGCTTGTTCCGGTACGGAAAGTTTGCATTGAAAGCTGTTTGTCTTGCTTCATGCTTGGTTTTTCAGTTGTTGTTTTGTACGTTTCTCCTCGCTGACTTCAGAAACTGAGCCATACACCATATTTCTGATAGACTAAAAAAGCTGCTACGCTTTTTTAAATTATTTTCTTAAAGGACTTGGTAGCAGAGCAGCTTCGGGATAGGATAGATCCGTGAGTTGCCAGGTTGCAGGTCATGAATTTTGCCCAAAGCTTGCAAGTAATTGCTTAGTTTTTAACTACATTCCTTTCTAAAGCTAATCCTCAAATTATACTCACTTCTCACTTCTGTGGTACGTAGCAAATGGGAAGGAGGTTTGGCAGGGCTCGAACCCCTCTGATCCAAAGCACAAAACCCCGTCCTCTTCCCTTTTCCCTTCGCTTCCTTTCTGCCAAGCAAATAACCTGCACCGCTCCTTCAGATAATCCTGGCAATACGCTGTTGTGAGGGGGAACTTCCACATCTTCCCTCAGAAGTCTTGCAATATGTATTATAACCATTCACTCCTGCTTTACTTGTTCAGGATTAGTCCGTTGTTGGGGTGGAAACCGTGACATTAAAAACCCTTGCAATAGTTAACCGAAGCCTTTGGTTTGGAAAATGCGTGGAAATCTTGCTTTGCACTAACTGCTCCTGAAACTCATTCATGCTGACGTGACAGGTCTGCTACTAGTGTTGAATAGCTAATAAGTATGAAGTCCAAGATGAAATTTGTATTACCCAAAATGCAAAGACCACCATAATGGAGTATGAAGGCAATGCTATTTTGTATTCACTTTATTTGTCAATACATTGCCCATGCTCAGCTCTTAGGAACGTAAATCACTTTGGGTTATTCTCTTTTGGCTGTTGAATATTGCGGCCATTACTTAATTCCGCAGTGTTAACTGCAGATGCTTGAACTGTCTGCCATCCTCTGCTGGTTTTAAAGCTTGGTGATGCTGCAGTGGATGTGGGAAGAAAAAAATGTGAAGCCAAAACTCAGACTGAGTAATAATTAGGATTCAATATGAATGTGAGAGAAGAGCAACAGCTGAGAAGGTGTTTTCTTTACCACATTATTCCTTCTGCCCAAAACAATGTAAGTCAGGCAATGACAAACTTTCCACTTCGTTGTATAGAATAGAAAAAGAAACTTAGTGAAGGTGAAGAACGGTTTGAGAGGTGAGGTTGCTGCCAGTGTAGATCAGTAGTAGTATTCGAGAGGAGACGTGTGGAAGTGACGTGCTGGTTAGTAAAGCTAAGGGCGAGTCCCCAGCGTGGTATCGCCGGTGGCAGGGCTGCTGTAACACGGCTGTCACTGCGCCCCGGGCAGCCGGGCACGGGCAGTTGTCTCTGCCCTGCGAGGAACGGTGTGGACGTACTGAAAGTCTCCTCTGGTGACTGGGGCGTTATGTTTAGTCATGGCACTAATTACAGCTCCCAGATGAACCGCTCAGGTCATGGTGCTCGGCTTGTGAAGACATCGGTTCCAGCTAGCACGGGCAGAGGGCTGAGGTGGAAGCAAAGGCTGGCATTTGCCTTCGCACTACAGTGAAGGATTTTTGGTTGATTCCAGTGACAGATGACATGAATATTAGTGCTAGGAAACTGTTACTCTGAAGAGCAATGTGGTAGTGCAGTGTTCTCCTGCGCAGGATTTGAAATGTCACAAAATGCAAAGGTCAACCTCATACATTTTTACGTATTTGAACTTCAAATCTGTTCCCTAAGCAATGGATGAGGAGCACACATATGCTTAGTTGTAATTTGCTTGCATTTGCCTGACCACACTCTGTTGTGCATCACTTGACTTTCCAGTGGTTTGATTTCCACCAGTATAAATATTATTCTGCCCAAACACTTTTGTATTTTAGAACTGAATGACCTTGGTGTTGTGAAGCTCACCGTGCATGAGGCCAAATAGAAGGACAGTTTTGAGTTTGGTGGGCCTGATACTGGCCCATTGGTCTGGAAAAGATGGTTCTGTTCAGAGTGGGTCTCTCAGAGACAGTAAGTGTGCAGCCCCTAGTATTGACTAGCTGATCTTTTTTATTATACCTAAATTAGAAATGGGAATATAAATGCTGTTATATGAAATGCATTAGTGCAAATGCATCTTTAAAATGTGTTGAGCTGGAAGAGTTTGGATGTGGTGTATTTGCCATAGTGAAGTACATATGCAGTCAACTACACAGGGTGCAGATTTTAAGAATAACCAATAGTATGGTGTCTCTCATGGAACACAAGTTTACCACAGTTCTCGTGAGCTTCTGATGTGAAAACCACGTCTTTTTGTTGTTTTGTTTTTCCTATCTGTATGGGATTCAAAAAATAGTAGTGGGGCAGGAAAAGGTGGCTGTTTTAACGAGTATCAAATATCTGTACATATAAGAAGTCATTTCTTTTTTCACACGAAGCATGGCTTCATTTGGTAATGTTTGTAACCAGCAGGAAGAAAATACAAGAGTGTTTTTAAATATTACTGACAACAGGAAAGTGCTGTAATCAAATATTGCTCTCTCTTTCTACAAATTCTGTCAGAGACTCATTTTTCGCTGTGCTCGTATAACTGATGAAAAGTCGTGTAGGAAGGTGCTGCTTACCTGTTTATTCCAATTATATTCATTTCCTTATGGAGAGATGGAATGCGGACCTTCTGTTTGCGGAGACCAAAGCATTTTTTGGACATGTTTATACTAGAATAAATTTATTTTGAAGTATATGAAACAGCTAGGGTTGCCTTTTTGTTTGCACTGTTTAAACTCCCACCGCATAAGCTTAACCATGCTTTTAGTGGCGAAGAAACTTTTAGGAGCACTCAGAATTCATCTGGTTTTTATTGCAGTGGTTTCAGGATGGTTTTCCGTCCTTTTTGGTAGAAACAGAAGTCAGAAGTTAGAGCATTGCTGGGCACGTGTGAAAATAGTACCTGTAACGTGCATCTTTATTATAGAAAAGATTTATACCTGCTTTCAAATTGTTTTAGGAGACCAGCCTAACACGGAAAGTGTGTTACTGCTTAAGAGGTAAACAATTTCAGTAACCAAAGCCCGAGCGTATTTTTAATTTCAATAAAAAAAGACGCCAGAAGTCAATTAGTGCTTTAAAAGGCTGGTGCAGAAATCAGCGCAGGGCACTGCAAGTCCACACATACCTTGGATACAGTATATTCACCACAGTGAAGTATAGGTGCAAAACTTCTGGTGGTTCTGTATTTTGCGTGTGAGAGCCGTTGCATGGCATCTTGTGTCAAATATGACTAAAATGAAGCCACCCTTACTGACGCAGGACGGGAGGGGGTGCACCGTGATGACATTTTGCCCCTGCGCTCCCCGCATAGCCCGACGGGGCACGTGGCCTCCCGGCAGCGCCGGTGACGCAGTGGTATTTCGCGGTGGCACGAATAGGTTGCCAAGCAGCAGCTGCTTTTGCCAAGCGCCTTGTTTGGAGCCGTGACTGCCCGGCGCGTCTATTTGTGGCATGGAGCGAAACGCTTGGCAGGGCTGGCCGGCCACCAAGCCTTCTCTGTAAGAGTCCCCGTCTGCCTTGGGCAGCCGGGCTTGAGAGCTCTCCAGAGGGGGCAGCGTGTGAGCGGGGCGGCAGTCATCCGTCAGCGGTGACAAAGCAGCACGGCTATTTTTGCTGCTGTCTTCCGAAGCCCTTCTGCGTAGCTGCAGTGGGATGCTCCCCGCCACCCCCTCTCTTCTGCTGTTTCCTTTAGCATCTTCCCCGCCATCAGCTTTGGCTTCTGACGAGGTCCTCAGTGTGCCCGGGAGGAGCCGCTCTGTCTTCCATCCTACGTACCTTTTCCAATTAAACACTGAAGTTCTCCCTTCTCTCCTCTCCTTAGCACTGCTTCCTGAACAGCAGGCTGGTAGATTGTGTCCCAGATCCCAGGGAATGCCCTTGGGAAGCTGCTGCTGCTGATCAACAACCCCTTATGCGCTTCTCGCTCCCCGTGGATGGCTTCACCTCAGCGTAACCTAGAATTCCCTAATGAAAATGTCGTGTATTTTTAACAGCATATTTCAGATCTTGGCAGCACATCCCCAGCAAAATGACAGAACAGAGAAAGATGGCCAGCTGCTCTGGATTTGTGGATTACCAGACCTTCAGAGCAGAAAGTATGTTTTGCTTCAGTAGCAGAAAGGCCCTTTTTAAACTTCTGGCAAGCTCCCTTCTTCCTTAACGGAAAACAAATTTGGAGTAATTCCACCAGCAGCAATGACAATAGGCCTCAAGAACCAGGCAGCTTCTACTTATTGCATATACAGAGTCCTATCACCTTGTAGGACTGCTTCCTGAAAAAAGCTGGGAAGATGAAAACAAGTTTTTCAGATGGGCACCTTTTTGACTTGCTGTACTGCTTGCTTTGCTACAGCCATGCAGAAGTCTGCGCAGCAGCAAGCCAAAGAAGCAAGCGAACATTTTCCTGTTGACCACAGAAGACGCAAGGCAGCAGAAGTGGCTTCCAGTCACCTTGGTAGCCTGTGGATTTCAGGTTACTGCAAGGACTGAAGTAGTCCATTGGGAGAAAGAAACTCTTCAGGGCTCTCGGATTCGCAGCAGCAGCCTCCTCAGAGAATTGCCTGCGATCTGGGACGAAATACAAGAAACCAGTCGAGGAGGTGGTCAGTGATAAGGGAAAGACACAGACTGGCTTGCTGTGTCTTGTCTTGGTGGCTTGGTGCACCTGCACTAACCCCAGGTGAATCAGCAGGGTTAGTCCATTGCAGTCAGTCTCCCTGGAGTTTTTCATACTTACAAAAGCCCGGCATGTTGGGAAGCAGGACGGAGAATAAGAGCTGGCATCGCTACACCTGCATCTCCATGAGCAAACAGCGCTCATTTTCATCACTGGTGCTCCAACGGATGCAGAAACCTTTTCTTCCAGCGCCATTTCCTGCAACCGTGCTCTGGCAAGTTCATCGCAGCCTAGAGTTACAACCTGAGCATTGCTCGGTCTGGAGCTTGCTCCGTGGCAGATAAAAATAGGGCTTGAGCTCCAGCCAAGCCATGTCAGCGGTGAGGGTGCAGTCTCTGTAGCCTGTTAGGGCTTGCAGCCCCTGGTAGGTCTGGTGCTAGATGGGTAGTCACACCTATGGAGGGGTGAATAAGCAGGGTCACGCTGCCCGGGTCCCACCTCTGTGGCGCAGGGCAGCAGCTTGCCCAGAGGTGCCTTTGTGCTGAGAGGAGGTGAAGGCAAGGCACCTGGCCAAACCCAGCCTGCAAATTTGGCAGCGGCAGGAGCGTAGGGCTGTGTCGGTCAGGCTGCGGGAAGGCAGCTGCGGGCGAGCCCAGGCCTGTGCCTGTGGGCTGCTCTACTGAGCAAGCCGTCCCAGCTCGTGGTGAGAGATACGGCCCAGAACCATTGTAAGCCAGACCCTCTGCAGCAGGTCCTGGGAAGGTGGAGGCACGTTCAGAAGCAGTAGCCTTGCCTGGACTTTCTGTCACATCTGTTGTCGTCTTCTAGTCCTAATTTCTCTACCCCTCTGCTGTTCTTCTTCCCGTCCTCCTCTGCTTTCTCGTGCCCCCTCGCAGACTAGCAGGTCCTTCTGACACCAAGGCGCCCTGTGTCACGAGCACGGCATGCCTGCGGTCCTGCGGTTCGACCGGTTGTGAACAGGGCTGAGTCAGTTCAACCCAAAGAGGCAGTGACTCGGGACGGCTTCTTCTGCGGTTACGAGCTGCTGGAAGCCGAGTGTCCCACGCCTGCCGCAAGCGCTGCGTTTAGCTGCGGGTCTGCAAGCAGCTACTGCCATCCCCAGTAAGCGGTGCACGATGGGTTTTTAAACAGAATGTAACTATGAAATGATTGCAACGTTAGGAGGGCATTCTGTGGGGAAGGAATGATTAATTGTATTCTTTCTTGCTGGTCTTGTTCTCTCAGTTCCGTAACATCCACAATAAATTACTTCGGTAAGTGTTCTTACATTATGTAGTTGTACTAAACACAGCGCATCACTGGAAATCAAGTTTCGTTTTTCCTCCTTTGTATATTGCCCGTTACAGCATATCTGGCAGTTCGGTTAATGGCCTGTGAAGCACAACTGAAACCAAACTCTCAGTCTGTACCTGCTCCTTCTCTGAGGTGCTGACAAGAAGAAAGTGACCTGTGGATAAATTCAGCACATGTGACTTGGAAGACACAAGTGGAACATTAAAGGCCATTTCTACAATGTAATTAATATACTGTAGCATTAAAGCAACATTTACCCAATGACAGAAGTGTTCTCTTTGTGCTTTCCACTGCTGGTTTGCTCACGATAAAATATTACTAGAATCCACCTCCACCTCGCCTCAGCAGAAAGTAGCTTCGGACAAGTTTGGTTGCGAACGAACGTATTTGCTCACATAGGTTGCTCACGCCACAGCTTCTGTCAGCAGCCGGCAGCGAAGCCCCTTTCCAGCATCCAAGTTTGCACGAGGGCCTGGCAGGGGAATGTGCTCGTCCGCTCGCAGCCAGCATCAGTAAATCACAGCGTGACGGGCTCACCGCCCCGCCGCTGAACTTTTAACTTGAAGCTCTAGCAGGGCGCTGAGCAGCGCCGGCTACATGACACGGCGCTGCGAAAGTAAATCACTTCACGGGGAACAAGGGGAAGTCCAGCATATTTTTTTGCAGACTTTGCCTACAGCTTCTTTGTGGTATAAGCACAGAATATAGACGGCCGGGAAGGCAAGTGGAGAGAGATGGACTTCCAGCGCAGAGCTCACCCGTACCCCATCCCGGAGGATGAAGAGGTTTCACACAAGGTCGCCCCCGATGCTCACAGCTCTGCTGGAAACGAAGGCGAGAAACCGGTGTCAAAATTGCAACGTAGGCACAGTGACATAAAACTCTACAAAGAGTTTTGTGACTTTTATGCAAGATTGTAAGTTCGTTCTCTTTGGCCTCAGGGTGTAACTACGGTGACATTATTGGCGTATTGTACATGTGTATTTTATTGTCTGAGCTCCGAGCAGGCTGTGCAAGCCATTCTCTAGTGCAGCCTTTGCCACTGTTCTGCTTGACACATTGCCATTGTTGTAATCGTCAACTAAAATCTGAGCTGTTGATTTAAACTTCATTAACTGCGTCAGCAATTTTTATCAGCAGTTGAAGGAGGGTTGGAGTTTGTCAAGTAGTCTCTCTGGCTTTAGATTGTTTGGCTATATTAAACTGCTTCACTAGTGCAGAAGTGTCACGTACATCGCTGTTTTTACATGTGTGATGTATTCTCAAGTGAAGTAATTTTGCATACTGAGGAGGAAAGCTTTGTTTTCATTTGGTTTTGAACTTTGTTTCATGTTTTTGCTTGGATTATACTTTGTGTCTTACAGCATGTAACATTAAATACTTTTTAGAGACTAACTCCTCAGTGCTTGAGAACTGTTGAGGTGATGATGAAACTCCAGTTTCTGTTGTGATTATTCTTCGTTTAGATTGATAAGGAGGACAGGTGAAGTGACTTGAGTTTTTCCCCCACAGGAAGCATACACAATCCATGGAAACCATCGGCGAGCTTTATGGTTAACCACAGTTTGTATGTATAATCACTGCAGTTTATCTATAGGCTTGTCTGTTATGTGTGGGATAGACCATTCTCCATTTGATCTCCTTGTGAAATTTGCCCACTCTTCATTTCACTGAGAGGGCGGTGAATATTTGCGTAGCAGTTACTGTCTTCCTCTTCTGCAAAGACCTCTAGAGAGAGGGGGGAAAAAAAAGCCAGCTAATAATAACTGGTCAGATGTGACCTTGCTTAGGGCTCTTCTGTGAGACAGTGTAAGAAATAGATAAAGCACATTCCTTTTCGAAGCACGTGCTAGGTGTTTGCTTGCTCCCTTGGATGCTGTGCAAGGAATGAGTTCAGTTCCTATTGAACCTGGTGGGAGCCAAGAGGTCTCATCCTCTCGGAGGCAAAGGCTTGGCATCTTGAGGAGGACTCTGGTCCTGCATGTACAGGCGCAGCGTGATGGCCGTATCAAAACGCGTGCAGGCGTGCCCATGTGTTTAAAATAATGTCAGTTGTTTAACAAGCTTTTAGATACATGTCTGAGTCGGTGGTTTTGTGGGCTGTGGTCCGATTGTAATGGAACTAGACCATTGCCCTGTATTTGCTCTCTGCAATCAGTGGTATTAGGGCAGAGAGGTGATCCTGAAAGGCATAGCTTTGAGGGTCTAGATTCGAGTAGGAAAATGCTTGCAAAGGGAAAATCAAGTGAGCCTTCTTCTGGCCTTAATTAACTGAAACACAGCTGTGCTGTCTTCTGCAGATGTAGACATGATCCTAGTGAAGTGGCTAATTCCTCTGATAATATGCAGTTACTGTGCTGTCATCTCATGGTCACGTGCCTTTAAGAAACAACCAAGGCTGCAACTGGAGTAATTTTTGCATCTCGGGCATGGGTTTGCCAGCTTGTGTTGGCCTGTGTGTGGGTCGCAGTGGGGCAGCCAGAGCATTCCCACCCTCTCCCCTGGCGTTGGACCAACACCGGCACGCCGTGAGCTGACCTCCCTGAAATGAACCCTAACAAACCAACCAAAAATCCCATGGCTTCAAACTAAATTTGTAAAATTACTTCAAAGCTATGCAAAGCTTACTGTAAGGATTACTTGTTTGCCTGCTCTGGTTTTCTGTAGTATCTGCCAGGCTAGATACAATACCCTCCTTCACATTGTGCACTTAGAGCTTTGGAACCAAAGCTGTTACATGTATTTTAGAATCAGAAATTATTTTGGAGTTATCATTTATGTTTTCCTGTGTGATGCCGGTCCTCAATTATTGTTAATATTTGCATTTGTTTTCTGAAATTCTAACGTATTTCATAATTTTTATAGCGCTTCTTTGAAGTGCCTGCCTTTTCTCATCATAAAATGCCTGCAAATGTAATTACGCTTCTGTTTGGATTTTGAAATGAATAGCTATTAGAGTGCATTGCAGGGTTTTGATTCTATAGAGTTTGGGAGCAGGGGGGAATGGCACTTTTATTTCTGAGGGGATGCCACAAGTCATTAAGTCCATTGAAAAACTTGTGTTGAGCAGCCTAGCATTAGGCTGATGCAGTTGGCTTTGGGGAATAAAAAAAAAGAGACCCACAACCAGTGGTGTTGCCTATTTGGGCTCATTTTCTTTCTGTGGTGTTTTTTTTTTTTTTCAACAGCAACATGGCAAACGCACTTGCAAATGCCATCTGCGAGCGCTGCAGAGGTGGCTTTGCCCCTGCCGAGAAAATCGTCAACAGTAACGGTGAGCTGTACCACGAGCAGTGCTTCGTCTGCGCCCAGTGCTTCCAGCAGTTCCCCGAAGGGCTCTTCTACGAGGTAAGCCCCCGTCTCGCCCCCAGCCTTTGCCTCGCGCCTTCATTCCCGTACCAGAAGTAACTACGGGCCGATCGATAGCTTAGAAAGTCGAGGTCAAGAATGGGGCTCCGAAAGGGTATGCCCGATAGAGGGAGAAAAAAGCAGAAGCGTTTCTGTGCTGATTTGGAGGACATCAGTGTGTGTAACCTTATTTAAATGTACCCTAACTTACCAGATCTGAGAAAAAACCTGCTGGAGACTTGTCTCTCAGTGTTGATTTTTTTCCCTGAAATCTGTAAAGGCAATCTATGTATCATATCAGAAATACAGAGAAAGCATACTTAGAGGAGAACGGTCCCGTAGAGGGAACCCCCAGCATCCTGCGGTCCATAGGAGGTTTAGATATTGCTGAGTTGTGTGAGGCCAACACAGCACGTGAGAAGTTTCTCGTAGAGGTGGCCTGTAAATCAGCGTGCTGAGATCAGGGCGTGCGGAGAGCCCAAACCAGAAGGGGCCTATGTAGGGTCAACTTCAGGTTTAACAAACTGCGGCATTCAAAGTGAGCAGTTCTTGCATGTTTTCAAGGGTTAAAACCCTCTCTCACTCATATTTCTCCTTCCCAGGTAGGTTGCCCTGAGCTCAGATGGGTATTTTGGTATCGGTGTTGTTTCCTTTTGCCTTCTCCTGCTGTGAGGATTCAGGATGTGGCTGAGCTATCTCAAGTACAGAGCGGCTTTAGTGAAAGCTTTAGACTAGTTCATAAAATATGAAGTGACTGGTGTACGGAAGGGTGGATGATGTGAGACAGGGAATTATTGTCTGAGAGAGAAGGTGCCGCTGAAGTAGCTTGTAGTCCAACCTGCAGTCGTGGCTGCAGGATTCGTGTCAGGCTGTGATCCGAAGAGGAAGGTATCACAGTGCTGTGCTCTCACATACAGTGTGCCACCCTTGTGGCAAGGGCACAGCAGTTTATCTCCCACAGCAGTATTTCTGGTTTTACAGAATTTGGCAGGGAGAGGCTGAGAGAGGAGCGTAGACTGGAAAGGAGACTGGCAAAGGGGATTCCTGGGGTTTGCTTGCTCTCGCCTTGTTTGAAGATCAAAAGACTTTTCAGTGCTGTGGGGATAGTGTTGCACAAATTGTGGTAAACAAGTCACTAGTATTCCGTAAGACATCAAAAGGTGAGCTGCAAGGCAGTAGCAATTAAAAAAAAACCAGCACAAAACACCCTCTAGATAATTCCACATTACATTGCAATTGTGAATATATACTGAGCTGCTGCCTGCATGCGGGCGTGGTAAGGAGTCCTGACGTGTTAAGACCCGAGGCAAACGTCAAGCGACACAAATGTTTTAAAATTAAAATACTAGTAACTGTGTTAATGAAATTATCTTAAAACAATAAAATGTATTTTCTCTGCATAATGAGTACTTTATTCATGCTTTTTCTAACTTGGAAAACAGTGGGACAATCTAGGGACCTCCTTCAGAAAGTTGAATGTCCTTTGTTTGAGATAAAAGTTTGACAAATCCTGCTTTAGGCAGCCTGTATCTCCTAGTGGACGGAGGAGGACCACGATGGAAAGAAACTCTTACATTTGCACCTAACCCAGGAATATTACAATGTCTCTGTGGCTCACGATGTCCATATCTGAATGTCCTTGGCAGGGGCAAGTATCCTGGTGGTGTTCAGATGTATTGGAAGTAGGCATTTTGTTTGCTGCTGCTACCTTGTTAACATCAGTACTCCTATTGGTCTTTGGGCACTCTCTTATTGCCAAGTGATGCTCCCTGTTTAAGACAGTAAGTCAGAAGTGAATGCTGGTAGGTTGTCCTGGGAATGAAAATAGACCCATGTACGAAACACGTTTTGGTTAATGTTGCTAGGTTTTTTTCCCAGGCTGGGTAGACGCTTTGTTCTTGAGAAATGTTTTATGGGAATTGCAAAGTTTCAGTTAAAGAATAGACACTTTTTGCCACAGCTATCATAGAGTTAAAATAATTGCAATGAGGATTAAATGAATCTGTAAAGACTTGTGTGTAGCTTGAATGTCACATCACCCTTCTGCCTCTAGCCCTTCCAGCGTCCCCCACAAGATCTTGCAGTTTCTTTCTGCCCCAGCAAGTCTGTCTGCTGCTGTTGAAGAGAGCTGCTTTTTGGTCTGTTTAAGCCCTCTCACAGCCTGCAGGTGATGGCTCATAAATCTTACCCGGCCTTCCTCCCCCATCTATACTGGCCTGTCCTGGGCATGTTCTAGAGAGTGGAGAGGTCAGTGGATATCCGTGCTGTCCCAGCCCTCATGTCTTTGGAGCTGTTTCAGCTGGAAAATCTTTGGCAGGGCCTTCTCCTCTGTCTCTGCACACTTTAGGCTGTCCATGCATGTCCTGTGCTGCCAGAAAGACTCTCACTTAACACTGAAGTGGCCAGTGCGATGACTGCAGTGGAAACCCCAGCATGTTTCCTGGTGGTGCTGCTCGGGGAGAAGGGGGGACAAGGGCACAGCTTGCTCTTCTCTTCTTTCGTTCGGCACCTGGGTACTAGAGATGAGAACGTACAGGATGACAGTGCTTGGGGGAGAGAGGGGAACAGACCTGGGGAGATACAGGTGGACTTAGGCTGGCCAGTGCTCAGGAGATGTCTGACAGCGCTCTGAGGACTGGAGATGATCTGTATCGCTGTCGAGAAAAAGTGACTGGAGAAGACAGGCAGAAAGGACATCTTCCTCTGACTGGCTTAACGGACTCTTTGAGAAGGTCGATGTGTTTGGAGGTGTGGGCCAGGTAACGTGATTTTCTGAGCAGGTTCCTCGTGAGTAAATGCAGGCGTTGTTGGTTGCCCAGCAGGAGTCTGTGTTTATTCTGTGCCTGGTTTAGCTAAGCGAGTGTTTCTTGGAAATGATTTCCCGTTCGTAGCAATCGGGAAGTCAAATATTCTTCCCCTGCCTGTCACAAGCCTTGCGGAGTTCCCCCAGTTAGTCATTAAGCTGCTTATCGCGTTTGCCGTCAAGCGCTGCCGTAATAAGCTTTCACGCTGTGTTCCACGGGCGGGGGCTGAACTGGCCAGGCTGAGGCCGGTCTCCTGCGGCGTGGGACGCGTCTCCGGGCTGCCCGCAGGGACCCCGGTCAGCACAGCTCGCCGGGGGCTGGCACCGGCACCGAGCCGCTCCCGGGCACACGCAGTGCCACGCGGGAGCCGTGCCCATCCGCGGCAGGGAGTTTGCACAGCGTGGGCAGGAATTTTGTCGATGTCCTCCTGAGCCTATGGTAGAAATTGCAATACATATTCGTAACCAGCCAGTGCGGGCCTTGTGGCGTAGGGGTGTAAGCGAGAGCTGTGTGCCTGATCTTCATGGAATCACAGAATCCTAGGGGTCGGAAGGGACCTCTGGGGATCATCTGGTCCAACCCCACTGCCAAAGCAGGGTCACCTAGAGCAGGTCGCACAGGACCTCATCCAGGCGGGTGTTGAATATCTCCAGAGAAGGAAAACTGCACAGGAACTGTGGGTTTAGCATGTGCGAGGGCATATTTGTGTTCCAGTTTGCTCAGTATTATCAGTTTAACATGTTTTCTTATGCACTCAACCTGAACAGAACTCAGCACGAGCACGTGCCAGCAGAGTTTCCGAACTCGTCGTGCTTTGCCGTCAGATGTGAAGTGGTAGCAATTCTGGTCTGCGTTTACTCCACCGCCTGGAAGCTGTGTATTCCCGAGAGTTGCTGTTGCAGAGTCTTACAACAGGTAGCAGCACACAGGCCCGTACTCATAGCAGAACGGCCGGCTGAAATGGAGAGCTTCGGCGGCAGCATGCCCAGAGGGACGGGTTGGCCCCTCTGTAATCAGTCGGCGGGCGTTCCCACCAGCCCGCGCCGCTGTCCGGTCCAAGAATGGCTCCTCTCTGCTAGAGGGTGCCTGTCTCTCCCACTGGGGACCGTGGGCACCTCACCTTCAGGCAGGGGATGATAATAATAATAATAACAACCACAATAAAAATAAAATGGAATGGCACGTGACTTTTGTCTCCTAAACGAGAGGGAGTTTCTTTCAGTTTTGGGTTTTTTCTGAGATGCTTGTAGTAACCTATAGGAAGATTAAAGGAAGGTGCAGCTGCAATGCACTTGTCAGATTTGTTTCTATGCCCGTTGCACCTCGAGTGTTTTCTTAAAATGGGCTTTACCAGAAACGACCTTAGAGAAAGGGTCTTTAAAGGCTCAGGTTTTGTGTGCATGCCTTTCCACTGAGTTAGCTAAAAACATGGAGATCAGCTGGAGGTTATGTCATGGTGAAATGTTCTGTGCAGAGCCATTTAACATGTGGACCTCCAGCATACAACAGTCACATGACCTTGCTTTTCAAATACGTGCTGTGGGATTTGTTATAGAAGCTCAAGGCTTTCTCTGGCGGATGAACTGCTGGGTCATCCACAAAAGGCAGCACAAATGAGCCGAGAATGTTGACAATATAAACAAGAGTAAATGGTAGCCAACCTGCCTGACGCAAACCAGAGGGGAAGAAAACCTGTTTGGTCTGCCCAGATCAACATGGGGTGGCTCTGAAATCCAGGCAGACCTGTGCATCTCCCATTGGAGCACCTGTTTACACAAAACAGGAAGCTTTCAGATTTTTTTCAGTTTAAAAAGGATTTTAGCCTGCAGGAAGCAAGCACAATGCTCAATGAACCAGTAATTTCCACTGCTCTTTGAGATAGTAATAGCGCTCTGTATCTCCAATAAAATCTCCAATTAAAAAAGTCATCTGGTTTAGAGTATTACACTGGAAAAACACTTGATAAATTGCTAGCAGAGACTTCTGGAAGAGTCTGTACTGAGCCCGTGTCTTTCTGCTCCTGCTAGGAACAATTCAAGGTGCAGTTCAAATTGGGCACAGGAATTAGTTTCTGATCTGAAGTATCTTGTGACTACTGGAGTGTTTCATTAGATCTCCATCCTGCCAGGGGCTCTGTATGTTGCACAAGTAGTTACTATACTTACATTGTGTTTGATCGTTGGAATTTCATAGTACAAAACAGAAATTCTTGAAGCACATTGCTGTATTTTCTGTCCGTGCACCAGAACTTAATTTGTGGGCATTGCTTTATGCTATTCACTTTGTTTTGTCTTAGACCCAGTAAAAAGGAAGGAGTGGGGTTTCCTGCTATCCCCCTTTTTCCAGTGTTTTAAACTGAGACATTCAAATTCAAACATTTCATAGCATACCTAATATTGTCTGTCTGGTTTTGACATGCTAGTTGGCGTGTGTGTCTAGTAATGATATGCCTGAAGGTATCTAAACATTTCATTTCAGGACATATTTGCCTACATGTTTTCACATATTCTCCAGCTAAGTTGCTAATGCAGCGCTGTAGAACTTTTTTTTTCCCCCCATATGTTTTTTTTTCTGTGCGAGCTTGAACTGCAGCTGAACTTCTCTAAGCTGGGAGAACATTCAGATCCAAATCCAGATCCCTTAAGATGGGTTCCCTGTTTCATCTGGTCAGTGTAGTGAACTTTGTTCCTTAACATTTGGACTTGATGGCCTTAAGGGTCTTTTCCAACCTAAATGGTTCTATGAAATGAGCGTCACAAAGGAAAAGCCTTATTTCCCTTCATGTTTTGGCCGTACTGCTCCATAAGTTGCAAAGATTTCTGTCCCTGGGTGTTCTTCCTCCCCCCGTGCTTGCTTCCTCCGGTATGCTGGGTCATTCTTGCAGGAAATGTAGAGTGGGGAAGAGATCAAATGGGTTCAAGGAAAATGCTTCCCCCAAGGAGAGGTTTTTGTTAGCTAATTTCCTGCCCAGAAGTTGAGAAGTTGCATCAGAGTTTCTGCAGTCTGTCAAAATTCAGACATCTCTTGTGATGTAAATGGGCAACAGAAAATGCCTGACACTCTCGGCAGAGGAATGACGTGCTAACTAGTAGCTGAATTAAGGTGGGTGGATTTAGCGCCTAGCACATAGTCTGGTTTTTTGTGCAGCCCTTCATGTTTTACTACCTAATTGCATCTGGAAGCAAACTAATATGTTACAGCATTTATGTTAAGGGCACGCTCCTCATCCATCTAACGCTCCAGTTCTTTTCCGTTTGCAGTTTGAAGGGAGGAAGTACTGCGAACACGATTTTCAGATGCTTTTTGCCCCCTGCTGCCATCAATGTGGTAAGTTCTGCATCGAGATGAAACACTGCACAGTGATCACAAATGGGAACACCACTGGGGGAAGACGTGCAGCCCTCGTGTATGTGCTCTGGGAGGTGGCCCTGTGCGGCTGAGCGTCTGAACTTCCAGAATGAGCTAGACTTCAGAGAATTTGCGGAACTGCTTTTCCTAAAGGTCATCAAAAGTAGGATAAAAAAAAAATGCTTGCATTATTTGAGTGAGCAGTTTAGCTGTTGCGCCAGTGATCCAATGAACAGACCATTCGTGAACTCCTGCTTATATATACCTATACACCTGCATGTGCTCGTATTTGGCCCTCCGCGTGCAGCTGAAACCCTGCAACACGTCTCTGTCCTCTGCTCTGACTGTTGTAACCCACCCGTGCGGTCCTACTCGACAGAAGCGGGGACAGTCGTCATCACCTAGTGTTAAAATCAAATGATGGTCAGCTGGTCCCCCATTGTATTTTTGAAACAAATACCTTTAAGGCTTCAGTGTCTGGTGTCCACCCTACATAACTCTGAGAGCTGCTTTTTTTTCATCGTTGTTGAGGTAAATGCTTGCGTGTCTGCTGCGCTGTAATCATTTGCACTTTTTGCACTTTTTTCTCCCTCTGTGTGTGACACACTGTGCTCAGGCAGGGCTGGGAAGTCATTACTTGGCTATTGCTAAAACTGGCCTGGAAGCTGTTGTGTTTCTGAGGCACCTTGGCAAGGTGCTGCAGCTTTCACTTGTCTCAGTGAGGCCTTTCCCCATGCGAACGGAGGGGCTGAACACCGAGCGAGAGGGAAGCAGATGTTGTGGACCTCTTAATTTAAAGCTGCAAATGTGAACAAGCAGAGGTAGAGGAAGAAATGGGTTGGTGGCAATTTCTGCGGAGCTACGTTACCTATCTCCGGGATTTCTCCTGCCCAGCCGGCACAGCTCCCACTTCTCCTGCCCTGGCTCCTTGCAGCGCTGACTCCCCTGAAACCTCATCCAGGTCCTGCGCAGAGCTGGGCTTTGCCACTGCTTGGATTTAGTAAGCACAGCCAAAATCAGCGGGGCTGTTGTCAGCGATGAGGCCTTGAGCATTCCTGACATTTCTGGAGCTCATCGGGTTTTGTTCTTGAAAGGCTATGACTTCATGGGAACGCCGCGGAGCTGCACGCTGGATGTTATCATCCACATTGGTTACCTGCCCGAGCGCTCCCTGTTGGCGGCTGCTTGAGTTGTGCGTTCTCCAAAGCCAGGACTCAGCCTCCCACGGCACTGGGAAGAAGCTGACCTCTCAGCACACTTTAGGCTGAGCCTTCGCACTGCTCAGGGGCCTTGGCCACAACGTCCGCATCGAGAACGACTAAATCACGTGTGGTGGACGTGGCTCCACTGCCTGTGCAGCACCGTCACACTGTGCATGCAAAGCAGTAGTGGTCACACCGTGTTTTTAATGCAGGGCAGGGCTCCTCGTGGTCGATCAGAAGCTGTGTGTGTTGGATTGACTGTTCTGCAGCTTCACTTCGGCTTTGCGTTCTGACTCCGTGGGAGTTTCTTTGCAGGAGGTCCACAGCCACCCAAGCTCGGTTCTGTTGTGCTTTGAGTGTAGAGCCCCTGCAAGGCTTGGTCCTAGTCAAGTAGAAACCGCTACGATGTACACAACAAGTTAAAATTGTCGTCTTCTAAAACAAAAGAAGGAGGAAGGTGATTAGGGCACAAGAAAGCCGTATTATATGAAGAATTCCATGTATTTTGTAACAGGTTGAGAACAGATAAGTAAAAACGGGGAAAGGACTGAAAAAGGATGATTGCAGAGAGAAGGTGGAGTGTGCATGTGGAAGGTCTTTTATGTAAAGAACAGAAGGTCCTCCATCAGCAAGGATGTTTTCTTCCGACCCATAGCAAAAAGACCAAACCAACCCAAATTCCAGTGTTTGGAGCCAGGACTGTGGTACTGAAAGCAGTGTAGCCTCCCAGATTTCGGGGGGGGAGGAAGAGGATGATGATGTCATTGTAGCAATTTGCTTGTGGGTTTCTTTTAACTTTGTCTAGCATGGTATTTGACATTCTGGTGTTGTTTCTTACAGGTGAGTTCATTATTGGTCGTGTTATTAAAGCTATGAACAACAGCTGGCATCCAGAGTGCTTCTGCTGTGATATCTGCCAACAAGTATTGGCCGATATTGGATTTGTCAAGAATGCCGGCAGGTAGATCTTCACCTTTCCTTCTGGTACTGATCGTGAATAAACTGGAGAGGGAGGACTGAGAGGTTTTGGTTCCTGAAGCTTTCCAGCTGAGATGAAGCAACTGAAGCATCTTTTGTGCGGAGAAAGTCTAAGAGCGCATCACAAAACTAAGAAAGGGTGTCTTAAAATATACACTTAAAATGTGAAGAGTTCAACACCAGATTTCTCAACAAACGTTTCTCTACCTGGTAACATTTTGGAGCCACTGTGATACATAATAAGAGCGAAAACATTCAGATATTGAAGCATTGTCTTTATTTTTTTACTGGCACTTTTTACTCTTCTTTTTCCAACTTGAGTTTCCAATTTTAGACTAGTTTAGCACCTTATTTGTTAATAATTGCTTTAAGTTCGGTGGGACACTTCACAGTCTCGGATATTTTTAGCAGCTATGATCAGAAGAATGTCTTACCACTGGATTCTATGGCCATTGGCTTCATATGTATGGTATGATATACATAGTTATCTACAGAATTAGGACCTGTGTGGTCATGCAGCTTCCAATCTAAACTTTTAAGATACTGAGAGTAAAACATTCAGCAATGAGAATCTACCACAAACTTTGTTTTCCGTGTTTCAACACAGTTGTGTTTAAACTCAAATAAGCTGAAGAAATTTTATTGCTGTGGTGACAGAAAATAAAATAGTAACCCTCCCTCTTCTGAACCTGGTTTTCCTAGCAAGGGAATTGTTATAGAGACTATTTTCTTTGCCAAGAAGGCTGACTGAAATGAGATTCTAACAGGTTTTTATTTATATTTCACACTGTAGTACCTGGTACCAGTACTCACCTCTTCTTTTAATGCTGTTTCAGACATCTCTGCCGTCCTTGCCATAACAGGGAGAAAGCCAGAGGCCTGGGGAAGTACATTTGCCAGAAGTGTCATGCCATTATTGACGAACAGCCTCTCATATTCAAGAATGATCCTTATCATCCTGATCACTTCAACTGTGCAAACTGCGGGTAACTTGCGTTCTGCAAAGGGAAACTGGAAAATGCTGGGTTTATTGGCTTCACTGGTTTACATCTTAAAGTGAAAACCTGCCCTGTGCAACTGGCAAGAGGGGTGGGTGCTGGGTGCCTTGTGGCCAGCTGTGTGTGACTGCTTTTGGGGTGGTGGAGTTGCGCCTTCAGCTCAAACAGCAGCTGACCTGTCGGGG
>Ga0065711_1029096_pt1 | contig 37665 bp, 34 predicted proteins | sample Hoacrofraction12_FD_59098 | JGI IMG/M metagenome (GOLD analysis project Ga0065711, IMG submission 59098) | Hoatzin crop microbial communities from Cojedes, Venezuela - Epithelial fraction 12 v2 (version 2) | ecosystem: Host-associated > Birds > Digestive system > Esophagus > Crop | place...
AAAAAAAAGAAGGGTAGAGTCCTTCCCAGTGTAAGAGGCTAACACAAGCTGGGTCAGGAACAAGATTCCTATCGGGATGGGGCCAGCCAAGAGGAACTGCATTTCAGTGACTCACCCTGAAGCTAGCTCTGCATACCGCCCTCCTCTGCAGCGCCTTGCAATAAATTTCAGTAATCTTGATCATTGTTTAATGACTACCATATGCTTTGAAGGGGAAAGTGCATGCTAGATAAAGGCAGGGCTTGTATGATAACACTTTCAGTATGAAAACCAGAGCATCACGGTTTAGGAGAGAGAGCAAAGAATGTAGCAACATGTTTTACAGGGATTACTCCTGTGATTTGAATCAAGCACGTTGCTAAGTGCTTTGCTGAAGTTGGGTATTAGATGGTGCTAGACAAGGAGAGATAGAAGATGTGAAAATCATAAACAGAGAATCCCATGAACAAATAAAATTAAATAGAAAGAAATGTGATTAACTTGCAGTAAACGAAGGTTGGATGAGTTTAAAGTTCTAATTCAGAATATTAACCTGTTAAAAAAAATTCCTTATGTTCTCATTTTTAATGTCCTTTTCCCGTGTTTTTAATTTTCTAAGTATTTTTTTCTTTGCAAATTATTTTCCTCAGGTTATTGGATTTTGATGTTTTCCTTTTATTGGTTCTTCTGGGGTTGAGCCCGGAAATGTTTCGTGCATGTAACAAATTCAGGAGGCTATAGAATATGCTTTATATACAGATCATTGTGGAAATCCTTATGAAGATAAGTGTAGAAAGTGATGTCTTAGAGGCACAGATATGTTTAGTAAAAAAGCTATTGGTTGATTTCAGAGAAAGAAATAGATAAGTGTTTCCAATATAGGTTAAAACAAGTTCTCAGGTTAAGTTAGAATAGTTCTAATCTGGTCAAATGGTAATTTTTTTTATTTTTGGCTTGCCATATCTGTATATCTAGATCTGTCCTAATTTAGTCATCTTATAGCCTGCTATTTATATATTTATATGTATGCTTAATGTTAATATTGATCTGCATATTGCTGAAAAATAGGCAAGAGCTGGAGTGCCGTGCCAGACAATGTGGGGCTTTAAGCCTGAGTACTTTGGTAGAAGGAAGATACAATGTTTCTGTCCTAGAATTAAGCCACTCCTTGTATTTATATTATATATGGTGCACTGTAGGAAGAACTTACGGGGCTAGGCTGATGAAATGTACTTCAACAGATCATGTGAGGATTTAGGGTGGAATTAATCCCTAGATGCACAGTTTATCATCTTATGAAAAACATTTAGTTACTGGTTTGTAGTCCAATATAAGTCGTTAACTTCATTGCGTTCATGCTAACCAAAGAGCTGTGAAATACATTAATCCTATATAACATGACTAAATCTTTGTTCAGTGTAATGATGTAGTACCTGGTGATATTACCAAAAGTTTGGAGATTCTACTGTGAGCTACCTTAGGACTCCCACTCAGTATAAATAGGAGGAAGGGACGAGGTTGTGTGAAGCACCAGAGCACCTATTCTCCCTGCATTGGAGAGATTGTTACGCCATGCATTATAGGGTGGTACGAAAACCCTCCGTAAGATCTCACATTTTTGCAGTGCTTCCATGCACAGTGAACACTTTCATAGTCTCTCTGTGGCTCTAAGGTAGAGAATGTATGAACTGAATGCTCAAGGAGATTTCTAATTAATAAAGTTACAAGGGAAAATAATATCCTATGGCACTTAAGAAATGGATTAGTCCATGGGCTGTGTGTGAATTATGCTGCTCTTTGGCAACAATTTTTACAATAGACTTTTTATTAGCCTAAAGATCTTTTAAAGAATTTCAGTAGTGAGAATTTCAGGAGCACTGCTGTCTGTATTTTCATTCCTTGTTTCCATCTGCTGTGACAATTGATGCTGAATACAGCTTGAATAGCCAACAGAAGAATAAATTTGGAGAAAGCACCAGACACACCAGGGAATTTGGTTTTCCTGAGCAATGTTTGTAATTATTCAGCTACAGTGATGGAATCTAACTGGTTCCCACTTGTTATTAGGGATTGCAATCTATCCTCAACACGTTGTGGAATTTCAGATTCGGGAGAAAGCACTTTTTGTGTGGTGTCCTCCCTCAACCTAAAAATAAATTTCCTTGATTTTTGCATATGGCAGACAAATGATAGTTCTTCTTTTACGAGTATTACTTACAGGCCCTCAGAACTGGATCAATTTTTTTTGTCAAGAAAGTTAACCTTGCAACATAATGCCATTAATTAAGCACTCCAACTAATTAAAAACTAGAACAGTGTTGACTTTTTATTCTAATCTCCAGTTTCTCCGTTTCACTTTCTATGTCATTGTGGTGGTGGTTTGTGATATGTACAAAACTTTTCCTCTGGATTATGTCAGTGTTGAAGTCCTGATTTCCACTGATTTCAATATATGAAACTGTTGTGATGTTGTGATGATGTTTTCTAGTCCCACGGTCTTGTTTGCTCTTGCCCAAACTGGGGAGAAATTCTGGTATAGAAACTGACTAAACATTTAGTGGGACCAGGTTCTCACACGGAGTCAATCAGCGAGTGTTCACAGAAGTTAATAAAATGATGCCAGTTTGTACTAACTGAAGGCATCTTCTCCAGGAAAGATATTGTCAGACTCACAGTGGCCCCCGGAGCGTTATTGTACAGCCATTGCACTTCCAAAAACAGTTAAAATTTGCAAAAAACATGACTACTGCAATTCTGTGGAACACTACCAGTAAAAATGTGTTTCAGAGCATTGTTTCAGACTGCGTATAAAAGTTTTGAAACTTAAAACTAACTCTCAAACTGAAGTAGTTTGGTGAGTGGCAGAGCACACTTAGAGAGGAGGTCAAAGTGTTCCTTTTCTTGGTCCTGTGAATGCAGTGTTGAGTTGTCCTAAACTGTCACCAAGGAGCTGTGACGGCTTCACGCACTTCTCCTTTGCAAAGCATTTGGGCTTTATGTAAATTCCTTCAAGGACCAGAAATATTTACGTTGAAAATCTGCCAAGTGTTAGACAAAGTGTTAGTGCGGGTAAAAGAGGTGTGGGCGAAGAAAATCATCCAGGGAATAATTTAATATAGCAGAATAAAATATAGCACAAACACCATTTTTGTTTCAGAGAAGCATTACTTTGCTCTTGGGAACTGTTGCCAGCGTGAGACAAATAGGCATAAATTCAGTGTCCTCTGCGGGACTGAGTTCTCGTGCAAAATGGCCGAGTGCTATCAACTCATTCACTTCAGAGCTCCGCATGTGATACAGTTAGGTTAACTTTTAATCATTTAGGTCAAAGCTTTTACTAATTGTGGTTCAGTTAGATGCTCAAGGCCCATTTGTTATTGAATTCATAGCCAAACTGGCAGGAGCAGTGAAGGTCTGTGCCCACACAGGCTGTATTCGTACACCGCTGCGAGAGGACGCTTCTCCCCGCAGCCATCCGCTTGGCACGTGCAGGTTTCTGCTCGGAGTCGTCGGAGCAAGTGTGCCCAGCTGCAGCACCAAGCACAGGTCTGTCTCACAGTGAAATTCCTGCCCTTAAGTCCTAGCTAGAGGTACATAATCTGTCTACTGGAATTTTCTGCCTTCTTTTCTTTTGCAGATTTCTCTTTAGCTTTAAAATGTAGAGGAATGAAAGAGCAGCATGGGAATGACCAGTTGGGAAGGGCGAGGTGGGATGCTGTGTGCGAATCATTCACTATAAAAGTCCTGCACAATCCCTCAAAGGCAGCGTGGAGGGAACAAGCTCCTTATAAATGTGTTATTAAGCCCAAGTATTTATTTTAAGAAAGGTGTAACCTCACACTTACCTAACCACCTTGGAGGACGTGATGTTACTTTAAATCATGTTCTTCTCGGCTAACCACAGAAACATCAAACCCAAGTATATCCTGTGAACATCAAACCTCTAGAAAGATAGAAATATTTCCACTAAAATTTATAAAAAGAATTGCAGAGACAGTGCTTTATTGTGGTAAAATCCGTACCCAAGGGAACAAAAACACAACTTCAGTATATGGTATGTTTCTTTATTGTATATTTCCGTTCTTCTGGCATAGTCTGCAGACTGTTGATTAGATTTTACTTCCCTCAACTTGAATATTTTGTATATTCCAGAACAGGATTTACATATTTTAACTCATTCTTTGGCTTTCTCTGGAGGAAAGTTAGAGCTCAGTAAATATTATTTAAAAAAAAAGCCATAAATATTCTTCCACTTAAGAAAAAAAATATAATTTGAAGTTTGCTTCCTGCAACTAGCCAGCAGAAAATAAATGTACTGGCAAGAATATTTAGCAGAGCAGCAAATTTTAAGTGGTTACTGAAGACGGTTCCTGGAAGGCAGACTCCAAAAAGCCAGGTTTTGAACTGTGGCTCTTGACTTATAATTGTGCTGCTTCAGTGAAGAAAGAAAGAATAATCCATGACTTTGGGGACCCTCAAAGGTACTAGTGTCTTGAATTTTACATGTTGTTGAAATGCTCAGAACAGGCGTATATTCTGAAAACCCATACAGTAAAAAACCCCAGGAAACTTGGACAAATTCTGAATATAAAAAGAAAGAGTTACTGGGTAACTTGTTCATTGCTTTTTTGAAAGTCTATGAAACATCCCATGTTGGTTCTCTTATTACGCCTTAGGATCAAAGGCGGTGGCTGACCAAGCCACGATTCTCTTATGCTGTTTGGACCGTACGCTGCCAGCCTGCAGTCTCCTGTCTTAATGGGAACAGAGTCCATGGAGACTCCTCATCCTGTCTGAGAAGACCTTACAAGATTTTTCTCCTTTGCTGTAGAAAGATATTATTTAAGTAATAATGTTCTTAACCAATGCATAAGTATTTTTTTAAAGCAGAGGTACAATTTATTATAGAAAGGCAATTTTCTGGTAGCTACATTTATCTAAACTAGATGTAACATCTTCAAGTTACGGAGCAGCAGAAATGCTGAATTTTGCGTTTTTTGCAAGCTGTGACATTTTTTTTCTTAGGTACCTACTATTTCTTGATGGTTTATACGTATTTGCCTGACTGTCTTCACTAATGACATGTCAAAATCCCCAGAGATTTACTGGATTAAATATAGTGATTAGTTGTATAAAGGCAATTAATCAATACAATGACTCTGTACCAGTGCTACTTCTAAAAAAGCTGCTTTTTGCTTAAACTTTCTACCTGCACACATTTCATCCCTATCTTTGCTGGTGTGCGAGTCTTGTAGAACATAATTTTATTACTTGGATATCGAAGCTTCTATGTCTTGTCATATTTTCTTTCACATTATCAGGGAATATTACTTGCATACCACAGCTTTTTGGGACTGACTTTTGCAGCATGCCCCTTAATGCTAGCAAAGAGTTAGTTAGCTGCTGAATTGTAGAATATTAAGCCAAAATGTCAGAGGTGTATTTGCTGCCCTTCACACTAGTTGGAGAGCAGACAAAAGCCTTATTGGACCTTCCAAGGGTCAAGAGATAGGAGGAACAATCCAATGACTGTTCACTGACCTGCTGTTCCAGTGGGTCCCTGTAGCAATTCAGAAAATGCGTAGGTCTAGATCTGTAAAAGTATTTGGATGTCCGGTTACCTACTATTTGAATGAAGCTTGCACAGTGCTTGCACCTGAAGACCTGGATCAGGGTGTGTTTGAGTAAGACTTTCGTATTTTCATGTCCTATATAATTGACATCATGTTTGCTCACCAGCACAGACTATCTGCACAGCCGAGAAGAGATGTTAGTTCTTCCAGGATATGATCTATCTCATGCCAAAGTATTTGTTAAAAATGTATTGGCTGAATTACTCCCATTTGTCTCCACTGATGTGAAGTGAACCTGGAGTGATAAACATCTACATTTGCTCAGCTAAAACCCACCCTAATTGTCTTCCTCCACTGCAAAGTTATGCAGATCAGCACTGTCAGGGAAGTTCCCTGCTGTGGGCAATGCGGTGAGGGGGGAAACAGAGACACATTAATGAATTAGAGGTATCATTTGTGCTTGGTAAAGACTGTACAGATGAGATATGGAGATTTATATTTGTAATGATTGAAGTTAGGATTAATTGCTGAGAAAAACTTGCCCCATTTTGGATTTTCTGTAGTGTGCAATATTTAAGCCTAATGAATGCATTTGGAGAGAGAGAGGAAAAAAAATTAAAAGAAGGTACTGAGACTATAAAAGTCCTTTATTTTTCCTCATATTTTTTCTTGCATGGCTGAACCGGACTTTATATGTTTTGATGACACCAAAAATGTGACATTTCAGCCCAGAGCTATAGAGCCCTGAAAATAAAAATGTGTCTTGGAACCACTGATGGATCACTGACAAGGCTGGAGCTTCCAAACTAATGGGAAATGATGACAACCCCTGCATACAGATTAATTGTTTCAGTCTGAGCTGCAGTCTTTCTGGTTTGTCTTGACAGCATTCTTTATACGACATTGCCTCATAGCACTGGGTTTCTGAACAGGAGGTAGAGACGCATCATCTAGCTGTACTTTATGCTAAGTTACAGGATCCCAATTTTGGTATTTCTTCAGTTACATAACTCCTGATGGATGGATCAGGGCTTGGATGCTGTTTTTTTTCCCCAAAGGACAAGATAGGAACCAGATTTGGTAGGTGCCTGCCCTCTCAGTTGTCTTCCCCTTTTGCACTGGGCAAGCACGGGTTGGTGCAGACAGCGTTTGCGTTGGCTTCACCGTGTGCGGGATGTGCCTGCCTGCAGCCCTTGGCTCCCCGCAGAGGGGGAAGGAACTGCCCCATGCAAGGAGCCACCTCCCCGCACTGCTGCTGCTGGGGTGTAGCAGCTTGCTTGGGAGATGGCTCAAGCATGTTCAGTTCAACGTTCAGTTTAGGAGTATGAGGGACAGTATAGATATCAATGTTTTGTGTTTTGTACACAATATCTCCTGTCACAGAACATCTGCCAACTTCAGGAAGACATTGGCTAAAAATAAAAGTAAATTTCAGAGCACTTGAAAAGAAGGAAATTGTACAGCTGAAATACATGGCCTGATGAGAATCTAATTATCTTGTCTTTTTAAGAACGAAGTATGCTTAAGTGTATTCAAGTATACTCTATTTAATTTACTCCAAGCTTGAAGGTAAAGCAAAACTAACTGCAGCTTTAGTGTCTATTGATGAAAAATGGCATTATGTTTTTGCTCTTATTGGCAGCAAGACAGATATGTTCAAAACATTGTCTGCTGCTGCAGTTGTATTGTGATCAATATGTGATGCAAGAGCTTTCTGCTCTGCCTGTCTCTGCCTTCTGGTTTGGATCCATTCCCCCTGAAGGAGGAATGCACCGGGTGACACTGAGGATGAAGACTGCACAGGGGAGGCAGTTGGCCATGCAGCTCTTTCAGAGCAGAGAAGAAGTTCTGGCTGCCTTCCTCGCTGGCCTGTAGCTGACATGCAGATCAGTAATTTGTACCACAGTGATAATATATTGTAGTGCCAATAACTTTTTATAACACTCATAAAATTTCTTATTCCTGTGGGGAAACATTCGTCCAGTGTGGGCAGTAAAATCATCACTTTCAGTTGTCAGTGTGGACTTTTACATTGATATGTTGCCGAATATATTTTAAGGTGACCAGATTTTTCTGGGCACCAAGTGAAGGAGAGGTAGTTTGGAGAGATGGAAGGAGGAGGAATGTAGACCCCACCAGGGACATCACACAAGCCTTCAGCCAGGCCAGGAGTCTCTTCCTCTTTCTCACACCTACAACCTACTCCTCTGCTGTATCTTGAAAGTCAGGTACTAAATGACCATATCAAATGGTCATCACAACCTACTATGTTATTTCATTTAAAGTCACTTCAGTTTATAATTTAATCCTTGCCCTACGTTCCTTTGGTATAATCTGTGTAAGTATTTTCCAGAGTTCATACCGTCCTGCTTATGCCAGCTACAAAAACTCCAGACTTAGAGAAAATGTTAGCAATGAGGCAGTGCCTTCCAACACCACTGCGCCTGGTGGTGCTGTGCCAGGCCAGGCTGGGGAAGGAATGCACTTGATGGAGAGCACCAGGCAATGCAGATGATTTTTCTCGTGAAAATGTTATCGCTGGAGATCTGATATTTGAGATGTGTTTGGTTTATTCGACACACATCTGCTTAACGGTTCCAATTCCATAGTAGTGATTGCCTTCAGCAAAGAATACTGGAACAGCCAACCATTTAGTACCCTGTTTTTTTTCTGTTTTCTTTATGAACATAAAGTCTCTCTTGAAATCCTTTTTGTTTCCTAGTGTAACAGGGTAAAACCTGTTTGTGAAAACTCTAGGTTTTCTGCATGGAGGTTATAGAAGCACAGGAGTCTGCCCGCTCTTAAGATTCCACAGTCAGTCACTGCTTTGAAATTTACTCTTCTGCTCTCATTTTTATGATATTTCTAGGGAGTTTGTAAGCTTTTTTCTGACATTCTGTTAAGTGATTTCGTGTCTTTTCCACCTAAAAAATAAACAATTACAATATTATAATAATACATGTGCTTATTCCTAGAATTAAAAATTGCAAAATAAGAAGCAATTTTAGGCTGAAAGCCTACAGCTACCTATGTTTAATTTCTCCTATATTACTAGCACCCTGAATGGTTAAGGCCTTGATTCCAAGATCCAAACAATTGCTTCATTCCTTCTACTAGGTTTGATCAAAGATGGTGGGTGGGCTGTGGTTGACTTCAGAGGATTTGATTTAAGCTGTTATGGATACACGGCTTTTGAAACTAATGGAAATAAGATCAACAAGAGAGAAATGCTATCTATACATAAAATATATATTAAAGATTATGGAATTAAGAAAGCACTTTTGCAGCATCATTTGCGTAGACCAATACTCAAATAATGCAGCTACTGTTCCTGTTTTGTTACTATACGTATGAATTCCTCAGAGCTGATTACACAGATCTCCTTAGTAGTATAATGAATCCTCTCTGTTAATGGCATTTGAAAAAGCAGAGTGTCCGTGTGAAAAATCTTGTAATATACTGTGCTCTGGTTTTAATTAAACTTTGAGTAACCTTTATCTTCTAAAGATCATGAACGAGTACATGATGTTTCTTTTGAAATAGAAATAGCATCATTTTAGCATCATCTGTTTAAAGATATGCGTAAGTAATTCTTTATGGGGAGAAGATCTAAGATGGTAGTTTGTTGGGTTTTCTTCAAACAAAATAACTCCTACCAGTTAACATGCTTACTTAATTCAAGTTAAGGACAGAAATAGATGGAGGAGTACAGCTCTGAACTGGCTTTATTTTCATTCATAGATATAATGTTCTTAGCAAGCCATTACATTGAAATCTCTAAGCAATGAAAAACTTAAAGCAGACAAAACCTTGATTTATTCATAAGTCTTCATATTCCAGTACTACTGGCATTAAATTTCTTTTAGACAATGAAAGCAAATTTAAGAATTAATGTGTTTTTCTACAGATGCTGTAGAACAGAACTAATCTCAGGAAACGGCACATCAGAAGGCTGTTAAAATTATTGGTTGTGTTCATCAGGAATGGCTGTTGTGCAGTGGCAGTTACTCAAATGTAAATTAAAACCAGATCTTCTGAAAGAAGTGCCTTGCCTAAAATACAGTGTGAACAGAAACAAGATGCTTTTTTAAATGCAGTGAATATCCAAAAAGGAATAACATAGGAATATACTTAAATATGACAAAAATTTCCTGAAGTTGGAGGTACTGTATTTAACATTTGTGGATGGAAAACACAGCAGAGGTGGAAATTGGGTTGAAAATTTGGATGGGGTGATGTGCTCAGCCCAAATTTAAAGCAACTCTGTAAAGAGACCATTTCACTTTGAACCATGTTCCATGTTAACAGCAGAACTGTGTAAGAGACCCAGTGGATCCTATTCCTGTAAATTCTTGTGTTAGGTAGAAGAAGATTTTCTCTGGTTGTGTGTGGTCAAAACATTGGCCTACGGTCTTTGTTTTGTGGCCGTGTTCTGTAAAATGCAGAGCCTCTTCCCATCAAACCTGACGGCTGTTGCTTGTGAAGAAACAAGAGCCTTGTAAAGTCTGTCTTAGGAAAAAAAAATGAAATGCAGATGGTAAAACAGAAAAATACCTTTGAAGTTATATCAGTTGCAAAAGAAAGAGAGAAACTCCCTTCCAGGAATGCTCTGTCTTTGTGGCGTGTGGTAGCATACACTGCATGCTGTCGAAATACGTTCTTGGAGCAGGAGGTGTAAACATGGACTGGTGAGTCAGCCCTGAATCTGATGGTCTGAATCTGTGCTCCCTCCAGCTAGAGGCGGAGGCAGGCGGCCGTGCTCTGGTGCCACTTGGGAAGTACCTCAGCTATTGGTGGACATTTGCCACTTTTGCTATAGTATGGTACGAGACCGAGGTCAGCTCCGACACTCCTCTTCTTTTAGCAGCTCTAAAAAAGGGAGTATTTGCCTAGTTTAGAGAAAAGATCAATTCAGACGTTGTTTTCTGAAGAGATACCCATTAATGGTTGTGTCTCACCTTACATGAGCATGTTATAATTCTGATGTGAATATGTATTTCCGCTAATATACTGTGACGTAAAGCAAGTTGGTGAAAGCTTTTCTTTTTTTGTATTCTGCTGGCATGACCTGATACGGACTTTGGAAGTGGAGGAGCTGCATGAGAATTAGGTCTTTCCAATTAGTTCTGCAAAAAGATCTAGGTGGTTTGGATGAGCCTGTAAAACAAAGTACTTTTCACTGTGATATAATCTTGCCTTTTTTACAGGTTTCTTGGACCACCCACTGTGGCTAGAGAGTTAGATGCTTAGATGGTGATTGGAGCTGCAGTCAGATTGGGCTAAAACATCTGGAAAAAAAAAAAGGCCCCTGGATAGTTATTGAATTTTAAATAATTACCCATTCCGTATTGTTCTGTTTTTCCACCCATATGAACTGTGATGAGAGATCATCTCAAAGGCACAAAGGATTTTAACATTTCCAGTAGTTCAGACGTTGCAGGGTGTTTCCAGGATGCTCGGTCTCTGGAGACTCTTGGTTGCATGTGGGATGGCGACAAAAATGGAAAGATTTTATTATTATTATTATTGGTTTAGGAAGCGCAGGGGAGGCAAGTGCTTAAGTACAAAGCTGAGAAAAGAAGAGGGAGCACACAGCCTGGATTATAGCATGGAAGCATTAGTCATAAGTACTGCAGTTCTTATTTAGTCTCCGAGGGTATATGAATCTCGACTTTGCAAACGGGCACTAAAACATCTGTTGCTTCCTTGTTTATCATCTGTATTGTTCATCCTTCAGGTCAGAAAGAAAAACAACAAGGGCAAATTTTCTCAGCCTGTTTTCCTTTTGGCCAAGTTCTGCCTTTTCTAGCGCTTGCATTCTCAAGAAGGAAACCCCAAGAAGTGACTCTGGGGTATCACAAAAAGGCATCCTGCCTGGCAGCAACCTTAATGTCTAACACTCAGGCGTGCACTTCACCTTCCTGTAAAACTGGAACTGGCCCTGCTTCAGACTCTGCGTTTATTGTTTGGGGTTTTTATGCCAAAGAACTGATGGGTTTGTGTAAATACACAGGTATATCCACCCCACTCTTGTTCACCTGCAGGTGTGAGGACGCCCATCATCTTTCCTCTTACTTCAGGCCAAAATCCTTAAATCTAGCTATCTGTGGCAGAAATTCACAAAATACCAGTCCCTGTTTCCACTTAGGTAAGCATATGTAGCTAGGTGATGAGGGCCTGTCTGCCTGTCCTGAAATGTGCCCTCATGGAGACTGTGGGACCAAGCTCCAGGAACTGGAGAAACCAGTTCTGGGATGAAGGTGTTAGGGGCCCGGCACAAGGAAAGAATTGGAAATATTTGTGAATAAAGATGTCAGTTGTTCACTCAGTCATCTATTTGCTTGTGGCAGAACAGAATGCAATCTGTTTTGTACATTAAAGCGCCTGTTCCCAAGGCACCTCACTCATTTGTTTATAAGGCAGAGCACATCTGCGGAGCTGTACTGGCCCCCGGATAGCGTGATTTCATCAGGAGGGCTGGAGGGAGGCCAAATGGGCGCTCTGGTTTTGCAGTCAGCCTGCGACTTTCCTCGTGCCGATCTGTGAAGTCAGCTCTCCCTTGTAGGATACAGGTTCACTCTTTAAGGTTTCTCATGAAATGTTTCTTTTTTTTTCCAGAACTGGCCACTTTCAATTACATCTGCACCTGCTGCTTAGAGCACAACAGCAAATGCGCTTGAAACAAAAAGACAAGAAATTACTCAGAAGAACAATAGCCTGTTGTCTGCAAAGTGTATTTGCTACTTTACATCTCTCCATGCACTAAAGCATTGCTGGGGGATGATTTCTGTCCTTACAAATTAGGAACATTTTCAGGGTATTTCTTAGGAACGCTTCTTCAGACAACAGTGTTGCTCGCTCATGCGAAACCAATTTGCAATGTCCGGAATACCACACATGCGATTGAGAGTGTTTCCATAAAAACCTTTGCATCACAATTTTGAAGGAGACTGATGATATATTTTCTTATTGTTGTTAGTTCCTCAGTGTACTAACAACTTAGCTACTAGTAACTTCCGTTTTCCATGTTGTCGTATGTGGACATAATGATAAACAAGGACAAAAAAGTCCACGATACTGAGTTCACTGCTGCCTGCAGAAGTCATTTACATTTGCGAAGAAGGGATGTAAAACACAGTACGCTGATTTATGCAAATGCTCCATCTGTTTTTTACAGGTATAAACAATGGTGCGTAGAGTAAGATTTTCAGAAATGTTCTATATTGGTCTGACGCTTCTCAGTGTTTGACCTGTACTGACAAATATAGAGAATATATCTTTTTGGTGCAAGGTAGAGAATTTGGACCATGTCTCTGCCCCACACAGTGTGAAGTTTCTTCTTCCATTCCTCCCTCTGGGAAAAAAGTAAGCTTGAGAAATTATCTGAGAGTGGTCACTGGGAAACACTACGGTCCAGGTAACCAGTTCTTCTGTCTCTGTGCCCCCTTACCCTCAGGTAGCATGCAGGATTATTATAGGGGAGAGAAGTGCATTCTCTTTATACTTGCTTGCTTCTGAGTCCACAATTTATAGTACAAACTGTATAGCAAGTCAGCAAAATGAACGTGTGGCATTAATTCACATGGACCAATTCTTTTCTGAGAAATTGGATCGTGCTTTAATGCTTCCTTCACAATTATCCAGAAATGTTAGTGACGCTGGTCAAAGTCCAGCTCCGACCAAAGTGTGAAATGAGCTGTGTCACAGACCATTTCCAGTAATTCTAGAGCACAGGAAAAGATGTACTTGGTTCTCAGAAATGTTTGGGCCAGCACCACACTACCATTGCTCACTCTTTACCTCGGACAATAATGCGTGTGCAGGCAAGCCTGCCTGTGTCAGTGCAAAACCAGCTTATGTCATTCAGGGACCTGGGTTTGCTTGACTGACAAATGGGTTTTGCTGGTACAAATGACGTCTCTGTCTACTAGGAAGTTCTTTTGCTGTCAATGTGTTGGCAAAACCTTTTCAGTGTGAATGAAGTTGTCATCCCCAAATTTGCATTTACTGCACTCTTCTCCATGCCCTGAAGCCCAGCGGGTGAAGTGCTTGACAAAACAATTTCAGACATCTCTCAGAATTGTGTTCCTCTGTTTCCGTTGAGGCTAAATTAAGAACCCCTACTTAGGCTGACCAGTTTAAAAGAAAAATTGAACTTAAAGGAGCTGTCTTTTTTTTAAAATTAATTTTATTTTTTTCTACTTTTGAAAAGAGGAGTAGTGGACTTCCATTGTTGGACAGGCTCCAAAGGTCTTTGTTCCTGTACCCTCTCTTTAATAACAGTAATGGTCCTTGTGAGCTGAGAGGGTGGGTTCTGGAGCCGGAGGGTGCTGCGCTGCCCTGCGCTGCCTTGCGCAGGAGGGGAGGGGAGGGGAGCGGGGTCGGGGGGCTGGCAAGGGACCAGGGTCGGCAAAGCAGCACAGAGGTCCTCGGGGTCAGGGTGCTTGGGGCAAAAAGCCCAGGGCTCCTGAGACCATCAGAGGGTGATGCAGAATGAACTGTGCTATACGCTGAGGAAATGTTTTCCTCAACTACTATTTTATTCACTAAAACTTGTAACTTTGGATGGCCTGAATTAGGTGTCATTTGTGCTGAAGGTATTGAATAGCTCCAAGTATCTATAAACCTGTGTAGTATTTTTAAAATTGAAACATTTTATTTCATTATTTAAACATGGAATATGTATTGTTGTTTTAACATGACATACTGAATCTGAATGGTGTCAGAGTGTTTTCTGTCTAAAAAATGAAACAAGATTAAATGTTTTGTTGCATGCATGTAGGAGGTCATTGTATCAAAGAAGAAAATTGATTTTTTTTTTTTTTTTGACAATCCAGAAATCTCACTACAACTTCCCAACCTGTTTGCCACTTTGGTGACTATAATCAGACTCCTCAGCTCTTTGCTGCGTTCTGCTCATTGCCTGAGCAACTTTCCACTGGTTTTCAGGAGTTTCTACTGCTTTTCTGTTTGTTATTCCATGAAGAGCAGCCAGATAGTGCTTGCTGACTTTAGAAACCAAACGTGGACAAACCTCGCTGAAGGGCAAGGTTTTGAAGGTGTTTTGTATTGTGATATCCAGCTTTATAAAGATGAAATTTAGTAGACATCTGTGTAGATTACCTTTGAGTATTCTTTGTGAGTCTCTGACATTTTGGATCTGTTTTTTCTTCTGTTTTCTGGTAATTATGATGGATTTAACTGAAAGTTATACTGAAACAAACACTTTAGTGAAGTGTTCCCGTAGCATTTTTATTCACCTCCAATTCTTCTTGTCAACCCTGAGAGAGCATGTTCATGAAGTTTGGTATAAATGTTTGAAATTACAAAATTACTCTATTTGTATTCTCTTTCTTGATGCTTTGTATAGAAAATCAGTGATTTCTGATTTTCTTAATAGGTCTCTGAAAATCAAACTTCAATTTCTGTACTGCGTACCAGGTTCTAGTCTTTATCAACAATTGCAAATGTATAACGTAACTTGATTCTTGAATTAGAAGGCAGAACATAGGAACAGTATCTATTTAGGTAAATAGTGAGAAGATAAACACTGAAAGTCCATTTGTAACTCTGTGTAGCATATATACCAAATCTACAGTTTGAGTAGTTTATCTTACTAGAATCTTTACCCAGAACAATACTAACCCTCTTTTGTCTGACATGTGCGTTTGACACCTGGTTTCATACTAACAGGAGGAGATTCCACACTTGGAATGCAAACTAAACGAACTGAGCAGTTATTGTCTTGTAGTCCTTGCTGGGCATAGCAGAGTGTTACACAGTCAGAGGGATAAAGGGACAATTCCATTGTGGGAGAATTCTTTGGGAATGTTTAAATAAGCAAGATAATTCAGGAGAAACAGAGGGTATTGTAATCAATCCCTGCTGTCAAGAAAAGAGTAGGTTGATTAACTACGAGATGAATCAACCTATTCAATGCCATCTGTATAAAATCATGCGATGGATAGAACTGAAGGAATAATAGAATGGAAAATAAAACCCAGTAAGGTGCAGTGACTGTACAAGGCCAAAAATTTGTGAAAAGATAAGTAATAAAGAGCAACATATGTGGAGGCCAGCAGTTTGAATACATTTCCACTGCTCAGTTCTCATATTTCTGTCTGGTGTTTGCAGGTGTTAGCAACTTCAATTGTGTTCACCTTTCTGCACACTCTTAAACAGGCTGAAACCTGTATGTGTGCCTGCCTTTAGAGGCAAATAGGATATTTAATACGTCATCCCGGAACAGACAAGCAGGTCTAAGGCGTTCTAAGGCACTAAGATGAAAGCTAAAAAATTTGCTGTTTACCAAATGCATAAAGAAAAGGGTGAAGATTAAGTGTTTATTTGAGAAGTAAAATAATTTAGGACTTTATGAAAAGAGCTGGCTGTCAGAGCTGGCACATGGGATAAACCAGGCAGGTTGAAAGCTGGGAAGAAATTAGTCACTATATAAGGTGTAGAGAACATCACGCTGTTGTAGAATGTGATCCACTAGATCAGGTAAAGTTGTGTGGAGCATACCCTTTGAAGGCTATTTTAGAAATGAAGAGCAGGTGAGAAATCTCAGGTAAAAGACGCAGTGGGTCTGTTGTTTCCTAGGGATAAATCCCGTTTCTTTTAAAGTACTGTCCTGGTGTTGGTTTTGTCTGACCTTCTGTAGCTTAGTGGAGATGGATTAATAAACTGCTTTGAAACGTCATTTAAAAGACAACCAAAGAATAGCTACTGAGAATAATCTGGAGCCCATCAACCTTTTCCTTTTCTGTCTGCATCATCTGTCCCTGACATGCCCTGCTATTCCTCCATCAGAATTGCTCTGCATCTCCTCTTATGAATACTTCAATTAATAGCAAAGTATTCTTTCTAAACAGCATTTTCTTATTGTCATCAATGCTTGTTTCATCAGAAACTAGTTGTGTCGACTGTTATTTTACAGGCAGTCATCAAGAATTTTCAGCTTTGATTCAGTTCCCTCTTTGAGACTTTAATTCATATCTAGGAGGAGCAAGTGTCTGACGTAGGGGTTTTTAACAGAGCGCCAGCTATCACTACTATCCCCTGACAATTTTTGGTTTTAATAGCTGTCCATTTAATTGAGGTGCTGTTCTCTCTGTCTGGATAATTATCATCATTTATCCACATAAAGGAGATAACTGAACTAACCTTTTAAGTTGTCATTCTTTTTCACTCCTTTCTACCTTATTCAGGACTTCAGCACAAATTGGGCATGGGCAGTTGTATAATTATAACGTACCCGTGGTTGTCAAGGAGGTTTTCTGCCTTTCTGCTTTATAACCTCTGAGTTCCCCAAGGGTCATCGGAGATCTTTGAGTGAACCCTGTCTCCTAAAATCCCAAATATCTGGTTTATTGGTGAACATTTTCAGGCCTAAACACAATAAAAACATTTAACCTATGCTCACAATATTCAGGTTCTGAGGGCCTTTTGCAGTTTTTTTGTTGTTAGGCTGGGGTTTTCTTGGGAGGAAGTGTTGAATACCCTGCAAGAGATTCTTGGATCTGTACGTTACTGCAAGAGAATTGAGCTTTGTGTTTTGCTGTTGTGCTGACTCCTGACTCCACTGAGCAAGGCTGATGAGAACTAGGCAGTGGCCCTTGTTAGGGTGTTTTGAAAACCCTAGACAACGTGGTTCTGAAATGTTCTGACCTCAAGAAGAACCCCAACAGTGCTCCAAGAATCAATGAAGAGCCTTGGGAATCGAGAATAACAGGCTTTTCTCCTCTCAGTATTTCAGAGTAGGCTAGTCTTTCTTTTCTCTCTATCTCGAATACACATGCTCTAAGTGTGCCTTCATTTCTGGTGCAGTAGCTCAGCTCCTTGGAGACAGTGTTGTCCCTGATGCAGGAACTCAATTGCACATAAGTGCATTTTGCATAATATCTTATGTGGCACAAGTCTTCTCGGTTTCAGTCAAGCAAAACTATGCAATTTATTGATATGAGGAAGTAGTGCAGGAGTGAACTGTAAGAGCGTAAAGATTTTGTATTGCCTTATTTTATTTTTATTTAATACAATACCTTATGATGCAGATGGTATTTGACTTCAAAGGTGTTTGGAGTGCAGCAGAGATGGATGAACCTTGTTTCCAAAGAAGAAATGGAGTGGATTATACTCAGGAAGGGGGGTCCTGATTAGTGTACAGCTTTTCAGTACGTGCTCTTTGGAAGGCAGATGCAGTATCCATCCCCATAGCTTTCTTCCTTCCTTGGCCTCTGTGGGGCAGCTTGTGCCTGCAGAGGACCATCAGGAAAGGGCAGGAATTCTGCAGTTTAGACATGTGGCAGCTGTTTCCAGCACCAGCAGTATCATAGGAAAATAACTTTTTTCCTGAACTGTAATATTTTGTGACTTAAATCTGCTGGAGTGCATAATTTATCATATGCTGTTGCTGTGTTATTGCTTTTCTTTAAGACATTCCAAGATCCTCTAAGCTTCAGCTTTGCCCAGGTATTCCTCTGTTGCTGCTTATTTTAAGAACACGTATGACCCATCCTAAGACTGCATTTGGGAGACTTGTCCGTTGCACATCCATCTCATCCCAGGCACAGCTGGTAATTTAGTCTAAGCCTTCCTGCTTCAGGTCCTCATACCTAGCAGAAGTATAACTAGGTGAGATCCCTGGTTTATGCTATAGGGATTAAATGAAATAGTACTTCTGAAGTGAAGGATCTTTTAAATAGCTAGGTAAGGTCTTTCCTAACAAGGTGGCATAATTCAATAGGGACTATAATGTTAAATTCACATTGCACAATATTAGAAAAGAAAGATCATGTGGGAGACTAAATCCCCCACACCCATGTCTTTATTTTAAACAGCAAAACAAATGAAAGCCAATTAAGCTCATAAGTCATAGTGTGAGTAGAGTCCAGAAAAATGTCAGTTCCAATAAGTATGACAAATAAAAGTATTGGCGTAAACTCCAAGGATTTATATCATTGGAACCACAATAAGGCCTTCTTTAGCTGATCTTGAGACATGACTCAAAATGTGAAGTATGAGAAGATAAATACAAATAAGGTTTTTTTTTTCTTAAATGCTGAAAGGGTTATTTTTAACACAGTAAACATTTTCATTTTAAGTAAATGCTAGCCAGTGCAATTGGAAGAACTTCTCAGTGAGTTAGCACAACCAGCTGAAGTATTCGTGATAATCTGTACTAAACTGTCATGGAGCTGGATAAAATAGATTGTTACACTAATCAGATTATAATAACCCAGAACATGGTTCACAGATTTCATAATCAGCTCTTGGTAATGAGTTCTGCATTACTGTTCCTTAGATATAACATCTCTGGAGAGAGAGAGTTTATTGTTCAGAATATAAACTCTGCATTTGTATTTTTTAATTGCATTCTAGGCTATAATAGTGGAGTGATTGATGCACCGAGCATGGGGGCCAACTCAGTTTGTGACGGAGTGTTTTCTGAGGGCCATTTAGTCTGAGTGAAATACAACCCATGCAGATGAGTGCATCGAGGAATTACTTGTGCTCTACTGAATTCGTACAAACTGCAGACCCCGTGGTTGCTCTTTCCAAAGGAGATCACCTTTCTGTGTAGCCGTAGGCTTGCTGTTACAAGCTGCTGCACTGGCATGCTGACATCAGTGAAAGAAAATAAGCCACGGGCTTGGCTCTCTGCTTTTCCCTGTGTGTAGCTCCATGAACATCAGCAGAACAGTTTTTGAGGCCTGGGACTCAGACCTCAAAGGCTGAAATACCCATTCCAGAAAAGTACAACAGCATATATGTAGAACTACACTAATTTCAATGAGTTTTTCACCTGAAGTACCTGGGATATTTTTTATCCTTTAATTAAATACCATCAATGCTCAAATAACAAATACTGCCTGTGAAAGAATACATTTGTAGCCATTCAAGTGATCTCCACCAGAATAACTGGCCTACAATCAAGCTGTAATTTGCCCTTTCAAGTAGATGGAATGATCTAGATTGATTTAAAAAATGGAGCTCCTTTTATTTTAGAAAATAATAGATGTTCATTTTGCATTCCACATTTGTAAAAAACAATCATGAAATGTCATTCACCTGATCTGAAACAGCTTCTGACAAAAATAAAAGGATTTGGCACAAGGCTTTAAGCTTATGCTAGTGGGTGTTAGAGATGCGTATGTGTAAGTTAATCATACTCTCTGTGGCCTTATTTACAATGAGACTTGTCTTGTCTTTGACTGTTTCAAACTATATTGAATTATTGTACCCAGAAACCTAGCCACAAGCTAAATTGCTCAAAGTGTCCACACCAAGCTGCCGCCTTCATTTTCTAGTAGTGATAAATTCCCTTATCTGAATCCCCTTATTCCTACTCTGATGACTGGTAATAGATAGAAGCACCTGCGGAAAATCCCCAAGCAAGAAGGGTCTGCAGTATTTTACAAGATGAATTGCTGTGGGGTCAGGGTTCTCAATGAGTGTAAACTACTATAAAATATGCTGAATTCTGAAGAACTTGGCTTTCTTACACTGAGTTCAGAACATGGACCTTGTTTTCCATGGCCTTGCACTTTGTGTAGCTGTGCACAGTGAGCGCTAGTGCAATTCTCTTCCTGTTCGGTAGCATGTGAGGCTGGCCTTGCACATACAAAAATTACTAGTAAAGGCTATAAGTATTTGTGCCTTGCAAGATTTGGTTCATTTTTAGTCCTGTAAAGATCCTGGTGTTTTTTGGTTTTTTTTAATCTGCCCTTTAAATTTCTGTTTAATCCCGATTTTTATTAAATCTTAATGCTACACAAGACCTCTCTTCAATAGATGCCTGTTTAAATCGAAGTATTTAATTTGAGAAAATCATCACATTGTAGTGATCCAGTACAATGAGAGCAGTAGAAAAGCTGACATACAAATGGCTGTCTTATAAAAAGCTAGGAAAGGTACAAAAAAAAATATGTAGATAAAAACCTGAAGCAAACAAAAGATTTGGCCAGCAACTTAAATTATAAGGGTAAAGTTTAAACCTAGCTGTTCCAGAAAACCTTGAAGGTTTTGTGGAATAAGGCAACTTCTTCAGTCCTGAAGGACTGACTATAAGAAGATAGGAAATTTGAATAGTTAATAAAAATAAGAACTGTGTAAACCTTTGCTCAGACTCTGAACCAAAGAGTACGTAAGTTGTAATGAGATCCAAAAAGATATTGTTAACTTAAAAATACAGTGTAAGGCTATCCACTTCTTGATTTGTGTTTGAACTGGACGTAAGTGCTATGAAAACAGCTTTCATGTGGCATTTCTGGTTTGTGGCTAACCAGGCACTGCGGGGAATCTCGTGCAACTGTCATTCCCGTGAAACTGGAAAAGATGCTGTTTGTGGGCCAAGTTTCAAATATGCAATAAGAAAACCATGCAGTTTTGGAGCAGTATCCCAGATTTCTGAGCTTTCTAAAGCTAAAATAAGAAAAAAGACTGGAAATGATCTGGTTTTGGTAGAGTTTATCTTTCTGCCAATGGGCTGCTGTTCATTATTATCCCTTTCCTGTGATATGCCCACTCTGATTTTAAATAGGCCTTGTGCTATAGCTGGATCAAGCTGAGCCATCAGAAAATCTGTCTTCATCCTAAGCAGGAGTCAGGGGTCTGCCTGTGATATCAAACCTGATACCTGGAAGTTCTGGTTCTGTGGGGGAAAGTCAGATGCTTCGTATCTTTCCAACTAAGCATCGAACTTCTCACAGTCTCTGGTTTGTTCTGACTCTTAGAAACAAAAGCATGGATGATCTTCTGTCAAGCCTGTTCAGTATTCACTTGTTTTTATTCATTTTACCTGCAGTTTTCTAGAGTGTTGCTGAAGTAATATACAAATTGCTATTGTTCATAATTGCATTCCTGAATATGTAAATCTACCTTCTGTAGGGATAAATATTCTATTTGCATAAGAAGCTTATTTTCATGCATTTACTCCATTCTTTTACTGCCTTTAAAAACCTTATATATGGTCCCTCGATTAGGGCTGCTGTGATACCCTTGATCATTATGCTAGTGAACTGCAGCTGATAAAGTGAATGGTTGTAATTACAAAAGAAGAGTGAAAAGATAGTTTTACAGTGACTGAGCATTTGATATCTAAAATCAATTTCTGGTTCTGGCATAATCTTCTTCTGTAACTTTGAGCAAACTATTTAAATGTCGTTGGTCCACTCTAGATGAAATAAGAAGAAGTAGGATGAATTAGCTCAGGAAGGGAAATACTCCATAATACCTGAGTTTCATAATGCCTCAGTTTCCCCAACTGTGAAATGGACATAACAATCTTTCAGCTTTTTTTGTTCTTAACCATTCTTTACTATTTAGATATTTGGCTCTTCAGAGCTGAAACTGTGTGTGTGCACAGTGCTTAGCATATTAGCACTTCGCACAAATAAAGACTTGGAACAGAGATTCTAGGATATATTGCTGTTGCGTCACTGGCTGAAATTAATTGGCAGATAATTTATGATACTGTTTTTGAGAAGTCTTCCTGTTCCACTACACGTATTTAACAAAAAACGAACAACTTCCCACTCCCACCTCCCAAATAAGATCTGAGGAAGCCACATTCTCGTCCCGCTAAAGTAAATGGCGAAGTTCCCACTGACTTCAGAGAAACCAAGAATTGGCTGTTTATGTATAGAATTATTTTTTCAATTAAAAGCAAGTAAAACTAACTGAAAACAACGTGGGCAGCTCACATAGTTGCTGGTTCCCATATGCCACAAATATTTTACTATTTGGTTTGTTTCCATTTCTCATCATAAATTTGAATCAGACATTTATTATTGAGCTTGCTAGTAGTATCTTTGGAGAAGAAACCGTTACACAAAATAAATCGCGGAGTTCTGTCTAAAACTATTTTCTTAATGGTTTCATGTCTTTAGCTAGACCTCTTGTGTATGAAGTAATGTGATAGGAAATAGCATACATCAAAGAAGCAACCTCAATTTTCCTCGAGTGGCTATGTGCTTAGTTTCTGTCTTTCATATAGGATTTACATATGATTTACTTTATTATTATTATTATTATTATTATTATTATTATTATTATTATTGGTTGTAACTTTGGTGTCTTGGACAAACTTCAGGAGAAAATTTATTCTTCTGTTGAAGTCACCATTTCAACAGAAAGATTTAACTAAAACTGGAAAAGCCATTGCCTACCAGTTTCTGCTGGAAAAATTTATCTTCTTTTTCTCTTTCCCAACCATTATTTACCCAGATAAAGAGGCTGTACATTTTTATAGCCGTTACTTGTTTCTTCCTGAGCTCTCTGGAGGGCAATCTCAAGCGCTGGAGTTTCAGGGTTATCAGGGATTTGCTGTGGTCTGTGAATCTCCGGCTGCTCGGATCTCGAAACCCTACGGGAAATCTTTTTTCTTCACCACGTGAATCTCTGGGCATCTGATCTTATTGTGTGCCCGCTCTCATTCTTGACACTCAGAACAGTTCACAGGGAAGGCATTAATGATCAGGTGAGTTGCCTATATTAATTTGTTTAGGTCAACACAATTTTGCTGAAAATAAAATCCTGGCCAGCAACTCAACCAGGGGTGGAACGTTTCTCCAATCCAGAAGTTTAAAATACTTATTATTTTAGTCCTTTTTACTGCCACAGATGAGAATGTTTGACTTAGAGTTTAAGAGATGTTTTGGGAGAAAAAGCACTATATATAAATGAAAGATGTTATTATTACTATTATAGGGTTCTCCATAACTTTTATACTTCATAGGCTGTCAGCATTTTTTTTAGAAACCCTGTATTTTAGGTGTCTACAGTTTGGCCTTGAAGTTGTCCTCAGAGTTAGAAGTTGAAATACTAGAAACAAGCTCGAAGCAAAGTTGTTCCCCTCCTCTCCCATTTTCTCATAAAATGAAAACACGCTCTTTAGAAACCTTTACATCACAAAGACTTGGATAACTAAATGACACTGTTAGCTTCAGGCTTTGTCGTGCTCTAAAACTAAAAAAAAGGACAACAACAAAAATTCCCCCCCACCCAATCAACAAACAAACCCCAAAAGCATGGTTTCTGTTTTTTTTAATTGAAAATATCTGCAAGTCATCACACCAGTGGGACTGATCTTGCAGTTTACATGAATTCGTTGGGTCTGATCCTCTTGCCACCAAAATCAGTGAATGAACTCCCTGCACTGGAAAAGAAAAAAAGCTTGGGTAAAGCAGTAGGATAAAGGTTAGGAGAAATGTGCAAAAAGAAAAATGGCACATACGTCCTTAGAAATGTAGGTGATAAAAATGCCTGCAGGCTTTTTCTCTTATATGCTGGGGAAACATGTTGAGCAGTTATGTTGTCAGACTTTGGACTGTGATAATATATACCTCTGAGATACCAAGGGATGTGTTCTGGGCAAAGATTTAGTATGAATGAATTTGATAATCTGCTGTATTACCTATAGGCTGCAAAACAAGAGAATATGACCCAGAAAAGAGAGATCACAATGTTTTGAAAATGTCATAGTATTTTTTTATCACTTTGTGATTTCTTGGGGGAAATGGTAAGGAAAATTAGGACTTTTCAAGATTATAATTTTTAGAATTTCATGACGCGTTAATTTTCCCAGTCTCACATTACACCAAAAATGGAAAAGCTGAACAAAATTAAAACAACTCCCCCCACATCCAAATAAAAGTTAGAGAGGAATATTTGTTTCATGTAAAATTTCAGGAAAAGTAAGAAATAATTCCTCATGAATCTCAGAGTTTTCTGTCCAATGGATGAACTTGGAAATGGGTAATTTTGCACCACAAAACAATTTCACGGACAAGCATAGATGTGATTTTCTTATTTTTGTCTGTATGAGAAAGCTATGAAATCTCCCCAGTAGGTAATTTTCTATTTCATCAGCTTCTGTCTAGGCTGAGTACAGACTGTTTGCGCACTCAACATCTGTAGCTGTGGCTCTTTTTGGATGTGATCCTTTTTACTATCAGATAAACTGGAGTCTAATTTAATCTAATCGGAGAGTTTGTTCCATGAACAGAATGTATTTTCTGAGACCGACTCTCTCTTGTGTTCATCCACGTTTGCGCAATTTCCAACCACAGTCAAAAGACTGCTGGCGTTGTCCAGAGAATGTATTTTAGTTTGCAGTTATGTGCTGTGCCCAAAGACATTATGTGTTTCAGCTTGAGAACAGAGTAAAAAGAAAACTATAGATATATGAAGTCAGAATTAGATACCAATATTCTGTCTGAGTAATATCCACCCCATTTCAGCCCACAATGGAAGTATTCTCGCAAAGAAATTTTGGTGACCTTGAGGAGTGTGGGGAAACAATAATTTTCTTTTGTTTTCATCAAATGGCCTTCTAAGAAAAGTGTGTTTAAAAGCCACAACCAACAAGCAAGATAAAATCAGCTTTTTTTTTTTTTTAAAGGAAAGAAAACTGTAAATGTTACAATAAAAATGAATAGAAAAAAACATTGCTTTTAATTGTTTGAAATCTGCACGTGTTAGTGTTCTGAGGATATTTTAAACCTTCCCTCAGCATGCCAGCAAACTGCTTTATATAGCTTGTGTCAGAGGAGCTGTGTTAGTAATTGGTGCTGGGGAGCTGGAGAGTGCCGTGTCAGAGTCTCATGATTGCTACGTTTGTTGGCCTGTGCGCCATATTAACGGTTGGATAGCAGTCCCCTGGTGTAACATACATTAAAGGCTGCTTGTGTTAATTACTAGGAGGAAGCAGGCAAAAGTAGGTATTTGGGATGTCATTTTTTGTCAGCTGAAGTCGACGAATCCAAGCCTAGCGAGTGCTGTAGCCTATAATATCCATGTACCACATAGCTGTATGCTGCAATTTGCACAACGTCTATAGCCATCTGTAGTTAGTCTATTACATGGGATATGTTGCTATGTATGCTCTAATTTATCCTTAGATTTTTCAATATTTTACCATATTCCCACTGAGGCAGAGGGATTGTTAGGCACCCAGTGAAAAGAACAGAGAGGAGCCCCACGTTCCAGTTCTTTAGTGCGTGGTTGATAATAAGATGCAATCTAACTGCAATCTCATTTATATACAATACGTCAAGGACGAAAATAGATTACTGCTGTCTGGACTGCCCAAGGCGGGAATTAGTTTCACTGTTCCTTCTATTAAATTAAAAAATAATGTGATTGTTGTGATGATTTCAGTCCTTGAGGGCAGGGGAGAAAGAGGAGCTAAAAGCAGTGCAAGTGGCATGTGGATTTAGGGAGAAACAGTACTTTAATAGCCTTGATTCTTCAAGCAGAAGACGTGCGTCTGCAATACAGATTACATCTAACAGCCCTCAATATTGCATCTCATAGCTACTCAGCATACCAAAGTGTTTACATTTTGCCTTCAGATGTCTTCGTGTGTATTTTATCTTTTTGTCCTCTCGTGCAAGTTCTTGTGGTGGTTATGTTGCATCCCCTAACTGTCTCTGCTAACAGCAAACAAGGAGATCCTGACAGTGGTGCAGACCAAAGCATGTGCATAATTTTGATGCCTGAGTAGCCTTTTCCTTTCTTTGGGAGACTCGGGTGGAGATGTCACTCGTGTCTTTATGTGATGCAGGACCAATGCCCAGTTTTCTCCTCTGTGATGCACAGTGCCTAAGCTCAGTGCAGAGAGCTGAAACGTTCTCCAGAAAGACTGCAAATTCCTCTTCATGGAAAAGTAGATGGTTCTTTTGGGAAAAGAATACAGCTGGACCCCATAGAAGAGATAAAGGAGTAGGAAGGGCCACTTTCTGTGCTGAACATTCCCTTACGCAAATTCCTCCTCTGAATACAGTAGCCAATGTTCGTAAGTCTTAGGGCAACCTGTATGTGGGTCAAACAAAACCAAAACACTAGAAAATAGTGCAACCTGAAAAAAAAAAAAAAAGGCAAAATGTAGTCTTGAAGTGGGCCCCACCTGTGTGCTGTAAAGGGCTGTGGTGCTGGAAAACTCTTGTTGGGCTGGTAGAACTTTCCAGTAATGAAATCTGGCAGACTCTGAAGTCTCTGAGGGTGTTAATGAGGAATGTTGCTAGCCCTATAATGGAGACAATGATCCAAAACTCCTTTAATTCCAGTGAAAGACTGTAACTGGCTTAAATGGATTTGAGATCAAGCCATGAATCCTGTAATGATGCTCACTTCGCAGGCAGATTGGGTTGGACGTACAGACACTTGTCGATTTATGTTGCAGCTTGGTCTTGGTTACAGCTGGGCTCACTCTGAAGCTCCTTATAGGTCCAGTGCAACATCAGGAGACTGAACATGATGATGACAGGTCTGTTTATAAAATTGCATTGAAACCCTTTGCATTAAAAAGTCATAGTGAACATCCTTAATGAGCAGATTGTTAAAAGCTGCTTTTACAGGTAGCAGACATTAAAGGGCAGATATTTCTGAAACGTACAGACTCACCTAAAACGTTGGATGCGGCCTTTTGATTTTGTTGCTCTTTCTGCTCTCCTGAGGTTGAATGTGGAAAGAACTAGGAGAGTCTGCCAAAGTAAACAATGAGAAGTAGCAACAAAAGTAAAAAAAAAAAAAGTCTGGTTGGATCAATATTTTGCTGATGGGAAATAAGCAGAAATGAATCACTACTGTGTAAAAAAGAAATGAGGCCTGGCTGTGTTACTGAAGTCCTGCTGCAAGTGCTGAGAATATTCCCTGAGCCACTCTTTGCCCTCTGCTCTGTGCACTGGGCGCGTCTCACTTAAAGTGCACCGAACGTGCACTGGGCAGCACCAGAGGTAGCTGACTGTTGCGCAGCGCAGCTTGAAGAGGCATTAGTGATAATGCTGTTGGCAAATAACTTTTCAGATGGGTTTTTGCTACTTTGGAAAGTTGTATTTTCTTTCATTCCTTTAATGTGAAGTACTCTTTGACAGATTACAAACTCACCATACACATGGCAGAATCCGAGAGGAATAAAGTGGTGTGTTTTCCCTTCCCTCTTCCCATCTTCATGTCCCCTTCCTTAGGCTCTTCTGCTTTTTGATTCCGTGTAGCACAAGGAGACCATAAGGAAAGGCTGGCCGTAAACTAGAAGACTGCGTTTAAATTATATTCCTTTTCTTTGTATTGAGGCTCAAGGCTGTTTCGCTCTGGTGCTTTAAACTTCTGATTTATTAGTGGGCACAACCGGGGCTATCCCCTACAGTGATCATGGTCCCCACTAGGTAAATTGCAGCCTTATGGTACAGTTTTATGAGAGCACTTGTGTGATGTTCTCATTAACTGCAGCAAAGCCTTTTGTGTACAGGGCAGTCCAAGAATTTCAGTGATAGCTGTGGTGCCCCTGATAACTTACTGTGCTAAAGAGAATCTACATACATCTGCAGGGAAGGCTGGTTTTCCTCTTTCTCCTGTTCTCCATTTTTAGAAATACTTTATTTTGAATTATTTACCGCATGAGTTTGTGAAAGACTCTCATCTATGCAAGAAATGACTTCACATTTTTTTAATGAACCACTTTTTAAGTATTCCTAGGTAAGCAGTAGATGATATGTACATGGGATAGATATGCATAGCATGTGTCATTTTTGGTTATGAGGACTCTAGAAGCTTGTAAGTTATAAGTAATGATTGGAAGGAATCTCTTGGATTTACTTGGACTGTGTATTACTCTGTGACAGGTTAACCATCATCTGTTTATTAAAAAATACTTTTAAGGCTGTCAACCACTTACTGAAGTATTTATAAACTATGAAAAGGAGATCTTAACTGGACGTGTTGCCCTATTGGAAATATTCCCATGAACACTAGCAAGAATGTTTCCAACAATAATGTGTTTAGCAAAATAAAGAAATCTCCCTCCTCCGTGGCATAAGGCATCCTGAACTAGCACTCAGATGACACCGAGATAGCTGCTGTAATGTTATGAGACACTGTGTTCCTGAAACTGAACTCTTTCTTTTTAATAACTCTTAATGACAGCGGAACAGGAATAGTGTGCCTTGTACCTACTGAAGTGACCGGGAGCTTCCCTGCTGGGTTCATGGGGAACAGAATGGGTGCCTCTGAGCCCTGTAAAGCTACTGTCATGCAGAAGTTTGCTGAAGGCTTCTGATTTTTGTTTAGTAATTTTTCTGAAGCTCTATAGAATTATCCTAGTATGCCAAATGGTGCAGTCAGTCCTTTCTGTTTGCATATGATTACAGTTTTATTAGATCCAGAAGCACATCCCCTATTTATGTAATATATTTTACTTAAGGAAAAAACATGAAAAGAAAAGATGCCAATTGATTTACAGGGTGCCTGTGTCACAAGAGCTTACTGGAATGTGACACTCTGGTATGTTGCTTAACTGCTGGCCACTGCGTCATGTCAAGACACTTAAAAATCCGGGTTACAACACAGTGACATTTCACTGAAGTGCAAGAAAGCAAAATGAAAGGGGTGTAGCAGCATTTCCATTGAAGGGAGAACATAAGATTTCTAGTTCTTTGCCCATTTAAAAATGTTGTGCTAAGTAATTGACAAGTGAGTTTGGAGATTTTGCAAAGCTCTAATGAGCATAGCTGCATTCCTCAAGCCATTAGATCAGTTTCCAGAGGGACCCACTGCTCAATTCAGGAATCAAGTGGAAAAACTGAGCTCCAGACAAACAGTGCAAACTGGGAGCTGAGCAATTATGGAGGTATTCAAATTTATGGCAGGAGATGCCTTTATGTGGCACTTCATGGTATGCCCAGAAGAATCATAGACGGCGGGCAGCAATGCTTTACTGGGCTGCTTCTCACTCTTCCTGAGCTTCCTGCAGCGCGCTTTGGGTTTGCTTTGCTCCCTCTTTTGTACAGCTGCCCTCAACGATTTTGGTGGAATGTTCATGTAAACTTTTAGCTGAGAAAAAAGAGGAAAAACTAGTGTTATTTGCAAAGCGGTGAAAGACTGAAAGGTTGAGTGTACCCCTGCTTTAAAACTTTCATCCTGGTTATCTTGAAAACAAAATGCACAGTGAAAATTCAGAGATGCATCTACTTATCACGCTTCTGAAAGCTCAGCCCTGAAGATGCCTCTGTATGCTTTCTGCAGCCCCACGGGCTCTCTGGCTGGTTGGTGAAGCCGGGCCCCCCGGGGGTCTCCGGCCGCTCCGCCAGCCCAGGCTGCCCGGTGCTCCCCGGAGCGCGGAGGAGGGCGGCTGGCTGTGCTGTCCTTGTACAGCACCGTAGTCACCGCAGAGCCAGCAGCCCTGGCTGAAGTTACAGTTGGCTGTTTTACTGTCACTGCTGTCTCAGCAACAATGTCTCTGTCTGCGTTCTGTCTAGAGACATACACAAAGCTCCACTAACTTCCATTTTCTCATCTGAAAAAAGAACTCAATGGCTTAGTCTCCTATTACTCAACTTTGTAGCTGGAGTTAACGGACCAGGCCAAATTCCAGAGTGGTTCTCAATTCCTTGGATGTGGCTGATGCACAAATCGAATAGTTCTGGCACCCTGACACTTCCTGTGAATGAAAAATGATGCTAAACTAAATAGTTGTGTGAATTTCATCCCCATTCATGCAACAGTCTAAAAGACAACTCATATTTGGCAGAAGTACAGGAATGGGAGAAAAGATTCAAATCAAAAGAAGAAAAATGTAAATGTTCTTGAGAGAGGCTGTTTTCCACAATGAAAAGAAAAAAAAAATAAAGCAATGGAAACCCACGAGCCTAATCCTAGAAAGATCTAGTCAGGAGAGTATAATACCTTAATGGGATGTTAAGGTGTAAGACATGTATAGTAGTGCCAGAAGGGATGTTACATTACTCTGCTGCTCGAGAAGCATCACAGAAGAGTATTTTTGTCTCAAGATGAGGATTAATGTTAGACCCAATCTGGTGCAGATTTGCGTTGTGTCTGAACAGAGCAATCCTGCTCCTGCCCTTGCCTCCCATGGGTTCCTTGTCTCATTTATTGATTGTATGCTTAAGACAGCAGCTAATTAATTAGCTTATTGATGTGATAGAAAACTTGCTTTTTTTGTGGGGATTAATTTTCTTTTTTCAAGTCATTTTCACTCTACAGCTGTATATTTGCTGGAACTTGAACAAGTGAAGCAGTGGGCATGTATCTCCCTACCTGGAGTTTGGGGAGAGAGAACACAGGGGCAGAAAGCCCCCAGGCTCACCAGGTACCTAAGGAGGTATTCAGATGACCCAAGGCTGCTTATCAGAGAATGCCAGAGTATTAAGCTACTACTGCTACACTGGGCTCTGCAGACTTTAGCTGTATTCCCACCGTGCAAAGCATAACAAGATACAGGAGTCACATTTTAGTCTGAGACATTACAGACTAAATAGGTAGGATAATGAATGTGAAACGAAACACGTAGAGACAGGGAAGAACCTGTGAAAAGTCACATGGAGAAAGTGAGTTTGGGAATATCACCAAGTGTCCAAGTGATTTTTTGATTATACAGAATAAACATTCCCTTATCTCACCTAGTGAGCCTGAGTATCTTGGCCTTAAGCAAGCATAAGTTTTTTGTAATATTTTCCAGTCTGGTTACAACAGTCTTATCAGAGAAGGACTGTGCGTTGTATCTTTCTGAAAGTCTTTGTCATGAGATGTGGCATTGCAATTGGAATGTTTATTGTACTCTGTCATTATTTGTACTCCATTTCTTCTATCGACTGCGGGTCCCACCCCCTCCCTGGAGATTAACGGAGTCAGGGAAAGGATAAATGATGATTAGTAGTTAGTCAAGGGACATAAGAGCTAAAAGGGTCAATATAAAACAAAGGCTGCCACGTATAATGCACAAAGAATGTGAGACATTGCTTTTCAGAGACAACATTCACATAGCCAGGATTTTAATGAGAATAGAAAATGCTAATTTATAAATTCAGTCCTAGAAAAAAATATTAGCAACAAACTTATTGAGTGGTAAATACTTTTGCTATTAAGCCTGGTACTCTGTTTCTGACATGAACTATTAAAACTCCTCCTAAAGCTTTCATTAAATCATGTCTTCGAAACATGCTTTAAAACATGGTCCTTTGTTTGGAAAGAAATCTCGACAAAGATGACTCTGCAAATGTATAATGATGAACCAACTGAATATCTTCCAAAATCTTGTTTTTTTGAAAGCATGCAATGCAGACCTGAACAAACTGTCACCGAAGCTGATAAAAGGGGCTTCTAACATCTGAAGAAGCTGGTATTTTCCTTCAGTAGTACAATTTTATTCGTATTAGCATATCTATGTCATAAATCAGAGTCCCATTAAGTTATGTGCTGTGCACACACAAAACAAAAGGATTTTTGTGCCTGTGCCTTGAAGATCTCACACCTTGGGTGCTCATTTGGCTCTTGCTGCTTTGCTGTCACCTCTGTTCCTCCTCACCAAGGGTTACTAAGCCCTTACTTGTGCAGGTGTGTACATGGGAGACAGGATTGTGCTTCAGCTGGAGCCCTGGGCAAAGCCTCACTGGCTCAACTGGGCTCCAGAAGGAGGTCAGGGAACGTTCCCCAGGGCCAGCAGCCCTGGCTCCCTTGCCATATTCCGACTCCCATGGTGCCCTCTTTCTTTATCCTGCTTCATGGGTGGTTTTTGGCCATATAAGACCTGTTGCATTCCCAGACTTCCAAAGTTACCCATTCCCAGAAGCTAACTTTGCCCTTGGAAGAGAAGTGCAGGGCACTGAAGTCTCTACAAAGAAGATAAATGTATTATTCCCAATTATTCCATAAACAGTCCATTATTCCTGTTGCTATCATGCAGAGTACATGAAATTTTAATGTTTAACTGCTCCAGGCTGTCAAAGTACTTTTGCTCTTCAAAAATAAGGACACAGACTTTGTTTGATCTTTGTGTGGGAAAATTAGGACATCTTTGTGCTTTTTTTTTTGTCTGCTTAGAAAATGCAATACATATTGATTCTTCACTTGGAAATCTGTCTTGCGTGAAAAATTGCCTAAATAGTCTCTAAAGCCTCTTCCATAATAAATATGAGTGAATATTGATTGATTCTTCTTATAATTATGACTTTCAGTCTTGTAGAAAACTGAGATATTTGCTAATTCAGACTTAATTTGTCTATTGGTAAAGAAGAATGTAAAACTGAAAGCAAAAAGTGCCCGTGAGACTTGCCATAGCTGCTGGATTTTGTAGCCTCGTGTTGTTTTTTAATGTTTGCAGTTGCTGGTATTTGTTAGTTGTTAGGACTGAGCCTGTGTTTTAAGGGTTTTCAGTTTCAGCTAAGCTTTGTAAAATCTGCTTATAAAAAATCCAGGTATGTCTTGTTTGGGACGTGGATGACTGTCCCACGGAAATCGGAGCAAGCACTCACAGGCACTGACTGCCTGTCTGTCCCGCTGCCCTCCACGGGCAGTGCGGCATAACGGGCAAGGTGCCCAGCTCCTACCCAGCTAGGGCTGACTCGTCCCAGTTTCTTGTTTTTGATTTCAGTTCTTGCTGCCCCAGTGGCATGGGGACTGTGAATCACAACTGCAGCTTAAATGTTAAATCTGAGTGTCCTGAATGGTTTGCATCTGATGCAAATGTTTCTTTAAAAAAAAAACCCAAAACAAAACATCAAGAGGAAAAGTCCAAGTACTGTTTTGGAAACTAAGAATTGTGGAAATATTACCTAATAGGAAAAGTATTCTTAAAATTTATTCTAATCTGTGCGTCCCTTTAAGGGATTATGCTTTACGCCTGCCTTCTGGTCCCTGTCACAGCTCTGGTCACTGCCTAGACATTGCTTCCTGTTAGAGCTCTGCACTGGGCCTGGGCAGCTGTATGGCAAAGGGAAATGTTTCTGCCAATGCCAAAATACTACAAGTGAATGGCAGAAAAAAAAAAAAAAAATTATCTCTTTCATTATGGTTCTGATGGATTAGATAATGTGTCCATTTTTACATAGCCTTTTCAATATCAGTCCGACCAATTGTTTTCCTTTAGCAGTACTTTCACATGAGTTAAGAAAAATAGAGGAGACTAAGAAACATTGCATAGAAGAAACATCTGCTTCTTGTTTTAGAAAAGCAATACATTTTTAATATAATAATACAGAGTAGCAGAAAAAGGCAGAGCAAAAGGAAATAAAAAACCTTAACAAAAGACACCATCATCTATTTCACTAAGCAGCTTTGGAAAGTTATCATGAACATGTATCAGCATGACCACAAAATCTACTTTATTATGCTCATTTTGAGGATGGTGAGGAAAAGCTGAAACAATATTTCATTCATCTATCCAAAAAGGCCCGAAAGCTTCTAGCAGCACATGTGACTAGAACTTTAAAAGGCTGGTGGATGGTTTGCACAGACAACTTCATAAGTATTTGACTTTATTTGCACAAAAATAGTGTTTGCAAGGAGCCTAGGAGTGCAGAAGCAGCATAAAGCAACACAGTCTTGGACCGGAGGAATGAACACAGCAACCAGTTGTGTTAATAGCCAGCCTTGGCAAGTTGTACCTCACAAAATTACTTCCTGGAAGAACCAGGCCAAATGTCTGGGTTTGGGGTAGTTTTGTATTTTTAGCTCTGCTTCATCCGTGCTCAAAGATTACTTTCATCCTGGCCCATCTAACTCAGATGTGTTGAAACAGATCGGAGCATAAGAGACATAAATGAGGTCTCGGTTAGGGGAGAAAGGCCCCATGGGATTTGGTGTTTACAGGCTCTCAGCAATCTCCACTTTGGGTAGGTTTCCTAATGAATGCAATGATAGATTTCCTTTTATTTATTTATTTGCTAGTCCGACAAACTCCTCTTGAGCCCTAACAATCCAGGTGGGTTTCTTCTTCTGTCCTGTATGGAGTCCTGGTAGCTCTGAGTGTGTGCTGGGTGGGAGGGGAGATGGGAAGAGCAGAAAAGCTGATCTGCAGGGCTTTGCATTACGTTAAAACAAAATAAGGTCGTTCAAGCAAAGAGTAATGGCTTCAATGCGGGTACCTTGAGTGAAATAACTTGCATTTTAAATTACTCGATTTAAATTAGATCTCACTGGAGCCAGACTGCATTCATTAATTTTGGAGAGGTAATACATAGTTGGAGGTTATGCCCTGAGTCGGTTGGAGGCAATGTGGAGTGTCCTGACAGGTCTGATGACACTGGCTCTGCAGAAACAATTCTATCAAGAACACACAGGACAGAAACTAGCTGTCGCTTGCTCGCTCATTTGAATTGGCTTTCTAAAACTCAAAAAAGTGAGAAAACGTCCCGGGTGTTTCAGTGTCAGTGCCTTAATTTTGCACTCCTTAGTCCACCCTTGGATGTCTAAATCACATGCAAGTTTAGAGAGCTGTGTATGTATACCTTTTTTTCTTACATACGGATATAGTGATTTAATTGTAAGGACACATCAAAACCATCTGACTGCTATATTGCTAATATTGCTAATTACTTAAATGAAACTATTTCTAGAGAAAGAATCTTAATGTATTCACTTTGTCATTCTTTGGAACAGAACTGTGCTTAAAAGGACATGAGAAACTGTTTTTTCACTTCAGCGTTAAGTTGGCTTTTCATACAGATCATCAGTTCAACCCTGTGTTTGTTGGTGCTCACAGAAGGAAAGGCTGCTGTGCTGAGCCCCGTTTCTCACTGACTGGCATTTAAAATTTTTAAACATCAAATATTTACTGATGTAACTTGATTGCTGTCCAAATTGAATTTCAAAGGTCCTTATCCTGCAGTTTCTATTTGTGCACGCCTTCCATTGAAGACAGCTCCATGCATCTCTGATGAAAATGAGCCTTCTTCTCTCTGTGGCTATTTTTCAGCCTTCCTGTGCTTTCCATTTATTACAATGGTTTACTACAATATTGTGAGTATTATCAATCCAGATTGCAGTCAATGGGAGTTTGGCATGGTTTTACACCACAGTACTGCATCTTAAATAGTTTTGGCTTCCAAGCTGACAGATTTTGGCATGCAACTACTTGTCACTGCCCAGTGTTAACAAACACATACAAAGCATTTGCCATGTCATATACACCCAGGCCAAAGAGAAAGAAAACGGGAAGAAATATATTGTTACATATTTGAGATCTTTGAGGACTGTGTGAAAACATAGTCCATAGAGGATATGTGGCTTGGTGAGGCTGAGCAGGTACTTTGTACTCAGAAGTTGCCGAGTCCAGGCCTCAGCGCTGACCCACTGATGCTGTGCTGTGTTACCTGCCTGAGAGATCTACGCGAATGTAACTTCTGTGTTAGGGTGGGAATTTTTTAGCTATAAAAGTAAAGAAAAGCCATTTGGCAGCTGTGCATCTGTGCTTATAGAGATTATAATTTTAACTCAAAGGTTGCAGTCAGTTTCTATTGCCAAAATTGCAGCTTTTCTCAAGCAGTCTGGAAAAAAATGACTTTTATGCTATTTAGTACTCAAAACCAGAGAGAAGAGCTGTTACTCTTTTAACACTGTCATAGCATTACACTTAGAGTACATTCAGCAATCACTGCCCCAGCTTTCCCAGGTGCCACGAAGCCTACCTGTGCTGTAAGTAGGTAAGTGGATCAGAGAGATAAGATGAAGAAAGATGAGCACCAAGTAATAGTTTCAGTAGATCACAAGCAACAGTTTTACAGATGTACAGTGCCTGACAGCCCATACTGACATCTGCAAGTGGTCAGATGTTGTCTTGACAGCTGTTGGATGGAGCCCCTTGTTTGTTGCCATAAGAAAGATGGGATCCTGTTAAGAGGATGGCATTTTTATTTAAAGGGATGTGGACTTCCTAGTTTAAGAACAATAGCAAGAACTTCTGATGATGTACCCTTGCAGAAGTAATCAATTTTTTTTTGCTATGCGCAATAATTAAAAAAAAAAGTACCAGGTCAATTTCCTCATCCATTCCCTCCTCCTTTTCTTTCTCTCTTTAAAAAAATGCGCAGCCAAGATATTTTTCAGTCTGATGCTCATGGGTTTTTTCATTACTTTTTTTGTTCTCACACTGCTTGCCCAATACAGCAGCTGTTAAATGGAGAACTCTGAGAACTGGGGAAGGCTATTGGTGGAGCATTTGATTAACAATATTTTTGCAGAAAATTTATGCATGGACTATTTTTAACCTCAGGCAAAGGAAGGATGAAACCCAATCCATATTCAATTACATTTGGCAACATTTTCTAATTTCAGAGGTCTTTCTAGCCTCTGATATTTCGCTGTTTTTTTCTTTATATTGTCTACCACAGTCTTCCACACTTTGTGATATCATGGAATTTTTTTTTTAACTGTATGATTGTACCATTAAGAAATACATTCAGCGAGCTTTGATGTTGACCCTGGGAGCCTACAGTATTTTGCTCATTGCTTAAGTAAGTGTGTGTTGGCATAGCTCTGTTGACAACAATGGAATAACTAAAGGTCTGGCTTTTATGCATAACACTTTATAATTCCCTAATGATAAGCTCAATTAATTTTTGTACCATTTGTAACATATTTTTCGTTGCATATGCTAGTGACATCTTAGGGTGAATCGGTCAAACAGGCTCTAAATTAAAATAGTTAGGTGATCTAAGCCCAAGGTCTGTTGCAATGCAGTTTTCTCACAGCTTGGAAGTTAACAGCCTATACAGCCTCTGTAGAAATAGGTGATTATTCTTTCATTTGCTTTCTGTCTGTCTTTTTCCAGGGAACCGAGTAATGTACCTTAAAGTTTAAATATTCTAGGTAATTAGGAGAAGTAGATTGTATAAGGTGGAAAGGTAATTTAATAAACCCTGTGGTCGTGGATAGGTCACACTAACAGTCAGGATGTTGCTGTGAGGACAGGAAATCCTTATATTAGGAGCATCATTTTAGTCTCTAATTTAAACCATAAACCAGAACCTAAAGTGTTTTTGATTCATACACCTATAAGAATATTTCAGTGGGGCTGTGAATTGCACAAAAGACACAAGCATACTGACAAGAGGCTTGTTTGTCTTAGTGCCTTTTCTTGCCACCATCAGAATAATCTGTGGGATTCCTGGAGGTTGAGAAGACAAAACTTCACAGAATGCTAGAGTTTGGAAGGGACCTCTGTGGGTCACCCAGTCCAACCCCTCTGCCGAAGCAGGGTCACCTACAGCAGGCTGCACAGAACCTTGTCCAGGCGGGTCTTGAATATCTCCAGAGAAGGAGACTCCACAACCTCCCTGGGCAGCCTGTTCCAGTGCTCCGTCACCCTCAGAGTGAAGAAGTT
>Ga0065711_1029097_pt1 | contig 37661 bp, 13 predicted proteins | sample Hoacrofraction12_FD_59098 | JGI IMG/M metagenome (GOLD analysis project Ga0065711, IMG submission 59098) | Hoatzin crop microbial communities from Cojedes, Venezuela - Epithelial fraction 12 v2 (version 2) | ecosystem: Host-associated > Birds > Digestive system > Esophagus > Crop | place...
CCCACCAGTTTCTGCCTCTTTCTTTTCATTCTCCTCCGCACGCCGGCGGGGGGAGGGGTGGCCGCGTGGCGCTTTTGTTGCCGGCGGCAGCCGAAACCAAAACAGGCTTTTAGTTCCATGTTGATCACATTTTTTGCACCTCCATTCATGTTATTCCACATCGTGTGCTGCACCATCAGAAATTAACTTGTTCTGCTTGGAGTCTGTAGTTAGCATCCCAGAGAAACAGCTGTGATTAGCCAAATCAAAGTCTTTCAAAGGCAGCGGCTACAGCCCAGCTGAAGTGCTGCAGCTGATGTCACCCTATTAAAATACTGTCTTCATTTTAATCAGTGGCTAGAAGAGATTATTTTAAGTAGTGCACAGAGTGCATATAATGAACTGCCTCTTTCAGACTGAATCTTCAGAAGGTTACAAATGGGCATGGGCTGGGAGTTTGTGGGGATGTTTTTTTTCTTGCTTCTGCACTCCAGTTCAAATTATAATAAAACTGCTTATTCATATGATCCCAGCTTAATACTGAGTGGCACTCAGATACATTTGTTTTACAGAAATACTGCTTTTGTGCTTAGTAGAACACAGCGTCTGAAAGAGCAGAACCCTGAGCTATTTTCCACTCACCATTTCACAGCAGAATGTGTGGCAGAGAGACTAAGCTCCATGTCTGTTGCACTTGGACTCACTTATCTGCTTACTCGTAGAAATACGTTTTTGGAAGGAATCTGATATCACAGCTTTGCAGTACTCTAGTCCAAATCTACTAGCCAGCCAGCCTCTGACAGAGCACACCAGTTCCCTTGACAGCACCTTACAGTTGGCATAAGGGTTGTGATTACAGCTGGTTGGCACTGACAGGAAAAAGGGGAAAAGTTTTGGTTTTGAGACAGTTTTCAAAAATGAAGCTGAAATCCAATTTAGCAAAATAGGAAAAATTATGGCAGGGCAACAAAGTTTATTTTTCTTCAGCAGTTATGCTCACTTTTGGTTAGTTGTCAGAAATCATTCTCAGTCATACTAAGAGAAAATGAGTAGTCTTTTGTCATTCTCTCTTCCTCACACACATTTTCTCTCTACGCACCTCCTCTTCCTTTTTTCTCTCTCTCTCTTCCTCTCTTTCTTTCCCCCTTTTCTCTCTTTCATGGTGTGTTTCTCACTCCATTTCTCCCTCCCTTTCTCTCTCACACACCCTCTGCCTCTGACCCTGTTTTCCTCATGCTTTGCCTCTTTCACCATCCCCAGGCCCACTTCCTTCTCTCTCTCTCCCTACCTTGGAAATATCCTCCGAGTTCCAAATTCTTGATCATGGGGATCAATATCTCTCCCTTCCCTCCACCGTCTAAACTTACAGCAAGAGAGATTATGTTTCTAAATTCCTTCCTGTCTCCCAGCTCCTCAAAATCTTGATGTATATATTTTGTTACTGAAATGATAAGCATAGTAAACATACACACTTAGCCATGGTATAACAAGGAAAACAAAAATCCCGGGACATTGAAAAGGAATTCATTGCAATTTTTAAAAGTATGACACTCCAGTGTCTGATTTTTTGCTCCACTATTCATTATTCTTTTACTTGCCTACAATAAGTTTGTATTTGCAGACAAGTATGCACTTTGCAGCTGAGTGTCTCAGCTGAGACTGGGCTGTATGAATAGCTGCTAATTTGGATGTTCAGTCCTTGACATCTGATTATATCATTTCTGTTTCTTTAAGTTTGGTCAATTAAACATGTAGAAAACTCTCTCTTGGATCTCCTTGCCGTGTCCCTGAGCTCATGACATTGATTAAATCTTATCTGATAAGAAGCTTTTAAATATATGTATGTGAGATTTTAGAACAAAATCCTAATATTTACTTACAATACCTGTAAAACTCTCTTTTATTTAGAAAAAGACACTTGAATTTCTTGTGTCTTCAGCTCAATCCCTTGTCAATGGACAATATTTTAAACAACTCATGCAAAAGTAATGAAACGGAAAATTCACCTGATACAGCTGCTTTTTTACCCTTAGTTTAAGGTAAATGGTGTTTACAAAGTAAGCAGTTTGGACTTAGCCTGCCTCTTTGTTAGAACAAATGAATGTCTTTCTTTGGGATAACTGCAAACAAGACTCTATTTTAATGATAGTGTGAGCTGTAAGAAACAAAGCAAAACTCCAGATTCTTTTAAAAATGACAGCTCTTTGTCTTGCTATTATTATTATCCAGAGAATGCCATAAATTGTGTCCTTCCTTCCTTCCTTCCTTCCTTGTTCAAATCCTATCTTTTTCTTTCTTTACTGAAATGTATGTAAAAAAGAGTAAATAATTCTTCAGCCCTCTTTTACTTACCAGCTACAACAATAGAGAAGTAATAGTTAACATAAAAAAGTAAGCCTTGAACAGTCATTTCTGTCAGATGATGATATATTAAACCTGCAGTTATGTCTGACATGTAAAGATATCATTGTTGTCCTTTACTTGTTTATGACTAGTTTAGCTTTGCAACGAAGTAGATGGCTTTCTCAGCTGAGTAGTCACCTGAGGTTTCTCTAGGAGAGTACCAGCTAATCTTGATGTTTGCTCTACTGATGATCTGATGTCAGCTGGTTTGCATAGAATTGATTCGGGAACTATTTAACTTCTGCTCAGGAGCTGTAATGAACATTGGGACCTAAGGAACAAGCTGAAGTATGATTACAGGGTACAAACTCTTTGGGAAGAAGAAGAATCCTGCATCTCACTGCTAGGCAGTCAAAAGTGGCCGTTCATCAAAGCATTAGCCAAGTGGCTATCAGGACACTGATTGCAGAAGTGGAAAGGGGCCCTTAAGAGTAGGTTTGAGACACAGTCTTGTTTCAGCATAAATTGTTTATGTCATCCAAATCACTCACCACTGTAAAGAATAAAGCAGGTAGCAAGCATGCCTAGGTGTATCAGACTGGATGCCTCAATAACTAGTGTATATTGATCCATATTGCACTGCCATAATAATTCTTCGAATTCTAGCAAGCAAGTTCCTTGTTAATTAAGTAGCCACTTCTCTCTGGCATTTCTACTCAACACAGAGCAGTCCTTCAGCCTGGGTATGTTCCCAGACCTCTGTGAGCTTTGCTAGAAAAAATGCTGATTTTCGTCAGCTGAGGTTAATGTCTCCATGTGTACTCTCCCACTGACACACCACCTCATTTAATTTCTGTCCTGTTTCACTCTCCTCCAACAGAAGAAAAAGACACAATGAAAAGGAGAAGTCAACAGTTTCGGATTAGACTGCAAAAGATTTTCCACACTGAAACACAGAAGAAATGAAAGTCTTGCTCCTTCTTTCACTTCCTGGAACAGTGCTTATTTGAACGATGTGGAAACACCAGTGTGATGGAAGAGTCGTTTTATGCATTGCAAGTGCATGCATTTGAAAATTTCATCTGATACTGAAAACACATCTCATCTTACAGTGAGATCACTGGGTTTTTTTTGTATTGAGCTTACAAAAATTGTTCTTACTTAAGTCTATGGGGCTTGAGAAAACATTTGAAATGTGCTGTGCTGTAGCAGCAGTAGAACTTCTGCAGGATTCATATCAGCATGTGTAAAGATGATGAAAGGTCCTGTAAATTTGGATTCTCAGTAGGAGTGATCTTAGGTCTAACTGTAAAATGGATTAAAAAAATTTGGCTGATTGAGAATTCATCAGCATGTAATAAAAAAATTATTCCATAGTTTTTGATGTTTTTCTCATAGAGTTTGGCATTGTTTCTTAAATCTAGCAGGTAGAAATAAAGGACAGGTGGCCTTACTTTGGTAAGAACATGAAATGTTAATTTAAAACGTTACACCTTTCAGGGTAAAACTTAATCAGATCAGTAGCTGTAGGTTCAGCAAAGAAAAGCCTGTCTCGATGAAATAAAAAATTGTATTTTGTGCTGACTAAAGAATAATAAGAATGAAGAACAATTCCTAGAGTTTATGATCTAGTCTTGGCAGAGGCAGAATACACATGTTGATTGATTAAAACTATGAAATAAAACTGTTATTCAGACAAAAAGTGGTATAGAAGCACTATAACAACTAGTTATAGACAAATCTCCTAAAAATAGCCTCTGTTATTATTTTCACTTCTACTTGGTGTTGCAAAATCAAATATACCTTGTCTAAAGAAGATATTATACATCTTACTTCACAAGCCATGTTACTATAGCTATGCTGGCTTACATGAGCAGGGCTTCCTGTGTGTGAAATTAAACATGCAAGCTGTTTATTAAATTAGTGCTTAACTGATACTTAAGAAATAGATATTTATATGACTGATAGATATGTTGCAAAGAGTGACTTTTATCTGATAAAATAAAGAAAATTACTTCTGCGTCTTCAACATAAACAAGAAGAAGCATGATTACTTTTAAATTTGTTTGAGTAATGGAAATGTAAGTGAAAACATGAGAAGTTTAAGGGGGGGGGAATATTAGTCACTTGGTCACTGACCATGCAAAGAACAAGAAAGCAAATTAGGTAGGTTAAGCATCAGGAAGAGGAAAGGGATGACATTAATGCTGTGCCTGTGAGGACATCTCCTTTCCAGATGTTCATAACATCTTTGCAGCATGGTTTTTGCTGATAGAAACAAGACATAATTAGCACAAATAGTGAAAAGAAGTGACCTTTGGGCCATGTCTATATGATTTAAGATCAAACTGTTACCCTATTCATGCTATCAGAGCAAAACAATTCTTTGTTTCAAAGAGTTCTGTGGAAGTACTAAAGGACGAAAAAACCTGGCATCTCAACTGTGAAATGAGGTGTTCATAAATACCAAAACCATGTGTCTTTCTTCAGGCATCCACATCATAATGGGAGCCTTTGCTGTCCTGTCAGTCTAACAGGGAGAAAAATTTGAGAAATTCTTGCTATTGTACCAACCCTGGCGCCAAGGGTCCAAAGGAAAACCATGGTTGGAGATACTAACTAAAAGCAATGCCATGTGGTATCTGAAATAGGAGCTTTTGATCCCTGCTCATTGCAGAGGCAGGGAGCTTTTGATCCCTGCTTATTGTTTTGGGGTGGAGTCTTTCAGTGACCTGGTCTATTTTTTGTTCTTCTTTGAATGTCACACTAGGTCTGACAAAGACTACTGCATCTATAATCTATGCTTTTTCCTGAATGCATGCTAAGATACTATACAAACTAAAGAATGATTCTTTCTTTACTCTTTATAATTTTTTTTTTCTTTTTACTATTGTCCATAGTTTTATCGCATGATTGAAAATATCTTAAAATATTATTGTGTCTGTTGATATATTTCTAGAAATTACTAGCTTAGTCCCTGTTCACCCTAAGTTTTGAGCATGTACATAAAACTAATTCACCATAAGAAGGAACAGTGATAGTTGCAAGACATTCCATATCACAAGAGAATATTTAGGCAGGATAAGAGTTAGCTGTACCTGTTGCTTGAAAAATAGTACCCTAAAATTGTGAAGTTGTAGCCTTATGTTGATGTCAAGCCCTCTCCTTCTGGTATCTGGAATTGCTGTTCCAGAGGGCTCATACTAAGTTAGATAACATGATACCCGTGGACTGCCAGGCATTGAATTAGTTGATTAATTCCAGGCTGTTATTCTTATATTGATATATTGATTTGATTTCAAGATTAGGAGACAGTATTAATCCATTTTAGTTATATCAGTTAGTTCACTAGGATTTCAAGCTGTATGCACAGAAATATACAGTCAATTTTCAGTAGAACATATAAAATACATAGCTATCTTTATTTACCATCTACAACAAAGACAACTGATTTGTTCCATTTGTAACACATTTGATCTTGTTTGCAAATTCAGATTGTCGTCATTCTCAATTTACTATTATTTTCACCACATACTCGAATATTTTTAGGTCCATTTCTCTGCTACCTTGCAGCTTGACTGAACAGGTTATTTATAAAGTGTGCTTTATGTTTTTATCTGAGGTTTTAAACAACTTCCAGATTTGTTTGCTTGACATGTAAAAGGTTTACAAGAAGATAAAGATTTCTAAGTTATCTATCCTGTACTATACGTACTGTCAATGGTTCATATGACAGTGGAATTAAGCTTGGAGCCTTTGTTTCCAAATCTAAACAATTCCTCTCTTTGAAATAAATACTCATTTGTAGCTGTTAGAAACATGGAGGTTTATAGCCTTTAAAAGGCATGAAGATAGTGTGTCTCATGAAAAAAACAAACTTCTAGTAAATCTGGTTTTAGTGTATGCTTTTGTCAATAGAACGAGTGTAAGATCCAAATTGGTAAATTTAGATAAATAAAAAGATGTTGCTTATTTGTAGTGCCTCCATTATCTGAATGAAGTTTTCTGAGTTGAAACCCTGAGTATCTCAAAGCTTAAAACAATGTTTAAATGAGACGCCAGGTCATTGGCTTTCGAAGGACACAGTAGAGATATTTATTGATGTATTCTACTGTAACATAGGTGGAACAAGTCTCCAGGCAAGGCAAACTGGCAGTTTGAAGAAAGTATCTACAGCAGGAACTGGGAAGATGGGAGAAAGGTGCTGAGAAGTACCTGGTCAAGCAGTGCCTGTCAGGTAGACAGCAGAAGTATAAAGATATCCCTGGAGGCTGGAAAGGCACTGTAATTGATTTGCAAGAGGGAAAAGGTGAAGAGAAGTACACACATTAACAAAAATTCAAAATGAAACAAACCCTTAAAGTCCCCCAAAATGCCAGCAAAAAGATATAAGTAATAACAGACAGAAGACGAAATAAATTTGTCTCAGACTTCTGTAGCCTAAATTCCTCCTAAATTCCCCAGCCTATTGTTTGCTGTTTGGTGGCCTGGGGCCTTCAGGGGTTTCTACCAACAAGAAATGCTAAAACCAGAGAATTTTGGTCATCTGCATCTGGGCATTCTTTTCACAAATCTAAGGAATTACAAAATCACATAGAACAAGGAAAATGATTAGTCTATTAGGTGTTACTAATATTTGTGGTATCCTCCAAATCAGTAAGATGTAATAACTGTGTACTCTTAAAAGTTTACCAGATGTGACCTTGGAAGTGCAAAAGTAATCTGTGTGTCAGCATGTTGAGCTCAAGGAAATAGGGATAACTAGGGAAGAACAAAAAGTAGAACATCCCCAAGAATGTAAAAATTACCTTCTTATTTAATGTGAATATTACCATAAAGCTCAGTTCTGAAACAGCACTGTGGCCTACTGAGCTTGCAAAATCCACAATAAGCTCGCAATATGAAGAGCTTTGTGCTGCATAAAATTTCATAGTAGTAGGCAGTAATGCTAAGTGCTTTGAGCATGTTATTGCGTTTGTGTGTATCATTATGTGTTTAGTAGTGAGCAAACTGAGGAAAACGATGAAAACTCTTGAAATGTACGTCAGAGTTTGGACTGCAACCCATGAAGGTACTGCATTAAGATTAAAATCTGGTCAGTAAACTATTTTTCCTTATGAAAGGAAACAGAATAAAATCTTAACGTGAAAAAAAATTATGAGTCTTCCTGTGTCTGAAACACCTGCTGAATCTGACAGAGCTAGTCTCTTTTAGGTATTATAACAAAGTTAAACAAATCTAAGCTACAGATCATTAAAAAAAAAAAAAAACAGAAGAATCCTGAAGGACTCAGAGTATAGTTGGCACCTCTTTTTAAAATAGAAAATATTTCTCACACATTGAAAACCTGGAGGAAACTAAAAGACATTTCTTGCAAGCAATTCCAGATCATATTCTGATTTCTGCATTCTATGTATTATTATTTACATAATAATATCAACAAAGTGACAGTGAGCAAAAGATTCAAAACAGAATAAGAAGTACCGTTTTGGAAACAATGGCTATTTCAATATTAGCAAAGTGCTTCATCTTGTTATTTGAGTTATTGGTTTTACTGAAAAGACATCATTATTATTGCTGTCTGTTTGCATTTTTCAATGCACAAAAAAAAAGGCCTTGCAGTCAGCTCTATTCATTGCAAGAAAGATCCATTTAAATGAAAAAGTTAGCACATGTATTCCTTTTAAAATCTGTTACATTTTGAATTTAAGAAATTAAAAAGAAAAAGATAGTATACAGGATTCATTCCTGGTAGTTTTGGCTGTTATTTCAATTATATGAATATTCATTTTCCAGAAAACTGGGTTCAAAAAGCTTTCATCTAAGAGAAAGATAGTAAAAAAGATTTAATTACTCCAAATAACTACAGTTCTTTTTAAGAGCCTTTTAAAGCAAATCTCACTTCGCTATTGCTCCTCTGGCTTATTGTTTCAAAGCTATGTGTTTCTGACTGCAGTGATACCAGCTAGCGATAATCAATGAAGACTAAAATAGTCTTAGGCCACATTTATTCTATTTACATCTAGGAAAAAACATAATAAAGACTAGAAGTACTACTTGGATGAATTGTTCTATATTTTATTCTGACCATGTTGAAGAAATAACTGTTTAAAAATGAAAGTTTTTCACTGTTGCCACAGTAACCAAGGACCTAAAATTTGTGGACACAAAATCTGTCTTGGCATACTCCAGTATATTTGGTTAAACGTTGTACTTCACATTTCTGGAACATGATCTCATTTGTGAGGCAGGCCATGAAATAGTTCTGCACATCAAACTCTGGGATAGGGATTTTGTTAAGACATCCTTTGAATAAGGAAAATGAAAATCATACACATAGTAAAATCAGAAAAGGGGACAATGCAGTCAGTGGGACATTGTGCAGAGCCTGACTGGGGCTCTTTGCACCCACAAATCATTGCAGCTCTAACCCTGCTCTCTTCTGCTCTGAGCTTTCAGAGTATTTTGTTATTGAGGATCACAGCATTGCATGTAAAGTTATCCAAAAAACTACTGAATATACAGGAATGAAGTGTAGTATTTGGGGAACTAAAATAGGAGGAAGTGGCCTTTATTATTGATGGCTATTTTGCCTTTATTGTACTGATGTAGGCGGGTGCTACTGAAACCTCTCTGCCCTGCTCACAGACTTCTCATAGGAGATGAATGAAGATGGAAGCAAAAAATGCCAAAGAAAGTTGAAGCAGACACTTGCATTTCTACCATCGTTGTGAAGATATCCTAAAGAAAGCCTAATGTATGTTTTCAGTCCTGCTTTAGCTATGATTATTTCCTAGTTTTATGCAAAAACTTCCTACTGTAGAACAGAAGAGTTGTGGAAGGAGGGACAGGAACTACCTGCCTGCCTTTACCACAGGATTCACAGGTTTGTTCTTGCAGGTTTTTTCATAGGCCCCTAATATAGTCTAGAATCAGCTCCAGATACGTTTTCTAGATAGTGACTTCCACATGGCTCACTGGGAAATAGGGAAATCTGACTCCTATCAGGTCAATTATTAAAGTTTCTTATTTCTTGGACGAGCGTCTTCTGCATTAATAGTCTGAAGACCTGCAAGCCCTTCTCATGTATGTGTTTTAAATCAAAGTACTAATGCTCCTTTGCTATGCAGTGAAACCAAAAGGTGTTAAGTATCAGATAGTACATCCAAAGGAGTGGATCTTCATTGCATATCAGGACTGGAAGAATATATCGCTTGTGAACATCAAACAATTTTAGACAGGACAAAGTTCCTAGATGCCTACCTTCTTTGGGAATGCTCAAACCAGAGTTGTCAGCATGGAAGTCACTTTTGGCATCAAATTTTGAATGAGTAGGTAAGCACTAAAGATGTTTGGATGCCTTCTTGTAAGCCTAAGAACCTGGATTTTATTTTAATGCTTTTTAGTTTTAGGTCCACTTATGGTATGTATTTTGGCTGTGTTTATGATGTGTAATGAGATTGGTTTAGATTTTGCCAGATGCTTGTGAAAAATATTAAATAATAACTAGAAAATCATCAGAAAATAACTTTGGCAACATATATACAACAAGATACTATATTTTTACAAAGCCCCACCAACAATTATGAGACAAAACCAACGTAATAAACCCCACTCTATTAAACTGAATTCTACTTCTACGTCCTACTAGGTATTTCTCCCTTGTCATGCTGGGCAGATGACCCATGACTTTACACTTCAGCATTTTAAACTATTTTGTTACGCGTACTATTTCTTCCTTGGCTTTACTTGAAGACATTCACAGTGCGTGCAGTCCTTTAGGAATGCACTAAAATCTTACTATTGAGCTCAGTGACACTGGATAAATCTTGAGTAATGTCTTTGAAAGATGTGATGTTACCGTGGGCTTAAAAATTTACTGGTGACCTATCATGCAATGTAACAGAAGTATCACAAGAAACTAGAAATTTCTCATTATCTAACCCTGAGACAGAGGTCTGCTTTGAAATACATATTCTCCATTAGCATTCTCACTTAACATTTTGATGTTTTAAAATCTTTGAAGCATGCCTTCCCATTTAAAGAGCAGCATACTGGAAAGAAAATCTCTACTGCAAGTCTCCGCCTTTGTTGCTCAGCAGGTATTGGAAAAAGCACATGAAATACCAGCACTGTGAAGAATTTTACCAAGCACAGAAGAATTCATGTTATCTCAGATGAACATTAGGAATATTTGAATATTGCAGGATCCTGACCTCTTCTCAAGGCATTAACTCATAAGGTCTCTGAATTCCACTGGAATTTAGAGTATTACCAACTCATTTTTATTTGTATTAAAGAGCTGAAGATAAATAAGTGAGAAACATTGGTCTTGTGCAAGAGGTTCTTCTTGTTTATTAGCTAGTCAGACAAACATTATCATGGTAAGGAGAGACTGAGAATTTTTTTTTAAATAGTTGTATACTGGAAACAAAATTACTTCATAGCTTCTACAAAAAATACAGAAGAAATATTTAATCTGGGGATAATACAAAACAGTTATAAAAGCTTATTAAGCACAAAAGATAAAAGAACTAGTGAAGCTTTTAAAATGGTAATTAAACTAGCTGATATGTGTCTAATGCATTTTCTCGGTGTCTTCTAGGACCAGATCATGATAATGTATGTATGTTTAAATTTTTCTTCCATTTCATTGAAATTATTACTGCTAAAACTCCTGTCTTAACAGCCTGTCAGTATCCTTATATGATAGCCGTACTTGCAGCATAAAAGCAGCAGTATTTTGCCTACTGAAAATTCATTGTGTGAATGTGCAATAATTGAGCCATCAGCTTTAGTGTTCTTCCTAATTACAAGTCAATGTGTAAAACATGAACAAACAGTCTCTGTAGTATATCATGTATGTTTTAGGCTCAGCATAATAAATAGCTTATAGAAGAATCAGAGATGACTCAGTGATCTGTGAGACTTTTTGTGCTTCCCAGTGAATGCTGCCTGTCACAATTCCTTGCTTCCAGAATTTGATTCAGATGGGATCCTACCAAAGTTTGAGGGTCTTTGAGCCTCAGACCCTTATTAGTATGGTGCTAAACTCTGAAATTGCCCAAGAACATTTGGTGTATCTGACTGAAAACACAATTCATAGACTTCAGATTATTGGAATTACACCTTAAAAAAATACACATGGTTTGGACAAACAATGCAGAGTGATATTTGTTACGGTGTGTGCATGGTAATCTGAACCATAAATTCTAAAATATGTTTTGAGTTAAACCTGTACTGTCACATAAAGACTTCAGCATCTTGGTTTTCTCCTTTCCAAAACTGACTGCATTCTTGCTAATATGCTCTGCATTTTTGTAGTCTATGCAGTGTGTATTACACTTGCCAATCTCGAATATGTATTCCGGAAAAGTATGTTTTCCAAGGTTTTCTTTAGGCTTTTGGGCTGCTTTCCCACACAGTGGAAGAACCCAGCTGTGTTGATTTTTCAGACTGTTCTATCCTTACTGCAATGATAATCTCTATATAGATATTTGAGTCCAGTTTGTACCTCTAGAAGTGGCAACTATTTGTAAATAAGGCGATTCCTTTTTTTTCACGAACTTCTTTTGGCCCATCAAGGGATACAACTTGCTATGTGCCCTTCCAAAGGCTGTCCAGCTCTTTGATCCTTTCAATTTTCTTATTTGTTTGGAGAGGGGAGGTTCTAGCAAAATCCAGCATTTGACAGGAATGCAAAGGAGATTGTTATTGGTAGATAATTTCAGTTGCTTTCACTTGCTTGACTGACCACCTGCTTTCTTATTCTTCTTTAAAAAAAACCAAAAACAAACCATCAGCATTTAGTCATAGTGCTTGCAAATTTTACATCAGTCCTTGAGGTACAACAATTCCATTCCTCCACCACCACAGCATGGGCTTGTCATTTTAAAATACTTTGTGTATAATGGATCACTTCTATTTTTCTAAGGTTATCAGGAAGACTTTCAGCAATTTATTGTGAACATAGAAAGCAGAAAAAGGATTTATTAATGACTATTATATTACCTGCCACCTGGAGAGGCTTAACATATGATAAGGAGTAAAGCTTGGGAATGCAGTTGTAGTATCTGGTTCCATGCCAGGACAGAGCTCACGAAAAGTTTATTAAAGACATCTTTCCGAAGAAGTAGCCTGGGAGAATCTGGTCATGCTTCCAGCTGTTTTATCCACCTGGGAACTGCCACAGTTACCACAGTGAAAGATGCACAGTGAAAGATTCCATTAACCCTCTACCAGAGTTTCCTCAGGAGAAACAGCAATGCAGAATATTCATGAAATATTTACTCCATAGCTATTTTTAAGGCAAAAATATTTTATTCAACTTGCATCATTCTTAGAAAGAAATCTTAGATAAATATAGTTGCAAATACTAATGCCTATACTTGAAACAAGTAACACTACCCAGTAAGAATAATAAACAGGTTGTGAACATACAAGAGGCTGAGATGAGAGACTCTTAAGATGACTTGATAATTCCCACTCTATGACTTTGTGAAGCTCTGGGATCAATTGCCAAGAGGGGATTATGTGTTGTGATGCTTTTTTTTGTCATGCCTTCAAGTTAATTTTCTTCGTTAGAAGTAAAATTCACAATGCTGAGTTCAAGTGACTAAATTCCCCAGAGCAATTTGGGCAGATTTAGGCACTCAAAAATGCATTCACAGAAACCAGCACACTGAGCGCCAAAATCCTTAATATGCCTTAGAGGAAATGCTGAAGAGATGGAATCCTCTGTCCCTCCTAGAAGCCTCATAAAACTCTTAGGAGAGTTCCTCTATAAGGTTGACACTCAGTGGAAGAAACTGCTTCCGGTACTAGCTGTCCATTTCATGCAGTCACATGGGCATGGGGACCTGCGTCATTATTTGCTTTTAAAAATAATCCAGCAACTGGCTGTGAATAAAACCCCTATTTACATGGTGGTCTTGTAGTTTAATCTCCTGCTTTCCAGTGAGTATACCGGATGGTGAGTGCCTGAGCTTGTTGGAGTCTAAGCCCACAGCACCTCACTCGCAGGTTTTGTCCCAAACTAGTGCTAGACAATGTGCATGAAAGAGATTGCATGTGTGTTTGTGTGTGCACTCATATAGTGATCGTACATGTGTAGGCATATGTAGGTGTGGATATGTGTGTATGCACATACTCTGTAGGACTCTAGGAGATTACTGAAATGTATTCCAAGTATGTAACTTTCCCCACCACCCTAAAAGGGGAGAGGCATTAGAGAAAGAAGAATCAAAATACAAAAAATATTTAACATTAAATATTAAATCAGGTGGGAGAATGCAAGACACTGTTCTGTCCTGCATGGGTATTATCTACTAAACTGCATTTAAGCTGTCTGGATAAAATCCAGAAATAATCGTGAGAATGTGCCTTATGGACTTTTCGCTGTTGTGAAGACTATTACACAGATATGTTTAGATATTCAGGGTATCACTCCTTCTATTTTGTCGAGATCTTGTTTATTCTTCTCTTGTGGAAATCAAAACTGATTATCTTGCTGTAATATAGAAGAAACAGTCTGGTTTCACCCGCATCAATTTCAAGTTTAGCAGGATAAAACAAGCACTCAGTTTATAAACCCAAAGCTCCTTCTCAGTTTCTATGGATTCTGCTTCCTTTGTATTTTCATACTGCAATCAAGCAATAGCAATACTTATCTGAATTATAAATCATACTTTTATTCAGTCTAGCCAGCTGTAACGTCTTATCTGTATTACTATAATTAAAGAACTTTATTACCATTGTTTTGTGGAGGCCACCAGGTGCTCTGCTCACTGTTATTTGCATGACAAAGGGTGCAGCCATAAAAGTTTCTATAAACCTTTCTTTAAAGAGGTATCTGTTAATGCTTCTGTTCTTGTTTTTCTCTCTCATTCAGGCAAGTCAAGACGACATTGTTTCTCTTACTTTCTTTTCCTAATCCATCTACTTTTAATCTTTGTTATTTTATTCACTTAGACATTTGCTATTCAAAGACTCCAGTTTATTCTGGAAAATCTCTGATCTGGATAATGTAGATCTGCATCACTCACTTTCATTTCAACTTTGCTGACCCATAGTATCATTTTCTTCCTCTCCTATCAACTCCATCAACTGAGGTATAAAGATCACCAATTTTGCTAGTAATTTAATTTTGCTCTTCTCATTAAATTTTCTTTTAAATATTTAAATGCTGTGTAATGCCAAATTGCAGTCTTTCTCTCAGCTAGAGCTACTTAGAGCAGCTTCAAGAGATCAGCCTGTGTTTAAAAGGAAAAGAGGCTATCAGCCACGTGCATTTCTTCAGCTGTTTGATGCTTCTGCATCTTTGCTATTTAAAAGTGCCTGCTGAAAACACCTACAAGGTGTGTTGAAGTTCAGCTCCTCTCAATGTAAAATCAAGAAACATAGGTGATACGCAATCTGTAGTCAGCTGTGAATTTAATTAGAAATTTAAAAGAAATATTGTATAATTTATCATAATTTAATATATAATTAATGGAAAATACATAGTTGTCCTGTGTTCGGCCAGGACAGGGTTAATTTTCACCAGAATCCAGGAAGGGACACAGCCGGGTGGGCTGAACCAACCTGGACAAACAGAGCAGGGTATTCCATACCATGTGTCGTCATGCTGGGTTCCGGTGGGGAGGTGGCGGGGGAGGCAATCGCGCCACGGGAGAGCGCGGGGAAAGTGAGAGTTGTTCTGTCCATTTCGCTGTTTGTTTTGTATATTCTTTTTATCAGTATTGTTGTTGTTACTGTTCCCTTTGTTTGCTGTTCTGTTAAACTGCCCTTATCCCGACCCACCAGTTTTTTGCCTGTTTCTTTCCATTCTCCTCCCCACCCCCATGGGGGTAGGGACGGTAGAGCGACCGAGTGGGCCTTTTGTTGCTGGCCACGGCCAAACTACAACAATACTGAATACGAAATCAATTGCCAACTGGCAAGTGGTACAGGTGAGTTCTGAAATGAAGAAAGTTGCTAAGAGATGTAAGGATTTCAGCTAAACCTCCACAGCTAGATAGGGAGAAGAAAGAGTTCAGGAGTTCATGGTATTCAAGAAGAAAAATGATGTTTAGACAGAAAGCAGAAGGTTGATAATATTTCAGAAAATTTAGATGTTTCTCCAGTAAGTGTTTATGAATGAGGAGGATCTGATTTTATCACAGAGTGATATGAAGTTACAGTAATCATTAGGGAAATGCTTTGTTGTGAAAGAAATAAAATTTTTTAAATCATTGGGCTGGAGTAATTGGCACCTAAGAGTTCTAAAAGAGAACATCTAACTGCCTAAAAAGGCAGTAGAATGCTAACATTACGCTGACTTTAAAGGAAAAAGAAACACAAAAAACCCAAAAAACAACCAAAGAGGATGATCTAAACAATGACAGGCTACAGAAATCCACAAAAATAATGAAAAAAGCTCTTGCAAGAATCATTTTGTAAAAGGTTTGAAGGATATAAATTTAACCCAGCTGATACTTTTATATGGAATATGGATCTTCTCAAGTCTAATTTTATTCTTTGGTGAAATAACAAATTTCTTGAGAAAGGCAAATAGAGGTATTTGGATGTCAAAAGCTATTTGCCCATGTAACACACTGATGAAAAGCCACAAAATCAATACAATAAAACCAATACAGAAAATGTTCAGTAAGATATACCTGATGGATTGGTTTGGAGTTACACCTTAATAGCTAGAGTACACAATAAATGATAGTAGTGCTCCTCTATCAACATGACTTGGAAGTAAAATGAAGGAAGAAATTAATTCTGAGGATTAATTGACAAGACTGACCCATTCTGATATACGATGTTTTTAAATGATGATGAAAAACTGGATACAGTACGGAAGAGAGATAGAAAAAAGGTTTGAGAACGAAGAAACCACAATATGAATGTGGTAGCTTCTCTCTCTTTTGCTGTTTTCTGATCGAAATGTGCCATATTTTCTGGGAAATATACTCCAGGTAAATGCAAGTTAATGTTTTCTTTCTGTATAGATGTACCTAAGCCCTTTGGAAGTAATGGGTTTTGAAACCTTGAAAATTTGAATTAAGAAGCTCTTGAAAATGTTAATGATCTTATTTATCTTACAGTGCAGCTTAAATTTTTAGCTGAATGTCAATTGTATTCGATTTAGTCAAAGAAAATAGTTATAATAAGCAGTGACATGTTGCTAAGGAAAAATATCGTAAACAGTAAATCCTACAAAAATGGAAATAATGATTAGAAATAACAAAATGAAGTAAATTTCTGCACAAGGCTTAAATGAATCTTCTCTGAGAAGTGCTCAGTTAAAACAATGCTAGATAAATGTCAAGCTGATTACATTTTAGTGAAAAGTCTACAATATAATGCTTGACACAACACGCTAAGGTTATTAGTTATTATATTTCCACATGGGTATTTTTTTTGTTGTCCATTCTGTATTTTTATCTTTGCAAATATAAAGCAACAATTATAAGCAAAAAAAAGTATCTTCTTTAAATTCGTGGGTCAGATTCACAGTGTTTGATGCATCCTCATTTATACTATCTGCGAAAGCAACCCAAAATTTCCTCATTTGTCTGTGAATTACTTACATGTTCAGCGACATCCAGGCACTTCTGTTTGCAGTCACAGAGGCACGTTGTTTCTCTAGCGTTCCTGCTGTGTGCTACTGTTAACTAGTAGTCTTAAGTCTAGTCTTAAATTTGTTAAATTGCACCTGGTATCTGTGTGCTATTTGCCTTTTCTGTTAGGGTTGTAGCCTGCCTCTATATTAGTTATTTGACTATCTGTATGAAGTGTGCTGAATTATGAATGTTAAAATTAATAAAAGTTCTTGTTTTACCACTCTTAGATACTGAAGTATTGTATTAAAAAGCAAAAGACTATGATCTTTATGATTTGCAGGGGTAACATGCTGAAAGTTTTGCACACTTCCACTTCCTTGTGTTAGAAAGAGTTTGGCATTTGAGGTAAATAAAAGAAAAAATACAACTGAAATCAACAGGTAAGAGATAGGCATTAGATCTGGGAAAACTTTTAATTTAAGGTGCTGTATATTTCTCTGTAAATAGTTTTCTCTGTCTTCAAATTTTCCTGCCATGCCTCAGTACCCTGACGCTACAAATTTTACACATTCCATCTCATTTTGGCATCAGCCAGTTGTACTTCCTAACTTTCTTTGCTTCTGTGTTGTCACACATCATTCTACCACAATTAACTTACAAATGTCCTTTGTAGAAATAAGAAAGCATGATTCCTTCACGTATTGAACTCCACTAGAGAAAAAGGATGACTGTTTTTTTGTGACCGCATCAGGACACACTATGTCCATGAAAGCTCCATTTTCCATTAAGGGAAATGAAATACCGTTAGCTTTGTCATGTGCTGATTTTCCCTGTTGTTTTACTCACTCTGTAAGTGTCTGCCTGAGACATTTTAGTCAAATTCTCATGCTTCAAAAATATAGTCCTGTTCCAGTGGGTCTGCCTATCTTTACATCAGGGCACTAGGCAGTCACAAGCTGTATTCTCCGTAAAGGACTTAGGTGTTGCCCCAATATTGCAGTCAATGATCTGCCCCTAAATGAACTAAATGTATTTCTGGGTTCCATCTCCTGTGGTTTTATTGAAAGGCGTGATAATGGTATAAAACAGGCTATTCCAGTCTTAAGTGCATCACAGGGATGCCTTTTCTCACTGTCCCCATGGGGCAATAAGGGCTGAAGCCACTGGCAAGCACACTTGGGGGTGTTTACTTGTTTCTTTTCTCTCTGTTCAGGATTTTGGTGGCAGTCTGCTGCTCATGGTCATTGAGGAAGGGTGGAGCCTGTCCATGTGTCTGGAAACTTGCCGCATTTAAGAAGTTCAGACATCAGGAGTCAGAAGCATCTTACTCTAACCGATCAGGCAGGGGTAGGCTGGTAATAAGAGATTACACTGTCAGCTGTGTGAGGCTCTCCTTTCTTTTACCCTCTGTGCCTAAATCTTATTTACATAAATGCAGAGCATGAGTTTAGAGGTAGATTTTTGTATTTACCCTTTTTTCTATCTCCTGTTGCACGGTGAAGTTTTAAGAGTTTATTTACCTCTGTTTCCCCTTTTCTTCACATTGCACCACAATTGATAGATGGCCAATTCATAAGAGTTCAAATACCCTACCAGCTTTTTACAGCGTCATTCCCAACCACATAATTTATCAGTCTCCTGCAGATCTTCTAAGACCTTGTTTATAGCCAAATTCCCAAAGGAGTTGCAGTCTCAGGTACACTGCTGCCTCCCTAGGGCCAAGGCCAAAAAAACAAAAAAAAATGCTGTAAAGCGCCTGCCCAGTGTTTTGATGTCTTTGGGCATACTCTTAAAAGGTGCTGGCATCTGAATGGTCATTGGAAGACTGGTTTGGGCAACAGTGCCAAGTATTGTGAGTTTCCAGGCACTAGTAAAGACATGATTGCTCTTTTTGCTCCAGGTTCTTTAAATGACATGGCATCGGCCCTGGTGCCAATGAAACAGTGGTAAAAGACAGCTAAGAAATATTTGCTGGCAGGCGCTGCAGAGCAGACTGCCTACCAGGTCCTGCCAGTATCTACGGTGAAGGCCACCGTGGGGATTCCCCAGCAAAGGAGGCTCACGAATAGGCAGAAATCTGAACACTGCATTGCAGTGTGTCATCCCCACATTGCCAAACCTGCTGATAATTCTCCTAATCCCCTACTTAGCCAAGAGCCACCCTGGTAACCTCTGGGCTGAAGGCCTCTGTCTGCTGGAATGGATCTGCTCTGGATACAGTAGATCAGTCTCCTGGGCTGTGTCACAAAACATCCTCATTTTTATTATATTTACAGAACCCCACAGAGGTTTGTATTTCCTGTTCCACAGGTTTTTTTCATACCAGTCATTTCACTGTTGGTTACACTACTATTAATAAATTCTCTTTCTTGTTTGTTTAGCCAGGATTTTCATTGCTATGACTGTTATTTTCCTTCCTGATCCATTCTTTTTAGCTGTTGGGCAGAAAGTCTTCTATTTTTTTCCTTGAATAATAGAATTTTCTAATATAGCACTCTTTATCCAATAAAGATACATTTTGACTTTAGCTGTGTTCTGCTCTTTCGCCTTTGTAATGTTATTTGTTTTATTAACCTGCCCTAGGACGTCCCAATGTGGCTAAGCAAGGTAAGAATGGCTCAGGTGTGAGTGGCCATGACCATTTATTCCATTTCAGACCCATACATATATGGCTGTTTTGGGGGAAAATGGTAGTAAGTGGATAAAAGAGCGTGAAGACTAGATAACTAGCTAGCAGGATATTGGTGTATGATTAATGGAACAGTAACAATCCGTGCAGGATGGTTGGGAAAGGAGAACACTGGATGAAGTAAATCTTACTGGCTTTTGGATTGGAAGGGAGGTAAAAAGACCACCTTTTTTTCTCTGGTTTTGGATAGCAGAAACAAAGGTATTTTCAGGGCTGCAAAAGCACACCAGGGGCAGAAAGAAAGGAAAAGCATGGGGTTTTTTTCCTTATGCTCAAAGGCTTTGGAAGAGGAACGAAAATGAAGTCAGGTTGCGTTTGTTTTGAACAGTGGTGAGGCAAAGAAAGAAATGACAGGGAAAGGTAATTTGGGTGAGGTTTTTGCTTGTGTGTTTTTTTTTTTCTTTTGGGATGATACAATGTGTGTATGTGTGAATGTAAGAACAGTTATGTAGGATCCATTTGGTCCAATGTTCTCCAGCCATATCCTCAGCATGGCAATGGTGAAAAGTGGGTGCCTACAGAGAGTGTAAAAACTGGGAAAGCATGATATGATATATGATATGCACATTATTCAGAGTTTTTTTAGTTTGGCTCTAAAACACCCTTACCCCGACTGCAACAGGGGTGATCTCCATGGCAATAGTTGTTCTCGCCTTTAATCGATGCTCCACGTTTCTCAGCAGGTTGTCAGGCAGTCAAAACCCCTGCATGATCTCGACAAGAATGCTTGTGTTTTCATGAGCCAACAAGTCATCCATGCCTGTGACTGATGCAGGTGATGCTGTTAAATCTAGGCTAAAGGAATAGCAGTGGCACCTTCTCCAGGACAGCCATTTCCAGGTGATATTCAGATGATGCACCTGGCTCCCTTCTACAAAGGGATCAATAACTTGATCCATAAAACCCATGAAGTACAGGACTAGATGAAGTGGCCAGGTGCCATAGTCCATAAAGACTTAGGGTGCCTTTTTAGATAGTAAATTCAGTGTAATCTATATGAGGTAGACAAGTAGTGTGTGTGTGGTATGCAACAGAGACCAGAGTAAGAAAGGCGTAAGAGATAGCTGTGCAGTTAAGCTATAGTCTTGGATACACTAAACATTGTGCACGCTGATTTTCTATTCTAGCAAGACCTTGTTTTGTACAACACAGGCACAAGATATCTGCACTGAAGGGTCTCAGAGCTCCCATTTTCTTTGTAACAGGGAAAGCATAGGGTATTCTGAAGTACAGTTACAACTTTTCATTATACTGTCTAACTCTGCCACAAGCATATGGATACCTTACACTCAGAAATGAGCCACTGGGACATTATTCCTACTAAAATATAAAAGGCAAGAAGAGGACTCATGAAATGTGCTTCGAAAAATATAATTAGGAGCAATGAAAAAGAACGAAGGAAAAGAAGTCTAGAATAATCTGCTAAAAATACTCAGGTTCAGAAACAAATTATACATCTTTATTTTGAACACTTTATTCCACATATGTATTACATTTAAAGTTCATATACATAGTATACCGCTAAAAAAGAATCAGACAATAGGACAGGGATGTTTTAAGCAAAATATTATAACCAGAAAGTCTTGTAGTAGGATGTTATATGATTAATACTTTCATTGGGATGAGTAAAGGAAAGAAATAAAATGCAAAAATGTAAATAAAATGGTGTTAAGTTCATTAGAGTCTAATTGGCTAGTCTGAATTGTCTTGTTAGAAAAATGTCACAGAATCATATCTGTGACTAGCATGGCTCTCAGACCTCTGATGGTACCAGGGCAGTCAGTGGCGTAGTCACTGGCTGGAGCTGCTGGCTCCAGGGCAGTTTGTAAAGCAGGGTGGGCTCCAGAGCAGGCAAAGCCAGGATGCTGCCACTGAAAGAGAGCTGCCATTACCCGCAGCCATGTAATCCATGGTAGAGTTGCGAGCACATCTCTTAAACTGCTGGTGTACAAATCCTCGTCTCTTCTGGCCTAGGACTGGAAGGCAGGGAATACCTGCCTTTGGGAGAAGTTGGGGTTACACGATGCAGAGAGGTAGGAAACACGAGAACTGAAAAACACGGAGTGAGTCCTTTCTTGATGTTTGGAGGTGTGATAAAATAAAAAGCAAAGAAAGGCTGCAAATCTTTGTGAGTCTTCAGGGAGTAGCATAGTAAGCTGTGATGGGACACTGCTGGCTGCTGGCAGGCATTTAAAAATCAAGAGAAAATCTGGTGGTTTGGTAGCCTGTCTTTTCTTTGCAAAACACCGTGCTTCAAGGTGAAACCCTTTGTATTTCCAAAAGCAGATTCCATCCTGCCTACTCCAGGGTCCCTTTACTTGGGAGCTGGAGCTCCCAGTCTTACTTGTCCTGGTTGTCATCATTCTACTTTTAAAAAATGCATTTCTCTGCCAGACTGCTCAGAATAATCAAAACTAATCTTCCACTGACCCTGTTTATTTTATTGCACTGAGGAACTATTTCTTGTTTCTGTACTGCAATGGTTCACTGCATGTTGTTTGTGTTGCCATTACATCTGAGGAATCTGCATTTTCTGCAGTAGCTATTACAAATGAAAGTATTTGTATTTATGAATGCCCAGCTTCTCTTTCAATATGTAAGTACGTGAAGGTATACAAATGTTGATTCTTTAGCACTGATGCTAAATGCACTTATTCCATTTTTTAAGCTGACAAAGAAGTTTCACCTATATAAAAAAATGCTTTAGTCAGTTCTAAGGAGTCTGATTTTCACTAACAGGTTTCAGATGGCTTGTTCTCAGAGAGTAAAGAATTTCTTAGAATGTAGGGGATTGAACTGACATTTTGAAAGTGTTGTAATTGGAGTAGGTGGTGTAGGGCCTTCAACTTTATATTCAGCCTTCAGTGATGAAAAGAGCTGTTCTTGAGTACCCAAGAATATATAAAAGCCTTGATACTTGGTATCAAAATCCAAATGGCATATTCTTGAACATGTGATTCACTCTGACTTTAGGAGAATATGCTTCTGGTCATCACCTCTCAGAGTCTGGCTTAAAGAAGATATAAAGATTATAGTTCTGGTGCTGTGACACCCTATAGAAAGAGGACAAAAACTAGCCTATATGTGTGCTTTGGTCTATTTAGTCTTCTACATAGCAATCATTAAGCAATACCTTCCTATCCTATGTTAAGCAAAGTACCTTTCAATAGCCAAATCCACCTTGTTCTATACTATGTACACATTGACTAGTAACTCTAGATGTGTCATCCCTGGAGCACTGCCCAGGGCAGCGCTATGCCATTGCCCAAGCCAGCTCTTGTCTGTCCAATTCCAGTATCATAAGCAAAGCAGCCTCATCACCACAGGCAAATTAATCTCCTTTCTCTACAACATACCAGAGACGCGATACCATGGAAAAAGAGCTGCATTGTTTCTGGGTTCCAGTTGGTATCTATGAATGATGCTGCACTGTGCCTTCTAGGCATATTTGACAGCATTCAATTACTTAAACATACTCATTTTCATTACAGGCAGTAGAAGCTATTTTACCTGATCTTGAGCGGTCACTGCAGACCTGACCTGTCATTAAAGACCTGCAAGGCCTGTGCCACGTCTGCCAGGCCACACAGATGTCTTTCACTTCCCATGGACTCTCCACTGACACAAGAATCCTGTGTTCAGGCAGCTGCATCCTGCCCTCCTGCTTGGAAGACAGTTCAAAGATCTCATGGAACCATGAGCTGCTGTGCACAAGCATGCTCTTCCTTTGTGACCAGGCTGGGAATACTGCTGAGATTAAACCAATGTCAAAGTCCTCAGCCATGCTGACAATAAAGCAACATTTTTATTTGTGGTATCTTTCGACAGAGTTGGAAAAAAACCAGCAGATTGGGCCTGGGCTTTTCTGCCAAGGTGTCACACAACCCTACCTGGCATTGTTAATAATAGCTGGGTTCCAGCAGAAGTGCAAACCATGGGCCTCATTTTCCTGTAGATGTGTCCAAGAAAGGAAAAAGGCTTGCAGAATCAGTTTTTCTATGGCATGGTGTGATACGTTGTTAGATGTGGAAATACAGTCTTGGAGGGGCGTTTTAGTCTCTGTGTGCTCTTGAATTATTGTTCAGATGATATTGCTGCAGCTAAATAAGAAAATAGGTACAATTTTTTCTTAGAAACAGGTATGGAGGTTTCTTCAGCTTGCAGAAAAACAGGGGAACCATACGTCTTCGCAGAAAGAATAATTTCTCAAAAGGCCTGCGGGATGGTGAGGGGTGCATATAGAAAGGGACAGGTTTACTTAACACATTCTAAGCAATGTGCATTCAATCTAATTGTGGGTTACAAAATTACAGGATGAGCCATCCAATATTTATTTATCATGTTTTCCACACCCTTAAACACTTGCATGAGATCTTCCCACTTCTCCATTCCTGAATTAAAACACTGAGAGATGACTTCTTAGTATGGGGATTCACAGTGAAAAATTCCCTCCAGAGTGAAACACGTAAGTTGTGTCTTAAAACACACACTGATGGCTCACTTCTCTTTTATAAAGCCAGCAAAGAGGCAAGAGGAAAACCCCACTTTTTGCGTAGCAGGTCAATGCTTACTTGTGACTACATGATCAATATTAGTCATACTAGTTGGATACATTCTTCTAAAAAAATGCTGAACTGGTTCCACTGAAAATGGTGATTTTTTTTTCTTGTGGAGAATGTATTTTTTTGGATTCTGAGAATGCAACCATTCAAATAGCTGTCACATTTTATATTTCTGATATCTATTAGACATAGCTGGCTTGCCGTCTCCTTAATCTTTTACATACACATGCACAGATGTGTTTTTCTCTTCCTGAGTCTCCAGAGCACCAGCTACTGCTGACAACTGTCCCAAGTGCCTATGACAGGTTCACTCACAGCACTTCAAAGAGAAAGCTAACAACTCCTTATTTTAAAAATAATTTATCTATTCAGCAGCAAAGAGGGAATCCATATTTGATTCATTATTCACTTCTTAATCTCTCTACAATTCAATAAGTGCTTGCCACTAAACCCAAGGTTTTAGAAATGTATTTTGTATTTTCCTCTACAGGGCCACTGGGACCTTGCCAGTACCCTGCAGTTCCCCCTTTCTCTTCCAATAGCAAACTAGTGGCAACAGAGGCTAACAGATTATTTCAACTCATTTGGTTCCATGGTCTAGTGATCACTTAATATTCATCATGATCCCAGGCCTATGTGGGATTTCTAACTGGTTTCACTCCCAAAGATTAGTAAGGCCAAAGATTACTTACTTTCCAAGATGAATTATGCATTAATTGTAGTAGAATCAAGCTACTCGGAGCAAAAGAAGTTATGAGGCCCAAGAACTCTTCCCTGATTAATATGGCACAGCAAGTAGTATCTCACGTGTTAACAAGCAGGTGTAATATGATTTAAATAATAAGACCTCTGATGCAAAATTGAAGCATTTACTGAGGTGGAATGGGCAAAAAAATTAGCCTGCAATTTTGATAATAAACAGAAACATTTCACAGCAATTCTTTCAGGCAATTTCTACACTAAGTGCTTCACAAACTGGTTTTCTGTGTGAACTGATAAACAAAACTGGAGACAAAGCATTCAAGTCTTTTGAAGGGCAGAAAGGATTTGTTTTCAAGTGATATTTGAAAAGAATGGGAGAGAAATAGAAGTTCACAAACACATGCTAATAAAGTGGTGGGGATTTAACGGTTTTACATGAGGTCAGCTGGTCATAAACTTCTAGCAATTCCTGTAATTTTCTGTATTGCAGACCATTCTGCGAAAGTTGATGCATAACGGGAAACATGATGAGTTCCCTGAAGGAAAAGTATTCACCATTGAACAAGGTTAGTTAAGAGGAAGAGAGAACTCAGGCCATTAACAGTAGTTGCACCACAGGACAAGTCTAGAGCTGCCAACAGAACTGCCCGAGTTGTCTGCCAAAATGCCAGATGCTACTGCTAAAAAATAAATATGACAAATTGTTATCCAAAATTGGTGTCTGAGCTTCATGCCTGCATTCCACAGAAGAGAAAAGAAAAACAACACAGTAAAGAAGTATCTTCACTACTGAGCACTTACAGATCTATTTTTTAATATTAGCTGCTGGGGTAAATGGGAAGAAACACCTCATCCTATGCAATTCTGAGGATTCTGAGATTTAGTAATGAAGAATTTTACTTGATACCACAAATCTTTTCCGTCCCTGAATTCTTTCTAATTTTTATATTAAAAAAATAAAAAATAAAAAAGCCTCTTGCAATTTCCCAACAGAAAACACTATTTCTCGGATTAGCAGTTGTTGTCGGAGTTTTGCGATTGTGTGTATGCATGACCCAGAATTCTTACAATGTAAAAACTTGGCTTTGTTTTTTCACATCTAAATGTAAAGGGAAGAAAGCTGAAATATTTCTGGCAGTATCAACAGAAGAGTTTTTGCTAGCACAGTTCTTCCAGCTTAGTGGTGGCAATTTTCCGCGAATCAATGAGATTGCAAAACCTAATTACAGTGATATCTCTTCAGAAAAGACATATGGCCGGCCACAAACATAAAGAGGTTCAAGCATGTCCTTATGTTCTGACCCAAACCCGCAGCAGAGGTTTTCAGCTTCTGTTCAGTCTTGAACATTTGGATGGAAAGAAATTAGTTGAAAAAAGGACTTGCCATGCTTCAACCAGAGCTAAAAGCAGAGAATGTGTCAAGGGTCCTACTGTGTTGGTGGTCTGACACCTTACTGCATGCATGGCTACAAGATAGAGGTCAGGGGTCCCCAGAATGCACACAGGAAAAGGGGCAAGTCTATTTGATACAATGCGTCACCATGTGACAGATCCCTATACTGGCAGTAAATCAGCACAGACAGTGCAGTTTTACTGGGGTTCCAGGCTTGTGCCCTTCCGACAGCATAAGCTGTCACACTTCGCTTTTCTTGAAGCGCAGGGAGCTGCTTATGCTAGGCAACAAGGAGTAAAAGGCATGGCAGACACTAACAGACCACAAATCAGTGTACAGGGCTTGAAAAGACATTTATCTAAATGCCCACAGTCTCTTTGCGACTGCAACTCACCATTCTTTCATGCTGAATAGATTTTAATCCCAGCTGAGAAATCAGAAAAAACCCCTAAGCACTGGATGCATTTGCCTTTGTGCTTATTCTTTTTTAGCAAAACATATAACCACATATTCACAATGTACTTCTCTATAGTTTGCAACATACATTAGTCTATTTATCAGCATTTGCAAACAAAAAGCATGTTTCTGTGCATCAGGCAGAAAACGCACTTGGCTTCTGTGTGTGTTTCCTGTTGTAGATTATGCAGTGGTTGGCAGGAGAGTATTCATAAATACCTTATGAATATAATTTTAAGTCAGGATAATTAATGTTGTCACATATTTACAGATTAAATGTATAACTTAGATATCTTTAATGAAGGCATCTGCCTTTTTAATTTTATGCCCTTCTTGCCTTTTTGTATCTCAGCCATCAGCCAGTGAATCATCAAGCTATTGTCAAAGCCAATGTCAAGGTAAGTATAATACAGAAGCAAGGCTATTTCACAACACTTCAGCAACACACAATACAGCCAGGTGAAAATAAAAGAAAAAAGAAATCTAGTTAATATACTATATAATGCATTGTAATCAAAACATCTATCCTCATTTAGCACGCAAAGAAGTTGGAAAAGCTAAATACTACTTGAATGTCTTCGTTTCTGTGTCTATAAAAACTGGAACAAAACTATAGCACTCACACCTCCTATCCCAATTTCAAACTGGTACTGGCTGCTTATAATTGACATTTCAGTTATTTCCAGGAAAGATGACCATTTCAGAGAAAAAGGCTCTTATGTTTTGAAACAGAATGAGAAAATTAAGAGCTTGACATTTTGTGTAATATATTGGGCTGGTATCAATTTACACAAACAGAGCTTTAAAGTGCAAACTGCACCTGGGCATGTTCTTTTGACTTTAGTCCACATGTAGACAAACAACAAAGGTATGTATGGTTCAAAGGTGATTGACTTTTAAATACATAGAAAGGTTTTTAAAATATTGAATTCATCCCTGTTATGCAGAGCAGTGGAAACACATTACTTGAATTGTTTCTTCCACAGGGAGAGTTGGACCTTGCAAAGCTGGGGAGCTTGGGAGAATTACAGTGAAATATTTCAGTGAAAATATATGCAAAGCTTGTCTTCTTCAAATCCTTCTGCAGCTGTTTTGGTTGCTTTTCAGCACATGAGTAGTGCCAAGGAAATGGATGGAACTTGAAACTAAAGAGATTGTTGTACCAGGTAATGATCTCAATGTGATCACTTACATACTTACTAGCAAAGCCTTTGCAGGAATGTTTTCACTGAGCTTGCTTTGAAACTGCTTTCAGTTACTTTCTTGGCAAATTCCAGTATTACTGCTGTCTGCAAATGCTGATCAAACAAGCATTTCATGTAACAGTTTATGGTGGCCTTCAAAACTAGATTTCAGATCCAACCGTTCATTATTTAGATAGCACTGTTCTCCCACTGACTCTGCTTCATCATTACGATGAACTTCACAAAACATCATACCATCACTGCATTATTAATCTGTCATAGATCACTGTGTATATTCTTTTATTTTCTAAATGATGTTTAAACACAATTACTTCAAATTTAATGAATGATTAGAAATTACTTTTCCTAGGTCTATTAACCAGTTACCTAGTTAAATTACATATTATGCAAAACCAAACAACACCCAACAAAAAATGATTCCCAAATTAAAAATGACGTTAAAAAGGAACAATGCAGTACATGGACAGACTTTACAACCTTGATGGACTGTAGTCTGAAATGTGCTGTGGGACTCAAAACAATCTAAATGTTGTTGCCTGTAATAATTGTGGCCTTTGTGATTACACAAAATAGCATGCACGTCACTGCAGACATGGTATTAGAGCTTTTCAGCAGCACAAATAAGAAGATACAAGGATAATGGCAAAAAAACCCAAATTTCTCAATGACATTGCTAAATCTATATTGATGCCATTCAAAGCCTTGACATGAACTTATGTTTTATAGGCCCTATGCTGATCCTGTGCAAACAGGTGAGCTTTTTATTCAGTCAGACCACAGCTTATCACCCACTGAAACCTTATTAAACAAATAAATAACTGAATAGACTATTTATTTCTGCCCTCTATGATAGGATTGGACTGTAGTCTAATCCTAATATGAGTACACATATTTCTGCTTGCTCTTCCTGACAGTGAGGTTTAAAACCAGAAAGCAAAACAACCCATAAGTATGCTGTTAACCAGTGGTCCAGTGTCTCAATCTCTTCCAGGGTTCTGGGTGTTATGTACATATTTGCAGGGCTGATTTCCACAGTATGGTGTCAGAGTTTTCAATTCTTTCCAATATCCATAAGTAATATCCTCCAACCTAACCAAGACATTGATAGCCTAAGCTCTTTTCTTTTTTTTTTCTCTAACTGCTTTAGCAGCTCTGTTTAAACCAGGTCTTACAGGTGTATTTTGGATAGCTGTCATTTCCACAAAATTTGTTAAGCTTTTACAATACAAAAGCATCACATCATGCATATATCATGGCTATATGAACACCCTGAATATAGGATTTTACAAACTACAGGGAAAACATTTTGAAATCTTAACTAGAAAAGAAATTTCAATGATAAGATTTACTTGAAGAAATTAGTTGTACTGATATTGATACCCACAGTAGGACACAGACGGATAAAAGATTACTTTTAGCTACTGTAATAGTCCAGGATTCACACTGTTGGGGAATGAAGATTTAGAGAAAGGCACATGATGAAACCTGGCAGATGTTTTCGTTTCTGTTTCACATTTCTCCTCAGCTCACTCCGAAAAGCTATTGTAAATCTTTTTAGCAGACAGTTGAGGCACTATTAACAGCATCTTGTTGTATACCTAAAGAAGCCACCTGGATGTCTTGGCCACCTGGAATGACGCTGCACTTTTAGTACCCAGAAAAGTGTAGTTTTCTGGTGGCGGTGGAAGAGAGAAGGAAGAGAGAATAAAGAAGCCTCAAAATCGTCAGCAACAGTTGCCAGATGTGTAAGGATCAAGGAAATTAAAACCTATTGTCAAGAAGTCTGTTCTTACCAGACAGCCATTCATTTCCTTTACTGTGTGACTAGGACATTTTAATGCTGAAATATATTAGACTTATTTAGGTTAGAGGGTGTGACATTTTTCTGTGAAACCACCCATGCCATCAGATTACATGGTCATAAGAAACGTTCCACCTGCTGGACTCTTTGAGTTTTATTCTTTATTTAATGGGATAAAGCTGATTCATGACACTTTGTTAAATGAAGCTTTTAAAAACTACGTATTTAGCTAGTATAATTGAGCATCACTGAGAAGCTCTAACAGAAGAGTTATCCAAGATCATGCAAAACTGACAAGATACAATTCCATTTAAAATGCAGTATGTCTTCCAGATGATGTTATAAATGGTAATAGTCACACAATTTAATTAATCATGCTATTGTTACTCAATAATTGAGGAGACACTATCAAAATTATAATCAGACATTTGAAATATAGCTGGTACAAAGGATTAAAATGATTACACCAATCTGTAAATTAATAATGGACAGTATTGGTATCATGAATGTGACTAGTGGCAGCAGAAAGTGGTCACTTTGACCTTCTTGTTGAAAATAATGATGGACAGGTGCCTATTAAGTAATCTGTTTTTCTGCATTAGTTAGAGACACGTTCTAATCATAATAACTTCTAAGTTATTGAAATGTCATACAGTCTAAACTCTCAGCAGACATTCAGCTAACAAAAAAGACCGGAAGAGTGCTTGAACAACGCCTTGCATTTCATTATAGCTTTTCCTTTATGTCCTATTAGACTCCCAATGCTGCAGATCAAGCTGATGCACATAGAGTGGGAATAGTACAGAAGGCCAACAGCAGTAAATGAGGAGTTAATGTGACCAAAAAAAAACCATGGGGAGCAAGATCTGACTGCAGTCCTGTCTATCTCCCGATTAGCACCACTTTTACCTCAGAGGGCATTTAGCACTGAAAGTCCTCAGCTCCCTTCTGAAGTCAGATACTTATGCCTGGTGTTTCTCAGAAAATACTTCTGGCAGAAACAAGCACGCTTTTTAAACCAATACTTAAGAACTCTACCATTTTACCTTCGTAATTTCTTCTTCTGCATAGGGAAATTTAAACCCACATCTTCCTCTCTGCCCCCCACTCCCACTGTCCCTTTGCTTTCTACGAGTAAGACAGAGTCTTTTACTGCGTATGGTCATGAAAACCGCTTTGGTGACATGCATTGAATTCTGGAGTCACAACAAGTTCCCATTTTGCATGAGGCATTGAGCAGGCCAGGGAGGAGAAGAGCACCTGGATCTTTTTTAGGCATTTTCGGAATGAGGAAAGAGATACTTGTGTCTTACTGCCTGGTACAACAAGAATTTGGTCACTGAGCATCAAATGGGCAAGAAAACAAATCACTGTCACTCTTGAGAATGAGGAAGAGTAAAACATTTAGGTCCTCTTTCAGTGTCAAGAAACTTCCCTCCAGATGTTATCCATTGACACTGGAAACAGCTGAAATAGCATATCTGAACATCTCTTCCTTCTGTTCCTTCAGCTGTTTATTATGGCCTCCTATTTGCATTTTCCCATCCCCCAGCCAAGCTGATTGAATACATTGTATGAGAGGAATGAGTCCAAGTGGTGCGGTGGGACTGCACACTCACGTCAGAGCTCTTGTGGTGCCTTATCTGGGGGGACTGTCACCTCTAGTGCATGGCACTTCTGAAAAGGTGTTTGCAAATAGTGTTTTAAACCATTTCATGTGTGTCTGCAACCATGTCTGCAATGTATCACTCACTCTCTCATCCTGTTCTGATATTCAGGCAGCTGACTCTCTGTCTTACATACTTCCTTTTCATTTCCAAAGCCTGTGTTCTTTCAAGAAGCAGGCACTCTCTCAGAATGAGCACTGCTGTGAAAAATCTTGGGGGAAGCACAAGAACCAAATAATTTTTTAAAGTGCAGCTGAAAAACAACAAGCTGCTTTTCTGTATCCAGGCTGAGGGTAATGTATTTGATGCACTTCATGAGCTCTGTACAAAAACAAAGTTTGGCGTAACCAAAGACTATGCACATCAATTCCACTTAATTGACTTCTTACATGGTTCACACTTCTGTTAAGTTAGTTAATTAACAGAGCTTTCAAATCACTGTTGCACTATAGTCTCTGGAGTTATCCAAGTTTTGGTTCCCAACCCTTATCAGGCAGGAGAGAGGCCTCCTGGATACTGCCCTCTGAGAGAAAGGAGTAACTATTCAGCATCTAATTGAGACAGTGAAGGTATTCTACTAGTGCTGTAATATTTTTCCCTCAAGATGACCTGCTTAATCCACCAGATCAGTTGCATGCTATGTTTCTGTGCATCAGGAAAGCCTAATATATACAATCTTTAGAATATGTATGTAAGAGTGTATCATACATAACCACAGCTTGTAATGCATGTTACTGTTGCAAGATTTTAAATTTAGTCCTCTAAGGTTGTGTTCACCTTAACAACAGGAATGCATTTGTAGAGAAAATAAAAATGATGCTGACACCCCACTATCCATACGACATGCGTTTCAGGTGTTGACCTCAGACTAGCTCCACTCTGGTTGCAAGGACTGAATGGCCATCAGTGGTTGGAGCCCAGTAGGTGCATTCTGTCTTGTTTTTATCTTGCTGTTCAGTGATATGAACTAAAGCATGCTAAACGGGGACAGTTAGGAATTTGTTTCAAAAGTGTGCTCCTGCTAAAAGCAATATTACACAGGCAAATGGAAGTTTGTAAAACAAACCATGAAGAGGTTGTTGTCATCCTCTCCTAGCAATTTGATTCACTCAAAGCAACCTCCAAAAACTTGTCTAAAGCCTCTGTTTCTGCTTATTTATGTGACATGACTGAGACATGTCATATATATACACTCTCTTGCCCCATGCAAGTGAAAAGACACTAAAATTAAAACAAACAAAGAAGTCTTCGCACCTTAAAGGAAAAAAAACTTTGGTCCTGTCATAAAAGCATCAACGAAATACTATTGTTTTTTAAAGTTTTAATTAAAAAATCTTTTAAATTTCTATATATGTAACATAATTCAAATAGGTAAAAATAGTTTGCATAGAAAATATCTTTGTGGTAAGTATTTCATACCAGTAAAACATATCGATACATTTTTATTTCTTCTTTCTGTTATTGTTCTTAAAGGACGTAATATGTCAAATTCTCTGCACTGACTGTGTAAAAAGGTGCACAAAACCAGCTGGCAATATTCCTTCACTCTCACTTCTGTGGTAAGGATTGGATCCCTGATTTCTCTCTCTCAGGCAGTTTCTAGCTGCAGCTGCTATGGTGTGCTCTACATAAGTGATGAACATTTAATCCGCTTTAGAACGAGGTTCAAAACATGGCCAAGCTGGAAAGCACGAGGTCTTACCCTGATATTATTTTGTTAGCAAAACAACCCAAGACCTGACCTTTTGGCTTTGTCCAAGGAGCATGTCTCAGAGAACCACACCTCTGATGTGTGTGACCATGGGTTCAGGAGTGCTGGTTCTAAGACTCAGGACTGGAGGAGCAGATGTGTGTGTGCATGGCTGCAGTACCAGTGATACAATAAGCCCCACTGGTATTGCTCAGGTGCTTGCCAGTATTGTCACTTCTGATATTAATTGTGTAGCTGAAAAGAGAAATTGACACAAGTGAATGGCTGTGATTTACAGGTGTTTCTATATCGCAAGGTATAAGTTCTATTTTTGGTTTGGGCCAAAAAAACTATCATTAGAGCAAGTGTTCCAACATAGTCCACATATGTTAAATAAAAAATCTGAAAAACTCTCCCACCACTTTTGTGAATGCTGCTTAAAATTCATTAGCCTTTGCTGTTGTTTAGACTTTCCCTTTAATTAGTTTTCTGACTGTACATTCTTTATAATTACTCTACGCAAGATAAAACGAGAAAGTTTAATACACTCCATTTGTGCAATGAACTGAGTAATTTGTGGAAGGTACTGTATGATTAAGGTAGGTTTATTGCCAATGTACCATTTTCCATTTGATTATTGTTCATGTATTGCTATGTCTAATTTAGAGTCCTATTGTATTTTGTGGATATATCTTTGAGAACTGCTAGAAATGCCCTCAGAAGCAGAAAAAACAGACAAAATGATTTTTGAAAAATTTGTTCTATTCAAAGAAGAAAAGCTAACTGGTTTTGGTTGTTTGGTTTGATTTTTGTTTGATTTTGTTTTGGGGGATATTCAATAATTTGTCATTTTAATGTTTTTTTCTGATAATAATGAAACCTATTCTTTTGGACGTGTACAGGCACTGGATCCTAACCTGTTACATACCATTGCTTTTGATCTGAGGAGTGTAAAGGTTACTGAAATCAGTTATAATTTAATGAAGTCTATCATCACAAGAAGAATTGCTGTAATATCCTCTATACTAATATGTTTCTTCACAATCTTCATGAAATGTTACAAATAAAGCACTAATAATTATATAAATCTTAATTTTCTGATTTTTAATATCTGATGAAGTAATTTATTCTTTATTTTCCTTATCATATAGAAAAATTGAAAACCTTGTTTCAAATGTAAAATTGTTACTGTTCAATTCAAACACCAGAACTGAAGCTGTTTATTTGAAGCAAATAAAACAAACAAAACCAAATTGAACTTATATTTCAGCAAATGCAGTATCAGTATATGTGAAGGATGATCCACCTGATAATTTGTATTATAATAGTTTTCATGCTTAACTAATGCAAATGAACTACATTATTATATTTAAACACATATACTTACTCTAATGAAGCAAATATGGGTGCAGGTGTAGAATTACACAAGCTGGACTGACACCTCATATGTTAGAGTCTTTGAAAGTTTAGCCCATTTTATATTCCCAGGAAAAATTAAGGACCTCATTCTTTTCAACATAATGATTTTCATTTTTTGTATTTCAGTAATTATAGCATTTCTTTGTTTCTCAGCAGAAGGTAAAGAAATCAGTATTTCAACCTGAACAAAAGTCTGCAAAAATTAGCGTCCCCGGTTATATTTGCTCCTGGCCTTTAACAAGACTTTTAACCATGTGCTTTAAATGCAGGCACAGCTGCATTAAAAAGCTCTGTAAAGCTGAGCATTAATAATAGATGTGAATGGACTCTAAGATTTCTTCATGCTTTTACAAAGAAATGTAGATGATCTTGTAACAAAATCTGAGTTCCAGCTTTCTTGCTGTTTCCAGCAAACTTTTGCTTTCCCATTCTCAGCAAATCAGACCTGTCCGGGACAGCCTAGCATGAAGAAAGGAAGAACAAAGCTGCTTCTGCTCAGGTATGCCATCTCAGACACTGGCAACTACTGGATGTATTGAGAAAGAAGGTAGAAACAGGCAAGTACATGAAGCACTTTCTTTGCATCTGAAAAGCATAATTCAGAAAGTTCCTCAGCTGTAAATTCTACCGTGGCTCTTCTGTTCCCATGGTTATCCCATACTGATGGATTTTTGCTTCCTGAATTTGTTAAGTCCGTATGTTTTTCAGGCACAATATCAAAATGTCTGACAATCAATTTTCATTTTATGCTACGTAGAAAATTACTTCCTTTGATGTCTGATGTCTTAATTTAGGGGGGGGTTATGGTAAGTGGTGAACAATTGTTCTCTGTAAATTTCCATCATATTTATGACTTTATAGACATTAATTGAAGGGGGTAAGAAACTCTCAAGAATGACTCCTTTATTCTGAGTATAATGATAAACAATATTGCATCCTCTCTGTTTTTTTAAATTTTCCAAAAACTAGATTTCAAACAGATTTTGTTTGGAAACAAAGGAATTCTGAGAACTGAGGACTCTGCCAGTCTCCCAGGGCTTCCCACATTCTGGCTTTCTGGCAAAGAGTTTGGAACTCTTTGGTTCCCACTTCAGATGAAGTGCATCTTCAGTTTTGCCACCCTACCCCATCTATCTGATGATACAGACACAGCTCGAGGTCCTTGACAAATCCCAGGGAAATGATTAAATTCTGAAATTAATTAATCTGAATTCTTACAGGAACAGCTGTACAAACTGAGTACCCAATATACACCTGGATATTCTGCACGAAAGTGGATAACAGACTGTTCAAAACCACTTGCTCTTACTGGAGAGTAAATCAATGACATGGTAGAGAGGCACATGGGAAAAAATCCAGCAACTGCAAAAATATCCTAAAAAAAACCCCAAACCATCACTTAGACACAAGCGTTATCTCTCACTTTCTTAAATAAACAGCTTCAGCACTTCCAGCTTCTTATTCATATGAAAGCCTTTATAAGTATCTAAAATATATGTATCTTTGAGATGTTTGGGGTTTTTTATACTGTGAAAATTGTAACCTGCCTAAAAGAAAAACACATATTAAAAGCTCTGCTGGCAGCGTATTAGACCAGAATTGCACCTAGAATTTTCCCAGTGTTTAACAGTTTACAAAGACTTTCTTGAAACAGGTGCACACTTCAGGTCAGTGTTAGTTGAAAGTAGTACTTCAGCTGCAGTCTTGTTCTAATATTATTATGGTCTTCTGGAGGAATTTATAGAGATTAGTAAGGTGTTCATCTCTGATAAGTCCTGGTTGTATCAAAGATGTAGTATTTCTTAGTGGCCTAATGAGAAATCCAACGCTTGGTCTTTGCTTCTCATGCCTTCAGCTTGTGAGATAGACTTTGTTGAAATCTCAGTGAGCTTCTTGTGTTCAGTTTTGACAGGCAGTTCTTTAAATAATTCCTTTACTGAAAATCTGGTGTGGTCCAGTCCCTAGCAGTTTTTTTCTGTTCGTAAGGAATGAAGCTAAATCAAACAGAATACAACTTTTTCTTCACAAATCTCTTTTTTCATAGTTCAGAAAGAAAACATGCATCGGATATTTACCCAGGATAAATGAGGATGTTTTTACTGGAGTGAAATTTTTTTAGGAAACCATCAGTCAAATGCTTCAAGTAGTCAGCAGTTTAGGATTTTAAGAAATACCTAATCTAACCTAGTTTTTATTTTCATACAAGTAATGTTGCGTGCTTAGCAATGTATCTGTTCAAGGTAGTGTTCAGGGACAGATACCTAGAATAATTCTTGTGATGAACTTGGCAAAACTTCCTTCCTGTTAGCATTAACATTTCACTGTCAGTAACTTTATTCTCTGAATCATTGCTCCTTTTAATAGCTCAGATACTTACAAAAAAGATGGCTTTGGAGCAGAATAAACATGTTTAGTCTCACACAGCTGGAGGTCATCAGTTTGCAAACCATATAAGGCTTGGATAAATGGCAGCTGAATCAGATAGCTACATAAATATTTCAAATATTATTTGACTGTCCTTATTACTACTGCTATCCTTACTTGGTGTTATTTAATGGATATATTGGAATGACTTCTGTGTACATCCAGCCTACTGTTTTACTATTTGCAACAAAGTCCAGAATACGGTCAATGTATTTCCCTTATTTCTTTAATATAACCTAATTCTAAGGCTGGTATCTTAAAGTACTTTATATTCTTATTATCCCCATAGCTTTAAGTGATATAAAAAGCTGAGAGTGTTCATCCTATGGTGAAACATTTATTACATGTATGGGAGAGTACAAATAATTACACTTTCAGAAATGCAGAATAGTATTTATCACATTAGTTTCAACTTGAACATACCTTCCATAAAGCATTTAAAACAACTGGAAACTCGTAATGTTATTGATATTCATAGACACCATGAAATTTGTATTCCAAAACATTATCGTAGGAAGATGATGCATGACACAGTGCTGTGTTTTCTTATTTTCAGTAAGTTTCTTTTATGTGAGTAAATGATGCTTCCTAAGACCTGATGAAGGAACCTGATGAAGTTCAACAGGGCAAATCCATGGTCCTGCACCTAGGGAGGAGTAACCCCATGCACCAGTACAGGCTTGGGGCAGACTTGCTGGAGAGCAGCTCTGCAGAGAGGGACCTGGGTGTCCTGGTGGATGACAAGTTGACCATGAGCCAGCAGTGTGCCCTGGTTGCCA